>ERZ1034901.2203-NODE-2203-length-12658-cov-11.086963_pt1 | contig 12658 bp, 11 predicted proteins | sample MGYA00520628_ERZ1034901 | MGnify/ENA primary metagenome ERZ1034901 (study PRJEB33766, sample SAMN09781783) | gut metagenome | biome: gut microbiome | host: Homo sapiens | place: Madagascar | study: EMG produced TPA metagenomics assembly of the PRJNA485056 data... | reverse complement strand
CGTAAAGCCTTTTATTTGTGCACAGCACGCGCCCATAAGCGGAAAAACAAAGAAAAACACAAGGATATCGGGCGACATATAGCACGAATTATGAATTATGAGTTTGAATTATAGCCTCCTATGTTTGTCACGGCAAGCTCATTTATAATCCCACCGCTAAACAGCAATTTACAGCTGTAAAGGCAAACTTAGGAGGCTATGGCGTCCCGCCGTAGCCACACACCCATAAACTTACGGTTGATTCTATAGAGCGAATGCACCGCTTTCACATTACTTTACCATCTGTCTCGCTTGCCATACTTGCGCTTGTCGTAGTGCTTGTGGTGCTTGTCGTGATGCTTGTCGTAGTGCTTGTGGTGCTTGTCGTGATGCTTGTCGTAGTGCTTGTGATGCTTGTGGTGCTTCTTTTCGTAGTGCTTATAGTGCTTGTCGCAGTGTTTGTGGTGCTTGTCATAGTGCTTGTGATGCTTCGGATACTTGTGATAGATGTTGTGGACGTATACGTCGTCACGCCATTCTATCGGGCGATAGAAGTAGTAAGCCTCCTTGAATCTCTGCCATTGTCTGGCTGTGAGCATTCTCCTCAGCTCCCTGTTGCGGCATTCCCATCCGTATGAGTCGATGTCGCGGTAGCTACGGATGCCGTTGAGATAGTTGAGGTTGATGTTGAGTATACCGTTGCGCTGTGCTTTTGAAAGTCCCAATTCCAGCACCATCTTGTCCGTTATCAAGGTGGCTTCTGCGCGGACGTTGGCGAGTCTCTGTGCGTACGCGGATGTCATCATTAAGAATGTCGCTACGATTGCTAATAATGTACGTTTCATAATCCAAATTGGTTTTAAGGGTTATTACTTGGTTTGTTAGTTTTCTGCTGCAAAGATAGCTCATTCACGCTTGTCGGGCAAGGGAAAATCCATAAACAGTAGTATGGTTTTCCCTAAACTGTATAGGGAGTTGCTATAGCCGTATAGCCGCCATTTCTGAACAGCTGTGAAAATACTGCTTGGACGGACCGAAATTGTTAAAATCGCCAAAATCTGAGTATTTTTATCATAAGTATGTCGTATAGATATTTAAAAATGTGTAATTTTGCAGCTACGTGCCAAAAATGCCGAATAATACAATAATATATAAATATACTACATTACAAAAAAATGAACATTTCATTCGAAAATCCCGACAAAGTGAATGGTCTGTTGACCATCACAGTCGAAGAGGCAGACTTCAAGGACTCTGTCGAGAAGACACTCAAGGACTATCGTAAAAGAGCAAACATCCCCGGTTTCCGTCCGGGTCAGGCCCCGATGGGTCTCATCAAGCGTCAGTTCGGCGTATCTGTACGTTACGACGCAGTTAACAAGTTTGTAGGCGAGCAGCTCTACAAATACATCCAGGACAATAACATCCAGATGCTCGGCGAGCCCCTGCCTTCTGAGAAGCAGGAGACTCCGGCTGACATCGAGAAGCCCGCTCCTTATACATTCGTGTTCGACGTAGCTGTTGCTCCTGAGTTCAAGATTGAACTCAACGGCCGCAACAAGATCGACCACTACACCATCAAGGCTGATGACAAGCTCATCGACGAGCAGGTGGAGATGTTCCAGAGCCGTGCCGGCAAGTACGAGAAGGCTGAGGAGTATGACGCAGAGAAGAACGACCTTCTCAAGGGCGACCTCCGCGAGCTTGACGCTGAGGGCAACACCAAGGAAGACGGCATCACCGTTGAGGGCGCTGTCTTGATGCCTTCATACATCAAGGTGGACGAGCAGAAGGATCTCTTCAAGGGCTGCAAGCCTGGTGACATCATCACCTTCAACCCCCGCAAGGCTTATCCGGAGGGAGAGGCTGAGATCTCTTCACTTCTCAAGATCGACCGCGAGGTTGCCAAGACTCTTGAGTCTGACTTCAGCTACCAGGTCACTGAGATCCAGCGCTTCGCTAAGGCTGAGCTTGGTCAGGAGCTCTTCGACCAGGTGTTCGGCGAGGGCGAGGTAAAGAGCGAGGAAGAGTTCCGCAACAAGATTGCCGAGACTCTCAAGCCGCAGCTCGAGCAGAACGCTGACTACAAGTTCATGATCGACGTACGCAAGTACTGCGAGGACAAGGTTGGCGAGCTGACATGGCCGGACGCACTCCTCAAGCGCATCATGCTCCTTAACAACAAGGACAAGGGCGAGGACTTCGTAGAGAAGAACTACGAGGAGAGCATCAAGCAGCTCAAGTGGCACCTCATCAAGGAGCAGCTCGTTAAGGCTCAGAACATCAAGATTGAGGACGCTGACGTTAAGGCTGCTGCCGTTGAGATGGCTCGCATGCAGTTCGCTCAGTATGGCATGACCAACGTTCCTGATGAGTATGTTGAGAACTACGCTAACGAGCTTCTCAAGAAGCGCGAGGCTGTTGACAACTTCGTAGAGCGTGCCATCGACATCAAGCTCGCTGCTGCCCTCAAGGCTGCCGTAACTCTGAACGAGAAGGAAGTAACTCTCGAGGAGTTCAACGAGATGATGAAGTAATACGATATACTTTTTATCAGACAAATACAGTAAAGGCTGTCATGTCGGAGCATCAGATGCTTCACATGACAGCCTTTTTTGTTTCTACGTAGATGCTGTGTGGGAGTACCTTTAGGAAAAAGACCGGTTTATTGAATAATTAATGTTATAATTTGGCTAATCAAATATAATTTGTTACTTTTGCCCCGTAATCATTAATAAATAATAACGAAAAACATATCGCTATGAAGAAATTTTTACTCGCTTGTGCGTGCGTTGGTTCGCTCGCGCTGTCTTCTGCACAGTCTGTAAATGCCCAGACAATGGTGACACAGTCCTTCCAGGACTTTATGATTTCGGATCCTTATTATGGTGGTGAAACGATGGGCGCTACTGGTTATTTCCAGCACGTGTCTTCCAACGGCAAGTATGCTGTAGGCTATGACGATTCGCAGATAAACTTCCAGTTGGGCGGCGCATTCCTTTGGCAGGCTTCTGATCCGACAGAGCTTACTCCGCTCGGCCTTACATACAACCGCATCTCGGCTTGCGACGTCTCTAACGACGGCATCATCGTAGGTAGCTTCGAGCAGCGCGAGGATGAGGAGAAGAATGCCGTGGCTTATCCTGGATGGCGCAGCGTTGACGGCGATTGGCAGCAGCTGCCCGTACCCGCTCACTATTCACAGAAGCAGGCTAAGACTGAGGACTTCGCTGAGGAGGCTCGCGCCATTACTGCCGACGGCAAGTATATAGCCGGAAACCTTAGCCTTAAGGTCGGCGAGAAGGAGATTCTCGAGGGAACGCTTATGGAGATTATTCACGATTCTCCCGTATTGTGGGAGAAGCAGGGCGACTCATACGTTCTCAGCGCCGTGTATGACCAGCTTGGTCAGCCTGGCAAGAACAAGCTGTATGTTGACGGTAAGCTCGTGGAGCAGGCTGATTCGGCTTACTTCACACAGTTCCTGGTTCGCGACATCAGCGACGACGGCAAGACTATGGTGGGTCTGAACGTAGCCGGTAGCGGCGGTTTCAATCCTGCTTTCATCCGCGACGGCGAGCTGGTTCAGCTCTTCAACTGTGGCGACGAGGAAGACTATGAAGGAGAAGACGAGACTACTACTGTAAACTTCAATGGCGGTACTCTCCTCACCATTGACGCTGATGGCAATATGTATGGCTATTATGTAGATGCTGACGCAAACCAGATGTACTTCGTATATACTGCTGACGGCAAGCTGGAGTATACTGACGACTTCTATACATGCGGTGCTAACGGCAAGCGTTTCTCAAGCATGGAGCAGGGCTTGAATCCTGCTTATTGCTGCAGCGCTGATGGCAAGGTAGTAGCTGGTGGTGGAGTTACTTCTGACGGTCAGGTTGCGTTTAACTATCCGGCTATCTGCTACGATGAGTCGGTTACTTCCGTTAAGACTATCGACAGCATCCGCAAGGACGTTAACGTAAGATTCTCTGGTCGCAACTTCGTTTATATCACAGGCGAATATAGCTCAGCCGATGTATATGCTGCAGACGGCACTCTCGTTTCTCGCGTAGGTCAGGGCACACCGGTTAACCTCTCTGGTCGCTCAGCTGGCACATACGTCGTTAAGGTGCAGACCGCTGACGGCGTGAAGACCTTCAAGGTGGCTAAGTAATAAGACACATTCTAACGGATGTTTACCCCAACATTAACTGAAACAAAACGTATGAACCTTACATTAAATAAGGAAATAAGAATCATGGGCTTCGTGCTCATGATTCTTTTTGGTATTAGGGCGTATGCTGCGGAAGCTACGCTTACCATAGGCAACAACAAGAATTCGCTCACAAATTATGAGTCGGTTAAGGGAGGCAAGGCAGGTGCGGCGCTCTTCTTCGACGCTGCGTATATGTCGGCATACAAGGGTTGTCGGCTTACGGAAGTGAAGATTGGCGTGTCGGACAAGACCACGGACGGCGCCATCACCATCTTCCTCAGCCATGCCATTGGCGAGGAACCTTTCTATAAGGAGACGGTTGACGCGTCGAAGAGCAGATGGAACACCTTCACGCTTGCTACGCCTTACGTGGTGGACGGGTCGGATTTATGTATCGGTTATACCTTAGACGGAGCCAAGTATGCTTGTTACGGCAATGCCCTGGTGCGCAATCGTGAGTATGTTCTCGATAAGGACGGAGCATGGGCTGAGTATGACGGACCTTACAGCGCTTCGCTTTTAGCTACGCTTAGCGGCGACATGCCGGAGCATAATGTAAGATTGGGCGCCACCAATATGCCTGAATATGTACGTACGGGTGAGGTGATGGACATCTTCGGCTACTTCCAGAATCTTGGTGTGTCTACGGTTAACAGTCTTACTCTCGCTCTCTACGATGGCGAGAACGAACTTGGTGAGGAGCGCGTCGGCGATCTTAACGTTGCTCCGCGCCGTGAAGGATCGTTCGCTCTCTCCACCATGAAGCTTGACGCTGTTGGCGACCGCACTCTGCGTCTGCGCATAAAGGCAGTCAACGATGGCGTTGACGCTGTGGAAACGGACAACTGGACTGAGGCGCAGAACGTAATGTGTCGCGACAGTTACGTTCAGCGCAAGGTGTTACTCGAACTCTTCTCCACAGAGAGATGCACGGCATGCCCTGAGGCTCATCATGCCATTGACGCAGTAACGCCAGACATGGACAACCTCATAGAGGTAGGTCATCACGCCGGATTCTATACAGACCAGTTCACAATAGACGAGAGCGTGGCGTACGAATGGTTCTATCCCTCTTACCACGTCTTCGCTCCGGCTATGCTCATCGACCGTTTGGACATGCGCAACGCTTTCCCCAGTCTGTTCAAGTATGAGACGCCCATCATGAGTGCGTCTGCCACTAACCTCAAGGCGCTCTACGCTCTTGAACAGAAGCGTCCTGCTCTTGTGACGGTGGACTTGACTACAGACTGGAATCCTTCATCGCGCAGCCTTGGCATCGACGTCTCAGGCGAGCAGTTGTTGCCCATCGCCACTCCCGACAGCCTCCGTCTCTACGTATTCCTGACTGAGGACAGCCTCTACAGCACGTCGCAGGCAGGTGCAAGCAGCGGATTCTATCATCGTCATGTTCCTCGCAAGTCGCTCACGCCGGCATGGGGTGAGAAGGTGGACGTAACGGCTGGCTATAACCGCCATTTCGACGTTACGCTTAATGATGAGTGGGACGAGAAGCACATGAGAGTGGTGGCGTTCGTAGCCAACTATAACTCAACGGATCCGTGCGACTGCTCCGTTCTCAACGCCGCCAAGCGCGACATCATAGCCAAGACATCCGGCATCGGCAGCATATCGTCTGACTCTTCATCGTCCGACGCCTGGATGATAACGGACCTCGCTGGTAGAACTGTTGCAAGAGGGCAGGGCAGCGCCTCGCTCACCGCAGCATACAACGCTCTTAACAAGGGAATGTATGTGGTGAAGGTTGGAGAGAAAAGCAGAAAGATAGTTTTGAATTAGGAGTTTTGAATAATTCCTAATTCTTGTTTTCCATTTCCACTCTCTTCACCTTCTTGAAGAGTTCGGATGCGAAGACGAGGTCGTTGAGCTTTTCGTTAGTTGAGCCCATCACGTCGTCCTTGGTGCCCTGCCATTCCTTATGGCCCTGATAGATGAAGAGGATGTTCTCGCCAATGCCCATCACGGAGTTCATGTCGTGAGTGTTGATGATGGTTGTGATGTTATAGTCCTTGGTGATAGACGAGAGCAGTTCGTCAATGACGAGCGACGTATGCGGGTCGAGACCGGAGTTTGGCTCGTCGCAGAACAGATACTTCGGGTTGAGCACGATGGCGCGGGCTATAGCCACACGCTTCTGCATACCGCCCGATATCTCGCCCGGGAATTTATGCTGAGCGTCTATAAGATTGACGCGGTCGAGACATTCCTGAGCGCGGCGTACACGGTCGCGATAGTTCATAGAAGAGAACATATCGAGCGGGAACATCACGTTCTCCAGCACCGTGAGCGAGTCGAAGAGAGCCGCCGACTGGAATATCATGCCCATCTCGCGGCGCATCAGCACCTTTTCATGCTTTGTCATAGCCACGAAGTTTCGGTTGTCGTAGAGCACTTCGCCGCTTGTAGGCGTAAGCAGACCCACGAGATTCTTCATCAGAACCGTCTTGCCGGAGCCGCTTTGTCCGATTATGAGGTTGGTCTTGCCGTCCTCGAAGACGGCGTTAATGTCCTTGAGGACTTCCTTGTCCCCGAACGACTTGCATAGATGTTTTATTTCGATCATGAGATAAGTCTGTTTTTTTAGCTGAGAAGCTGGGTGAGGAAAACGTCCGAGAACAATATCAACACGCTGGAACTGACCACTGCGTCCGTACTTGCCTTGCCCACTTCCACGGAGCCGCCTTCCACGGAATAGCCGTAGAAGCTCGATACGCTTGAGATGATGAAGGCGAAGACGAGGCTCTTGATGATACTCATCCACATAAACCAGGAGTTGAACGAGTGCTGCAGACCGAGCGTGAGGTCCTCAGGCGATAGGATATGTCCGACGTATGCCGTGCCGTAAGCACCGAGAATGCCAGTCGCAGAAGAGAATATCACAAGGAAAGGCATGATGGTCACCAGTCCTAATATCTTCGGCAGGATGAGGTAGTTGGCTGAGTTGACGCCCATGATGTCGAGAGCGTCAATCTGCTGTGTCACGCGCATCGTGCCAAGCTCAGAGGCAATGTTCGATCCCACCTTGCCGGCAAGGATCAGACACATGATACTTGAGGAGAACTCGAGGAGCAGAATCTCACGCGTCGTATAGCCCGAAACCCAGCGTGGCATCCACGGGCTCTGGATGTTCAGCTTCATCTGGATGCAGATAACGGCTCCGATGAAGAACGATATGAGCAGCACGATGCCGATAGAGTCGACGCCAAGCGACGACATCTCCTTGGCATACTGCTTGAGGAACATGCGCATGCGCTCCGGACGAGCGATGGAGCGACCCATAAGTATAAGGTAGCGTCCGAGTGTGTTCAACGATTTCAATATAAACATAATCTGTTGTTCTTATATATATAGCAACTGCAAAAGTAGCAATAAAAAGGTAGAAACTATTTCTTCGACGTGAGTTTTTTTCATATCCGAAAGTTTTTATTAAAATAAATAACGTAACTTTGCATATCATAGGCATATTATACAACGACAATGGAACAAAACGATATATCAGAAGAGCGCCCGCATTGCATGGTGCTCCGCACCGAGGGACTTGTCAAGCGTTACGGCAAGCGTACGGTTGTCAACGACGTGTCGATAAACGTGCGTCAGGGAGAGATTGTTGGTCTGCTCGGTCCTAACGGAGCCGGAAAGACCACATCGTTCTATATGACGACAGGACTTATCGTCCCGAACGCCGGCCATATCTTCCTTGACCAGCATGACATCACCGACTATCCCGTATATAAGCGAGCCCGCGCCGGCATCGGATACCTCCCGCAGGAGGCGAGCGTATTCCGCAAGCTCAGCGTGGAGGACAACATCATGTCCGTACTGGAGATGACAAAGCTCTCGCGCAAGGAGCAGCTTGAGAAGTTAGAGAGCCTTATCGCCGACTTCAATCTTGGCAAGGTGCGCCGCAACAAGGGCGACCAGCTCTCCGGTGGAGAGCGACGCCGTACGGAGATTGCGCGATGCTTGGCCATCAACCCGAAGTTCATCATGCTGGACGAGCCGTTTGCAGGTGTAGACCCTATCGCCGTGGAGGAAATCCAGCACGTGGTTTGGCGACTCAAATACCGCAACATCGGCATTCTTATCACCGACCATAACGTGCAGGAGACACTCACCATCACCGACCGTGCCTACCTCCTCTTCGAGGGACGCATCCTCTTCCAGGGCAAGCCGGAGGAGCTGGCGGAGAACCGCATCGTGAAGGAGAAGTATCTCGGCTCCACCTTCGTGCTCAGAAAGAAGGACTTCCAGCTCCTCGACGAGCAGAAGCGCAAGCGCGATCAGGAACGCGAGCTGAACGACTGATAAATAATAAATACCAAATAATAAATACTAAATAACAAAGTGAACTTCCTACTTGTTTCCGACATACACGGCTGCTTGCCAGCCCTTGAGCGCGTGCTCGACTTCTATGAGCGCGGCTCTTACGACATGCTTTTCATCCTTGGCGACATCCTCAATTACGGACCGCGCAACCGCATTCCTGAGGGAATCGACCCCAAAGGAATCGTCGAGCGACTTAACGCCATGAAGGACCAGATTGTTGCCGTTCGAGGCAACTGCGACGCTGAGGTGGATCAGATGCTGCTTCAGTTCCCCATAATGGCTGACTATGCCCTCGTTGTGGAAGGCGGCAGACGCTTCTTCCTCACACACGGACACGTCTATAACGAGGACAATGCTCCTGTGATGAAGAACGATGTCTTCGTCTACGGACATACACACCTGTGGAAGCTCGAGCAAACCGACGACAACCGCATCGTCTGCAACCTCGGCTCCATCACTTTCCCCAAGGGAGGCAACGTCCCGACGTTCGCCACTTATGAGGACGGCGTGATGGCTGTGCGCACCATGGACGGTGATGTGTTGAAGGAAATAAAGCTATAAGAAAGAGGCAGTAAAAGCAGAAGAAAGCGGAAAAACAGCTCTAAAAAGAGGAATTTTATACAAATGTAAGTTTTTTCTCTTGATTTATTTTGCTGTCACATAAAATTGAACTATCTTTGCAGAAGAAACGGCTGAGACCTTTACAAAATGTCAAAAAGAGTTTTGTCTTCTGCATTAGGTTGGCCCTTTCTTTACATCAAGAATCAATAATCATCATATAACATAACGACCTCGATATAATAAAACCAAGAACACACACATGCATCAGATGTGGATGTGCCGACGTGCGCGGAAATGTCGAACGGTGCAGGAAAGTAAATTACCTTTAACAATCACCTATTTTTTACCTTCTCAAAGAATAAAAACTTATAGTCATCACAATTTACTATTAATTACACAACAGCCACGGTGCAGATGATGCAACGTGGCTGACCTTTTTTATGGCTTATATACTGAGACTCTATATAAACAAAACGTGAGCGACGCGGGCTGTTGGTTCAGCTTGCGTCGCTCACGTTTTGTTTGTTTATGCCGTTCTCTTATTTCATCATCCAGTTGCCTTCCACTAATGCCATCGGCACCACTATCTCCTCCTTTGTGCTGTCCTTGAAGCACAGCACGAGGAAGGCGTGACCCGTGTGGCGTGCGGTGTCGGCTTTCGCCCCTGCCACCTTTACGGCTGCCAGTCCACCGTGGTCCTCCTTCATCTGCGCGGCATACTGCTTGGCGTTCACGATGAGCTGCTCACGGTAGCTGCCGGGGATGCTGTCAGGCTGATAGAAGCCGTCGGTGTAAGCCTCGTACTTTCCCTCTATGAGGTAGTCGTAGTAAGCCTTGGCGGTGCGTCCCGCCAGTTCCTCCGGCTTCTGTCCTTCCGTCTTGTGGCACGACAGCATGCAAAGAGTGACGAACGACAAGGACAGGCATACAAGCGTATTTCTCATCCTGTTCATCCTTTCCGTGTCTTTTTTTTACTTCTGACGAATGAAGACATTTATCGGGCAACCGTGCATCGACCAGTTCTCGCGAATCTTGTTCTCGAGGAAGCGGCGATACGGCTCCTTGATATACTGCGGCAGGTTGGCGTAGAACACGAACGAAGGAATCTGCGTGTTTGGCAACTGCGTGCAATACTTGATCTTGATGTACTTGCCCTTCGTTGATGGTGGCGGGTAAGCCTCGATGAGCGGCAGCATCACCTCGTTGAGCTTAGATGTGCCCACGTGAGCCTTGCGGTTCAGATAAACCTGCTTGGCGGTCTCAAGCACCTTGAAGATGCGCTGCTTTGTGAGAGCCGAAGCGAAGACGATGGGGAAGTCGACGAACGGAGCCATGCGCTGACGGATGGCGTTCTCGAAGGTCTTGATGACAGCCTGGTCCTTGTTCTCCACGAGGTCCCACTTGTTCACCACCACCACGAGCGACTTGTTGTTGCGCTGGATGAGCTGGAAGATGTTCATGTCCTGTGCCTCGATGCCGCGTGTGGCGTCAATCATGAGGATGCAGACGTCCGAGTTTTCGATGGCGCGGATTGATCGCATCACGGAATAGAACTCCAGGTCCTCCGACACCTTGTTCTTGCGGCGTATACCTGCTGTGTCAACAAGGTAGAAGTCGAATCCGAACTTGTCGAAGCGTGTGTAGATAGAGTCGCGTGTGGTGCCTGCTATCTCCGTTACGATGTTGCGCTCCTCGCCGATGAAGGCGTTGATGATTGAGCTTTTGCCGGCGTTAGGACGTCCTACGACGGCGAAGCGGGGAATGCCCTCTTCGATGAGTTCGCCGGTGTCTGCCTTCAGCTTCGAGAGCACGAGGTCGAGCAGGTCGCCCGTGCCGCTACCCGTTGCCGAGGAGATGCACTGCGGCTCGCCGAGTCCGAGCGAATAAAACTCGGCTGCGTCGTAAATCTGGTCGTTGTTGTCCGTCTTGTTGGCTACGAGGATAACGGGGAGCTTCGTGCGGCGCAGAATCTGAGCCACGTCCTGGTCCCAGTCGGTCAGTCCGGTCTGGACGTCCACGAGGAAGAGCACGAGGTCTGCCTCTTCTGTTGCCACGATCACCTGCTTGCGGATGGCGTCCTCGAAGATGTCGTCGCTCTTCACCACCCATCCGCCGGTGTCTACAACTGAAAACTCGCGACCGTTCCATTCGCACTTGCCGTACTGACGGTCACGTGTGGTGCCTGCTGTGTCGCTGACGATGGCCTGACGAGTCTTGGTCAGGCGGTTGAATAGTGTTGACTTGCCCACGTTAGGGCGTCCCACTATTGCCACTAAATTTGCCATATTGGTGTTTAGTCATTTTCCCTCCCATCGACAGGAGGTCTTGGATGTGGTCTGTGCATCCGAGTTGATAATTTGCCGAAGCTGACCTCACTCCGGCCCTCGCCTCTCTGGCGAGAGTGTCCCCTCTTTGCTATTCAGGGGAGGGCGGTGCGTGCCGCCTATTCCGGATTATATCCGAAGTTATCGAGTTCTCTTTTAGAGCTTCTCCAGTCCTTGTCCACCTTCACGAAGGTGTGCAGGTATACGCTTTTGCCGAAGAACTTCTCCAGCGCCTTTCTTGCCTCCGTCGACATCTTCTTCAGCGCCACGCCCTGGTGTCCGATGATGATGCCCTTCTGCGAGTCGCGCTCCACGTAGATGACGGCGTGGATGTCGATGTTGCGGTCGGTCTCCTTGAACGACTCCACCTTCACCTCCACAGAGTAAGGAATCTCCTTGTCATAGTAGAGCAGAATCTTCTCGCGGATTATCTCCGAAACAAAGAAGCGGGCGGGCTTGTCCGTCAGCTGGTCCTTGTCGAAGAATGGTGGCGAGTCGGGCAGGAGTTCCTTGATGCGTCGCATCAGCATGTCCACACCAAACTTGTTCTTAGCCGATATCGGGAGAATCTCGGCGTTGGGAAGCAGCGAGTGCCAGCGTTCCACGGTGTCGCCGAGCGTCTTCTGGTCGCTCTGGTCAATCTTGTTGATAAGTAGGAGCACGGGGATGGTCATCTTCTTCACCTTGTCGAGGAAGTCCTCGTTCTTTTCGGGGTTCTCCACGACGTCCGTCACGTAGAGCAGGACGTCAGCGTCCTGCAGCGCCGACTCCGAGAAGGCGAGCATCGACTCCTGCAGCTTGTAGTTGGGCTTGAGCACGCCCGGGGTGTCGGAGAAGACAATCTGTGCGTCCTCTTCGTTTACGATGCCCATGATGCGGTGGCGCGTGGTCTGCGCCTTGAACGTGGCGATGCTGATGCGTTCGCCTACGAGCTGGTTCATGAGCGTTGATTTGCCGACATTAGGATTGCCGACTATGTTTACGAATCCTGCTTTGTGCATATAAGAAATAAGAAATAGTACTATATGGTGCAAAGATACCTCTTTTTTTCTGCATACGCGCTTCCATGCGTACATATTAAATGTTTTTTATTTATTTTGTCGTTTGCGACTTGCAGAAAGGAGATAAAAAAAGGCGCGCCACAATCACTCGTGACGCGCCTTTAAAAGCATTATGAGGTGGGTGGTGATGGATTCGAACCACCGAAGGCATAGCCAGCAGATTTACAGTC
>ERZ1034901.2202-NODE-2202-length-12661-cov-6.476678_pt1 | contig 12661 bp, 6 predicted proteins | sample MGYA00520628_ERZ1034901 | MGnify/ENA primary metagenome ERZ1034901 (study PRJEB33766, sample SAMN09781783) | gut metagenome | biome: gut microbiome | host: Homo sapiens | place: Madagascar | study: EMG produced TPA metagenomics assembly of the PRJNA485056 data... | reverse complement strand
AGCGCCGAAAATACTTGCTATTCTTTTGCTGGAAAGATAGGTCATTGCCAGGATAAGCGAAGCGTTCCGAATAATCGGAACGCTTTTTTTGTATTGTAATGAACGTGTTGATTGTAAAAAGTGTGATAACGCAGTAAAAAGCAAATAGAAGAAAAAGCAATCTAATAATATCCAAAACTGTGGAAAAGCCCGTAATACTCGCGTAGTACAGGCTTTGTTGTTGCGTTGATATAGATATCATACAGATGATTTACAGCGTATTTGTTACTTGCCGCTAATGATTTTCGCTGGATACCAATGTTGAAACCATAGGGTGAATAATCCAAGCATAATAGGAAGTAGGCTGTTAATGACGGTTAGCGTCAAAATCATATCTCTGTGGATACATGCAATGGTCCAAATTGGTGTTAGTAAAAATAATACGCCCCACGTAGCGGTTAAAATGCGATTTGTTTTGATAAAGATAGGGTTTTGTAAGGCGCTTTCACCATTATATTTGTTCATGGAATAGTACGCTGTGAGAGGGATGCTCTGAAAAATACTTACTGTCCACATCGCTCCACATAAAAGGTAACTTAGTGGGATGATCACAGTTGATGAGATCTTTACCAAAATTCCAATAGCGCACAATGAAACACCCGCGATAGAGAGTGCATCATAAATGGTTCGTTTGTGTCGATAGAAAATAAGTGGAAGAAGGCTGCAGATTCCAACTGAGACAAGGCTACCCCAGAAGTCGTTAATGGCGGTTCCAATCCATAAGCACATCCACGGAAGAAGAAGCGGAACCATTGTAGTAGCACGGTCAGGATAATTTGGGTTATTTGATTGATTAACCACAAGTGCATCGGTACTGTTACCGAAATAATCATCCCAATGAATCATTAGATTAATATCACCAAGAACACGATATTTTCCCTCCATTAGTGCAGAATCGCCTCGTGTTTTTCCAGTGGCAATATCTTTCCAGAGAGAGTAGGTCGTTTCAATACAGGTTGTATATGGACGAAAGTCCTTAGTGATAACGGTCGCTTTTTCCGGTCCTAGAATGAGTTGATAATGTTTTTGGATGTCTGTATAGAACATCTCCAAAATGATTTCCTTGTTATTATAAGCTGTTGGTTGATAGAGTGCGGCCATTTGCTTTGTAAATGTAAGAGCTGGTTCCTCTTTTACACCGGTTGTCTTATCAATTCCCCAGCTGGCATCAGCCATACGTTCAAAAACATCCTTGGCATAAAGCGGTTGAGATAATGCCTGAATTGTGTCAGGTTGAATTGTGCTTGTTGCATATTCTTTGCCGGCGGTATATACAACTTGAAGATAGGCATTAGTTCGTTCTGAGAGTTCTGGGACACGGAAAAGCTCTCCTTGACCGCAGAACAGGGTCGTGTAATTTCCTTTGCCACAAATGTGATCAAATAAACCTGTTACACTATCGTAGTTTCTTTCGGCGGTATAAAATCCACAAGTTGATATAAGAATAGTACGTTTGCCACTCGTATCGTATCGAGAAGGATGATTGCCGTTGCCGGCACCGTCGGTGCGTTCTGTCATGAAAGGAAGGGACAAGGGAAGCTGCCGATCGATTAATGTTTTTAACGGTCCTGGTACATTAAAATAATAGAGCGGAAAGCTCCAGATAGTAAGGTCAGCCCAGCGTAATTTTTCCAAAACAGACATCATATCGTCGTTGACAATGCACTGGCCGGGCGTTTTATTCCAACAAGAAAAGCAGCCTCGACAGGCTTCGATATGAAGGTTGTTAATATGTACAATATCGATAGAGGTTTCAATATTTTTATTTGAGTATGCGTCTTTTAGTCCTTCTAAGAAAGAATCCGTAAGTCGCAGGGTATTGCTTGCGTTGCCTTTAGGACTTCCGTTCAAAACAAGTATATTCATAAAATCACTTCCTTTTTGAAGCGTATGGATGATGTATGGCTTCATTGTGAAAAATAAAAGCGCTTCTGTCAACAAATATAAGGTGAAATCAAATTTTCTTTTACGTAAAATAGTGTCAAGTAGGAAAGTTTTTGACGCTTGTAAAAACAAAAAAATACGATTCTACGATAAAAAATGATTAAGGGGGGTTGACATTCGACCGGGTTTATCTTAAAATAGATAGGCTAATGTTATAATGGAATCAGTATTGATTCCTGTTATTTAGATTATGAACTTGTCGTACAAACTTCGTCTATAGAATTAGTAAGGGGTGAACGCTTTGGTTGAATTAAGCAGCCATGCATTGACAGAGCGACATAAGTTTTCAAAGATTGAAGAAATCATGGAAATGCCGAATCTGATTGCGATCCAACGCAATTCCTACAATTGGTTTCTCGAAGAAGGGTTAAAGGAAACCTTCGAAGAGGTTTCTCCTATCACTGACTTTTCCGATACACTTCAACTTGATTTCTTAACATCAAGCTTTGGTGAACCAAAATACAGTGAGGAAGAATGTAAGGACCGCGATGCTACCTATGCTGCACCATTAAGAATTAAGGTGCGCTTGCTCAATAAGGAAAGCGGTGAAATTAAAGAACAAGAAGTCTTCATGGGGGATTTCCCTCTTATGACAGATCAGGGGACTTTTGTTATCAATGGCGCGGAACGTGTTATTGTCAGCCAGTTGGTTCGTAGCCCAGGGGTTTATTACAATCGTGAAATCGATACCGCGGGTAAAGAACTTTTTGGTTGTACTGTCATCCCTAACCGCGGCGCTTGGTTGGAATTAGAATCCGATGCCAACGATGTCATTTATGTGCGTCTCGACCGTACCAGAAAGCTTCCTGCAACGGTATTGTTGCGTGCTTTGGGTTACAGCAAAGACGAAGACATCATTGAATTGTTCAATGGTGACGAGCTCATCCAACCAACCTTGGATAAGGATACCACTTCCAGTGAACCGGAAGCGCTGATTGAAATTTACAAACGTCTTCGCCCTGGTGATCCTCCAACTGTTGAAAGTGCTAGAAATTTGATTAACGCACTCTTCTTCGATCATAAACGTTATGATTTGGCGAAGGTTGGCCGTTATAAAATCAATAAAAAATTAGGCTTGGATGTCGATAAGAGTGTTAAAAATTTAACTTTAGAAGATATCCTTGCAACCTATCGCTACATGCTCTCTTTAATGCATAAAGCAGAAGGGTATACTGTAGACGATATCGACCATTTGGGTAACCGTCGTATTCGCTCTGTTGGCGAACTTCTCCAAAACCAATTCCGTATCGGTTTAACTCGTATGGAAAGAAACGTTCGTGAACGCATGACTACACAAGACCCAAATGAAGTCACTCCACAAGGGCTTATTAACATCCGTCCTGTTGTTGCCAGCATTAAGGAATTCTTTGGTAGTTCCCAGTTGTCCCAATTTATGGACCAAATCAACCCACTGGCTGAATTGACCCATAAGCGTCGTCTTTCAGCATTGGGGCCTGGTGGTTTGAGCCGTGAACGCGCAGGTTTCGAAGTTCGTGACGTTCACCACTCTCACTATGGTCGTATGTGCCCTATTGAAACGCCAGAAGGTCCAAACATCGGGCTGATTAACTCCTTGGCAACCTACGGGCGTGTAAACGAATATGGCTTTATCGAAACCCCATATCGCAAGGTTAACGACTGCCATGTAACTGATGATATCGAATATCTGACTGCAGATGTCGAAGATAAATTTACCATTGCGCAGGCGAATACTACCCTTGATGATAATAATATGATTATTGCTGAAAAGGTTGACGCACGCCGTGGGGAAGAAAACATTGTCGTTGAAAAAGAAGAAGTCGAATACATGGACGTATCTCCAAAGCAGGTTGTGTCCATTGCGACTGCTTTGATTCCGTTCTTGGAACACGATGACGCGAACCGTGCACTCATGGGTACCAACATGCAGCGTCAGGCAGTGCCACTGCTTGTTACAGAAGCACCATTTGTTGGGACCGGTATGGAATACCGTGCCGGGTATGACTCCTGTGTATTTGCTATTGCAAAGCATGGCGGGATTGTTAGTTATGTATCTGCTGACCGCATCGAAATCCGTGGCGACGGTGGCGAACGTGATGTTTACCACTTGACTAAGTTCAAAGGTTCCAACCAAGGAAGCTGCATTAACCAACATGTGCTTGTTTCTAAGGGCCAACACGTTAATGAAGGCGATATCCTTGCCGATGGTCCATCTACTGATAATGGTGAATTGGCACTTGGCCGTAACGCATTGATTGCATTTATGAACTGGGAAGGTTACAACTACGAAGACGCTGTTTTGATTAGTGAACGCTTGGTAAAAGAAGACGTGTACACTTCTATTCATATCAGCGAATTCGAAAGTGATTCTCGTGATACCAAGTTAGGGCCGGAAGAAATTACTCGCGATATTCCAAATGTTGGCGAAGACGTACTGAAGAATCTTGATAGCCGCGGTATTATCCGTATTGGCGCTGAAATCAGTGCTGGGGATATCTTGGTTGGTAAGGTTACCCCTAAGGGTGAAACCGAACTTACAGCTGAAGAACGCTTGCTTCGCGCAATCTTTGGCGAAAAAGCACGTGAAGTGCGTGACACATCCTTGCGTGTACCACACGGTGGTAGTGGGATAGTTGTTGACGTTAAAGTATTTACTCGCAAGGGTGGCGATGAATTGCCTCCTGGTGTAAACGAAGTTGTTCGCGTATATATTGCACAAAAACGTAAAATCTCTCAAGGGGACAAGATGGCAGGGCGTCACGGTAACAAGGGGGTTGTATCTCGTGTACTTCCTGAATGTGACATGCCTTTCTTACCGGATGGTACACCTGTAGATATCGTTTTGAACCCATTGGGCGTACCTTCTCGTATGAATATTGGGCAGGTATTGGAAGTGCACCTTGGTATGGCAGCAAAGGCGCTCGGCTTGAAATTTGCTACCAACGTATTTGACGGTGCCAGCGAAAAAGATATCGGTGATATGCTTGAAAAAGCAGGCTATGATCGCAGCGGTAAGTTCTTGCTTCGCGATGGCCGTACCGGTCGTCCTTTGGATAATGCTGTAACTGTTGGTTACATGTATTACCTCAAGCTTGCTCACTTGGTTGATGATAAGATTCACGCGCGTTCCATTGGGCCATATTCTCTCGTTACCCAACAGCCACTCGGTGGTAAAGCACAATTTGGTGGTCAGCGTTTTGGGGAAATGGAAGTTTGGGCGCTTGAAGCATATGGTGCTTCTCATACCTTGCAAGAAATGTTGACAGTGAAATCTGACGACGTAGTAGGGCGTGTAAAGACCTACGAAGCAATCGTGAAGGGTGAAAACCTCCCAGAAGCCGGAGTGCCTGAAGCGTTCAAGGTATTGATGAAAGAATTGCAAGCATTATGCTTAGATATTCGCATCCTTGACGAAGACAACAACGAAATTGATATGTCTGACGAAGATGATGAACTTGAAGAACAGCCAAAAGATTTTGCTGTCCAACAGCTTGCTGAACCGGACAGTGAAGGCGATAATCGCGGCGATGAAATTGTTGATGTTAATAATGATGATGAAGACATGGACGAAGACATTGCTGCCGATGAAGATTTCTCCTTCTTTGCAGGGGAAGATTTAGAAGACGATGACGATTTATTTGTCATTGCCGATGATGGTTTAGACGACTAATGCCGTTCGATTTTGAAGGGAGCGTCTGTTTTGGGAAATATCAATAAAGTCGATCATATTTCTATTAACCTTGCCAGCGCGGAAGCAATTCGCAGCTGGAGTAGCGGTGAAGTAAAGAAGCCGGAAACAATCAACTACAGAACCCTCAAACCGGAACGTGATGGTTTGTTCTGTGAAAGAATCTTTGGGCCAACCAAAGACTGGGAATGCAGCTGTGGTAAATATAAGCGCATTCGTTTCAAAGGCGTTATTTGTGACCGTTGTGGTGTAGAAGTTACTCGCTCTAAAGTACGCCGTGAACGCATGGGGCACATTGAATTGGCGGCTCCATGTACGCACATTTGGTACTTCAAGGGCATTCCAAGCCGTATGGGTCTTATTCTTAACATGAGCCCACGTCAGCTTGAACGTGTCATTTATTTTGTTTCTTACATCGTTATTGATCCAGGCGATGTAGATGAATTAAGCAAATATCAAATTCTCAGCGAAAATGAATATCGTGAAGCACGCTCTAAATATGGTAATCGTTTCCGCGCCGGTATCGGTGCAGAAGCTGCCAAGGAGCTCTTAGAAGATATCGACCTTGAAAAGCTGAGCCAAGAACTTCAAGAAGAAGTCAAGAATAGCAGTGGCCAACGCCATATTAAAGCGGTTCGTCGCTTTGAAGTTGTTGAAGGGATGCGTGCATCCGGCAACAACCCTGCATGGATGGTATTGGATGTACTGCCTGTAATTCCACCGGATATCCGTCCGATGGTACAGCTCGATGGCGGTCGTTTCGCAACCAGCGACTTGAATGACCTCTATCGCCGTGTACTTAACCGTAACAATCGCCTTAAGCGTTTGCTTGATCTTGGAGCTCCGGACATTATTGTTCGTAACGAAAAACGTATGCTTCAAGAAGCTGTGGATGCTTTGATAGACAACGGGCGTCGCGGTCGTCCTGTTACCGGGCCGGGGAACCGTGCCCTCAAGAGCTTGTCTGATATGCTCAAAGGGAAGCAAGGGCGTTTCCGTCAAAACCTTCTTGGGAAGCGTGTTGACTACTCCGGCCGTTCCGTAATTGTAGTAGGGCCTGAACTGAAAATGCATCAATGCGGCTTGCCAAAAGAAATGGCAGTCGAACTCTTTAAGCCATTTGTAATGCGTAAGCTTTTACAAGATGGTACCGCACATAACATTAAGAGTGCGAAGCGTATGGTAGAACGTCTTGACAATGCAATTTGGGACGTGCTCGAAGAAGTAATCAAAGACCATCCGGTGCTTTTGAACCGCGCACCGACCCTTCACAGACTTGGGATTCAATCCTTTGAACCGGTCTTGGTAGAAGGTCGTGCATTGAAATTGCATCCATTGGCTTGTACCGCATACAATGCTGACTTTGACGGTGACCAGATGGCGGTTCACGTGCCACTCTCTACAGAGGCACAAGCCGAAGCACGTATTCTCATGCTTGCAGCAAACAATATCTTGAACCCTAAGGATGGTCGTCCTGTAACCGTACCTACTCAGGACATGGTTTTGGGGAGCTATTATTTGACCATCGCACGTGAAGATGCACTGGGTCATGGGAAGTATTTTAGCTCCAAGACTGAGGCTGAACTTGCTTATGATGCCGGCGCAATTCATTTGCAAGCACCAATCCATGTTCGCATGGATAATGGTGAAATTCTTGAAACTACTGTTGGCCGTATTATCTTTAATAACGTTATTCCAGAAAAAGTTCCATATGTTAACGAAGTCGTTGGCAAAAAGAAACTGGGTAACGTTGTAGATACTTGCTTCCGCATTTACGGTGCAAGTGGTACTGCTCAAATGCTTGACGGTATCAAGGCACAAGGCTTTAAGTATTCCACTCAATCTGGGATTTCCATTGGTTACATGGATATGGTTATTCCTGAAAGCAAAAAAGATCTTCTTGATGCTGCAGAAGCAAAAGTTGATAAAATCGAAACCAAATTCCGTCGCGGTTTAATTACCGACGATGAACGTTATAAACTCGTTATCGAAGTTTGGACCAAGTGTACCGACGATATCGGTGCGGCATTGCTCGCAAACCTCGGCAAGTTCAACTCCATCAACATGATGGCTACTTCCGGGGCCCGTGGTAATAACCAACAGATTCGTCAGCTCGCCGGGATGCGCGGTCTGATGGCAGACCCATCTGGGAAAACCATCGAAATGCCTATCAAGGCAAACTTCCGCGAAGGGCTTACCGTGTTGGAATACTTTATTTCTTCCCACGGTGCTCGTAAAGGGTTGGCCGATACTGCACTTCGTACAGCGGACTCCGGCTACCTTACCCGCCGTCTCGTAGACGTTGCGCAAGACGTGATTGTTCGTGAACTTGATTGCGGGACTGAACAAGGCTTAACCGTACGTGCTATCATGAATGGCACTGAAACCATCGAACAACTCTGGGAACGTGTTGCCGGCCGCTACCTTGCAGAAGATGTTATTCATCCTCAAACCGGTGAAGTACTTGCTCGTCGTAACGATTACATCAGCGATGAACAGGCGCATGCTATTGAAGCTGCAGGTGTTGAATCTGTTCGTATTCGCAGTGCGCTCACTTGCCGCAGCCGTCACGGTGTATGCAGTAAGTGCTACGGCCGTAACCTCGCTACCGGCGTTCTTGTTGACGTTGGGGAAGCAGTTGGGACGGTTGCAGCGCAATCCATCGGGGAACCTGGGACTCAGCTTACCATGCGTACCTTCCACACAGGGGGTATTGCAGGGGGCGACATTACACAGGGTCTTCCTCGTGTCGAAGAATTGTTTGAAGCACGTCGTCCAAAAGGGCAAGCTGTTATTACTGAAGTGGATGGTCGAGTATCCATCGGTGAAAACAAGGGTCGCACTGAAGTGACTGTTATGACCGAACATGGCGAAGCACACGCTTATGTAATTCCATTTGCTTCTCACTTAGCTGTAATGGATGGTCAAATGGTAGAAGCCGGTCAAGAATTGACTGAAGGGTCTATCAACCCACAAGACCTCTTGTTAATCAAGGGCCCTCTTGGCGTTCAAGAATACCTCTTGCGCGAAGTACAAAAGGTATATCGTCTCCAAGGGGTAGATATTAACGACAAGCATATTGAAGTTATGGTTCGTCAAATGATGCGCAAGGTTAAAATCGAAGAAATCGGCGATAGCCAATTCCTCGCTGGGAGCCAGGTAGACATCATTGACTTTGATGAAGAAAACGAACGCCTCGAAAGAGAAGGGTTGCGTCCTGCTGTTGGTGAAGTACAGCTCCTCGGTATTACCAAGGCTGCACTTGCAACCGATTCCTTCTTGTCTGCTGCATCCTTCCAAGAAACCACCAAGGTACTTACAGACTCTGCAATCAAGGGTAAGAATGACTACCTTATTGGTCTTAAAGAAAACGTTATTCTCGGGAAGCTTATTCCTGCAGGTACCGGGATGCGTCACTACCGTAAGATTGACCTCGAAGGTGAAGCATATGAAAATGCTTATGACCTCGTAGAAGTTGAAGCTGAAAGTATTGAAGAAGCTGAAGAACAACGTATGAACCAAAGAAAAGACGATCGTCCTGTCTTTATCTAATTAAAGAGTAAATAAAAAGAAGCGCACAATCGACAATCGATTGTGCGCTTCTTATTTATTGGCGAACTTATTAGCTATATGCAATAAGGAAACCGCGATAACAACAGATTTACTCAATCAGGACACACGTGGAAACGTGGATATAAAATTTAATAAAAACCGTTGACATTCAAAAGTTGGATTGTTATACTCTTAATTGTGTTTGCGAAAGGGTCCCATTTGAATGCAAGGGAAGCCCTGCAGTCACAAACATGGGAGTCGTCAAACATTGAAACAATAGTAATTGGTACTGCCACGTGCAGTCATTCTGTATTGTAATTTGACGAAATCAAATATAACAAGGAGGTGGCAGTATGCCAACAATTAATCAGCTGGTAAATAAAGGTAGACAATCCAGTCATAAGAAATCCACCACCCCTGCTCTGCAAAGCAACCCACAAAAGAGAGGTCTTTGCACCAGAGTGTACACCACAACCCCTAAGAAACCAAACTCTGCTCTTCGTAAGGTAGCTCGTGTTCGTTTGACCAACGGCACTGAAGTAACCGTTTACATCCCAGGGATTGGCCACAATCTTCAGGAACACAGTGTTGTATTGGTTCGCGGTGGGAGAGTACGTGACCTTCCAGGGGTACGTTATCACCTCGTTAGAGGTACCTTGGACGCTGCAGGCGTTAACGACCGCAGACAGTCCCGCTCTAAATACGGCACTAAGCGTCCTAAGTAATTAGGGCATTACTTGGATAGATGGAAATAGTGAAAGGAGGCCCTCATGTCCAGAAAAGCACAAGCTCCAAAGAGAGAAGTACTCGCTGATCCAATTTACAACAGCAAGCAAGTGACTAAGTTAATCAACCAAATCATGCTTGATGGTAAAAAGGGTACAGCTGAACATATCGTATACAGCGCGTTTGATATCGTTGCTGAAAAAACCGGAAATGAAGCCATTGAAGTTTTTGAAGAAGCAATGAAGAACATCATGCCTGTTCTTGAAGTAAAAGCACGTCGTGTTGGTGGTGCTAACTACCAAGTTCCTATCGAAGTACGTGCAGACCGTCGTCAAACCCTCGGTTTGCGTTGGTTGGTAACCTTCGCTCGTAAGCGCGGTGAAAAGACCATGGATTTGCGCCTTGCAAATGAAATCATGGATGCTGCTAACAACACCGGTGGCGCAGTGAAGAAGAAAGAAGAAACCCACAGAATGGCAGAAGCAAACAAAGCTTTCGCTCATTATCGTTGGTAATAAATTATTTAGAAAAATTCTTACATTATATACATTAAGGAGGATTATCAGTGGCAAGAGAATATTCGCTCCAAAATACTCGTAACATCGGTATTATGGCGCATATCGACGCAGGGAAAACTACCACTACCGAACGTATTCTATACTATACAGGTCGTTCTCACAAGATCGGTGAAACCCACGAAGGTACTGCTACCATGGACTGGATGGAACAGGAACAAGAACGTGGGATTACCATTACTTCCGCAGCTACTACTGCAGCATGGAAGGGTAAGAGAATCAACATCATCGACACCCCAGGGCACGTAGACTTCACCGTAGAAGTAGAACGTTCCTTGCGCGTATTGGACAGTACTGTTGCTGTATTCTGCGCAGTTGCTGGTGTTCAGCCACAATCTGAAACTGTATGGCGTCAAGCTGTACGTTACAACGTTCCTCGTTTGGCTTTCGTTAACAAGATGGACCGTACCGGTGCTAACTTTTTCAACGTTTGCCGTCAAATCAAAGAACGCCTCGGCGCTCACGCTTTGATGATGCAATTGCCTATTGGTGCTGAAGAAAATTTCTCCGGTGTTATTGACCTCGTTGAAATGAAAGCTTACAAGTTCCTTCCTGGTACCGAAATCATAAACTACGAAGAAATCGAAATTCCAGAAGATTTGAAGGAACAAGCTGAAGAAGCCCATGCAGAACTCGTTGAAGACGTTGCTGGTCTTGACGATGCTTTGATGGAAAAATTCTTCGAAGAAGGCGACCTCTCCGTTAAGGAAATCAAGAAGGCAATCCGTAAGGCTACCATCGCGAACGATACCGTTCCTGTATTCTGCGGTTCTGCATTCAAGAACAAAGGTGTTCAGTTCCTCCTCGACGCTGTCGTCGAGTACTGTCCATCCCCAGTTGACATACCTGCTATTGCTGGTACTCTTCCAGACGGTGAAGAAGCTGAACGTCACCCAAGTGATGATGAACCATTCGCAGCTCTTGCATTTAAGGTTATGACCGACCCTTATGTTGGTAAATTGACCTTCTTCCGTGTATACTCCGGTACACTCGAAAGCGGTAGCTATGTTTACAATGCAACCAAGGGCAAGCGCGAACGTATCAGCCGTATCGTAATGATGCACGCTAACCATCGTAAAGAAGTTGATAAGGTTTACGCTGGTGACATCGCTGCTGCTGTAGGTTTGAAGGATGTTGGTACCGGTGATACCCTCTGTGATGAAAAGCATGAAATCATTCTTGAATCCATGGAATTCCCAGAACCAGTTATCCAAATCGCAATCGAACCTGCTTCTAAGGGCGACCAAGATAAGATGGGTATCGCACTTGCTAAGTTGGCAGAAGAAGACCCAACCTTCAAGGCTTATACCGACGAAGAAACCGGTCAAACCATCATCGCTGGTATGGGTGAACTGCACTTAGATATCATCGTTGACCGTCTCAAGAGAGAATTCAACGTTGAAGCTAATATTGGTAAGCCACGCGTTTCTTACAAAGAAACCATCCGCAAGGCTGTTCACGGCGAAGGTAAATTCGTTCGTCAATCCGGTGGTCGCGGTCAATACGGTCATGCTGTTATCGATCTCGAACCACTCGAACCAGGTCAAGGTTTCGTATTTGAATCCAAGATTGTCGGCGGTGCTGTTCCAAAAGAATACATCGGGCCAATCGAAGCTGGTATTAAAGAAGCTATGGAAACCGGGGTTCTCGCTGGTTATGAAACCGTAGATATCAAGGCTACCTTGGTAGACGGTTCTTACCACGATGTCGACTCCTCTGAAATGGCATTTAAGGTTGCTGGTTCCATGGCATTCAAGAACTGCGCACTTAAGGCTGATCCTGTAATTCTCGAACCTGTAATGCGTATTGAAATTACTGTTCCAGAAGAATACATGGGCGACGTTATGGGTGACTTGAACTCCCGTCGTGGCCGTATCGAAGGCATGGAAGCTGTTGATAACACACAAATTATCCGCGGTTTCGTTCCACTTTCCGAAATGTTTGGTTATGCTACTGACTTGCGTTCCCGTACCCAAGGCCGTGGCGTTTACACCATGCAATCTGACCACTTTGAAGAAGTTCCAAAATCCATCGCTGAAGAAATCATCGCTAAGCGTAATGGTAAATAATAATTAAATCCCAATACCACTAGGAGGAATTATCCAATGGCAAAAGAACAATATCAACGTACAAAACCACACGTAAACATTGGTACCAT
>ERZ1034901.2193-NODE-2193-length-12679-cov-6.950253_pt1 | contig 12679 bp, 9 predicted proteins | sample MGYA00520628_ERZ1034901 | MGnify/ENA primary metagenome ERZ1034901 (study PRJEB33766, sample SAMN09781783) | gut metagenome | biome: gut microbiome | host: Homo sapiens | place: Madagascar | study: EMG produced TPA metagenomics assembly of the PRJNA485056 data... | reverse complement strand
TATGTTAAGACTTGGAAAAAGCCTATCACAATAGCAAGACACGCTTATGGTGATGTATACAAGGCATCAGAGATGAAGATTCCAGCAGCTGGCAAGGCAGAGCTTGTATATACAGATGAGCAGGGTAACGAATCAAGAGAGCTTATTCATAACTTTAAGGGGGCAGGAATTATTCAGGGTATGCATAACCTTAACGATTCTATTGAGAATTTTGCAAGAAGCTGCTTTAATTTTGCACTTGAAACTAAGCAGGATCTCTGGTTTGCAACTAAGGATACAATCTCTAAGAAGTACGATCATACATTTAAGGATATATTCCAGGATATATATGATAAGGATTATGCTGATAAGTTCAAGGAAGCAGGAATTGAGTATTTCTATACATTAATAGATGATGCAGTTGCAAGAGTTATCCGTTCAGAAGGTGGATATATCTGGGCATGCAAGAACTATGATGGTGACGTTATGTCAGATATGGTTGCAACAGCATTTGGTTCATTATCAATGATGACATCAGTTCTGGTATCTCCACAGGGATATTATGAATATGAGGCTGCTCATGGAACAGTTCAAAGACATTATTACAAGCACCTTAAGGGAGAAGAAACATCTACTAACCCTATTGCTACTATATTTGCATGGACAGGAGCTTTAAGAAAGAGAGGAGAACTCGACTCACTTCCAGAGCTTTCAAAGTTCGCAGATACACTTGAAAAGGCTTGCATCAAGACAGTAGAAGATGGTAAGATGACTAAGGATTTAGCACTTATTACTACATTAGGTAATCCTGTAACACTTAATACACAAGGTTTTATTAAGGCAGTTAAGGAGACACTTGAAAGTCTTTTATAATTGTGCCAATAAAGGGTATTATTATATAGGATATTATATATAGAAGTGTTGGATTTCACTTGTGATATCTATAGATATTCGTATGAATTGAGGATTTTGAATGAAGTTTAAGTTTGAGGTTAAAGATCTTTTTAAACTCCCCAATATTTTATGTTATATAAGAATTGCACTGGTTCCGCTGTTTGTATATCTTTATTTTACGGCAGAAGAACCAGTGGATTATTATGTTGCGACACTTGTTGTAATGCTTTCGGGGATAACAGATTTTCTTGATGGGCAGATAGCAAGACGTTGTAATATGATAACTGATTTGGGTAAGATTATTGATCCGGCAGCAGATAAGCTTATGCAGCTTGCAATGTTAGTTACTCTGGCTATTAATATTCCATATATGTGCATACTTGCTGTATATCTTATTGTCAAAGAGGTAGTTATGGCACTTATGGGTCTTGTAGTTATGAAAAGGGCGAATAGGAGATTAGATGGTGCTAAATGGTATGGCAAGGTATGTACAGCAGTATTGTATGTGTGTATGCTTGCTTTAGTTGCATTTCCGCATATGCCGGTTAATCTTCAATATGTTATAATGATAGTGTGTGCAGCAGTATTGACATTTGCATTTATTATGTATATAAGAATATATATAATAATGTTAAAAGATAACCATTATGGTAATGATGAAAGAAAGTTGTATTAATATGTATAATATATTTGATATTACATTTAGGGAAATGAATGTTAACCAGTTAGCGGTATGGTTTTTTATATATAGTTTTTTTGGCTGGGCTATGGAATGTATAGTCATAAGAAAACAGCTTGGATATTGGGAGAACAGGGGCTTTGCCAAGCTTCCGTTCTGCGTTATATATGGATTTGGCGTGTTTATAGCATTTCATATATTTGCACCAATTGAGGGTAATTACCCTGCTTTATACATTGCTGGTGCTATATGTGCGACAATATTTGAGTATATGACAGCAAGACTTATGCAGAAGCTTTTTGGTGAAGTATGGTGGAATTACGACCATCTAAGATTTAATTATAAAGGAATAATATGCCTTCAAAGCACTCTTGGCTGGGGGGTATTAGCAGTTCTTATATTCAGTGTATTCAATAAAATGGTAGAACGTGTTGTATTCAGTATGGATATGAGGGTAACTACAGTGTTATCAATTGTGCTTGTTATATCATATGTTGTGGATTTCTCTTACCATTTTACTAAGAGAATTGCTAATAAGAAAATGGAAAGTGTAGTTGCACAGGCTTCAAGTGCTGGCAGCCTTCAGAGGTTTTTTCATAGATAATCAGCGGGGTGGACAATGTTAGAAAGTCTTAAGAATAATGTCAGGCTGCTTCGCAGGAGCAAACGACACGTAATTCTGTTTGAACTGACATATAAGTTACTAGCAGTAGCAGTTATATATCCTATATTAACTGCCGCCATTAATCTTTGTATGAAGGTTGCAGGAATCAGATATTTAACAAATGAATATATTGTAAAGGCACTGACAAACCCTGTTGTTATTATAGCTTTGTTTACAGGCATTATACTGTTTGTCGGTTACTGCATTTACGAGATGGCATATTTGGCTGTGTGCTTTGAAACTAAGAGAAAAGGTAATAACGCATCTATAATTGATAATATATATAATGCGTACCTGCGTCTTAAAAATTTAATCCGAATTCAAAGCATACCGCTTTTTTTATTTTTCTTTATTTCGATTATATTTATAAATGTTACAATTGTCGCTAATCTTATATATTCAGATACATTGAGCAATCTTATCGGAAGTACGATGAGAAGAAACAGGTATATGATATATATGCTTGTGGCAATAGTTATGGTTCTTATATATTATTATGTTATAAGAGGAATTTTCTCATTTAATATATATATGATGGAGGGGAAGAATTTCAGACAGTCATATAAGAAAAGCTCACAGATTGTAAGAAATAACAGATTAAGGGTAATTATGTCTGTTATTGTATATAATCTTGCAATATTTGTAGCTATAGCAGTGTTCTATACAGTTATTTCGCTTATACTTATAGGCGGTGTTAAGCTGTTGGATATGGCTTATCTTGGAAGTGCGGTATATTTATCAGTTCTTAGGGAATTGAGGGCCGGTGTGAAGATTTTTCTTGTGTTTATATCAATACCTTGTTCATTCTCAATGATTTCATATATGTATTATAAATATTCCGATCTGGATGATATTGAATTTGAATTCGTGGATATTGACGAAGGTTCAGCAAGGGTCAACAGGATAATATATGCAGTTGTGCTGGCATTATCCATAGTGCTTGATATTATATATATAATTGGGTCATTTAATAATAATCCGTTTGAGAGAGTGGCTATATTCCACAATACGGATATAACTGCCCACAGAGGTGCTTCAGTAGATGCACCTGAGAATACTCTTGCGGCATTCAGTAAGGCGATTGAAGATATGGCTGATGTTATAGAGTTAGATGTCCAGATGACCAAAGACGGCTATATTGTTGTTATGCATGATACATCAGCATACAGGACTACAGGTGTTCTAAAGAATATTACGGAGCTTACTTTAAGAGAAGTTAAAAGACTTGATGCCGGGTATTGGTATTCAGAGGAGTACAAGGGCGAGAAAGTTCCAACACTTGAAGAAGTATTGCAGCTTGCCAAAGGAAAGATTAAACTTAATATAGAGATTAAAACGGCGGATAACAGTGATGAGGTAGCAAAGAAGGTTGTAAAGCTTATACAGAAATATTCAATGCAGGATTCGTGCGTTATCACCTCATTTGATTATAGTGCATTGCAGGCTGTTAGGTCTTATGATGAGGACATAGAAGTCGGGTATATATTATCGGTGGCTTATGGAAAGTTCTATGAGATAGATGACGTGGATTTCTTTAGCGTCAATGCTTCGTTCCTTACTAAGAGAGTTGTTGATGCTATTCATAATTCAGGAAAGCAGGTATATGCGTGGACTGTTAATAATGACGCTTCTATAAAGAATCTTACTAATAAAGGTGTTGATAATATAATAACTGACAAACCTGTAACGGCAAGAGAGGTTATATATTCAAGAGATACAAGTGAGACATTGATTAATATGATAAAGTATGTATTTAACCAGTGATTAGCTTGGTAACATATATGCGTAAATGTACGCGGAAACGGGGGTCTATATGTTAAGAGGTATAGGTACATCTAAGGGAATTGGTATAGGAAAAGCACTTATTATCCATAAGTGTAAGAATGCTGTCAGCCGTGTTAAGATTAAGGATACAGAAGCTGAGGTTGATAAGTTCAATGAGGCTGTGGAAAAGTTCATACAGGAAACTAATGAGCTTGTGGATAAGTTGTCACAGAAGCTTAATGGTGATGATAAGAATGCTCTTGTATTAAAAAATCAGGAATATCTTATAAGAGATCCTGAGTTTACCAGTGGTGTAATAAGTGCTATAACTAATGACAAGCTTAATGCAGAAGCTGCGGTTGAAGATACATGTGAGATGTTAAAGAACATATTCTTAAGCTTTAACAATGATACGATGACACAGAGAGTAGCCGATATTGAAGATATGAAACAGCGTCTTATAGCAATAATGCAGGGACAGAAGCATATTGATCTTACTAAGCTTTCTGATAATACTGTTATTATTGCCGATGAAATCCATCCATCTATGACAGCTAATATGGATACAGAGCATATTGCCGGTATTATATCAGAGAAAGGTGGAGATACATCACACGCTTCAATTCTTGCAAGAGCATTAGAAATCCCTGCTGTATTAAGTGTTAAGGATATATGCAGTAAAATTGCAGAGGGTGAGGAGGTTATAGTTGATGGAGCTTACGGCGAAGTATTCGTCAATCCTACACCTATAACTCTTAAGATATATAATAAAAAGAAAAAAGCATATGATGAAAGAGTTAAGGAACTTAAAAAATATATAGATAAACAGACTGTTACCAGGGATGGCAGAAAAGTAATGCTTGCTGCTAATATAGGCAATGCTGATGAGGCTGCTAAAGCTGTAAAGGCTGGAGCTGAGGGTGTCGGACTTTTCAGGACGGAATTCTTATTTATGAACAAGCAGGCACTCCCAACAGAGGAGGAGCAGTATAACGAATATAAGAAAGCAGCAGTTGTGCTTGATGGCAGACAGCTTACGATAAGAACGCTTGATATTGGCGGAGATAAAGATATTCCTTATATGGGACTCACAAAGGAGTTAAATCCATTTCTTGGATACAGGGCCATAAGGTTTTGCCTTGACAGGGTAGATATATTTACAACCCAGTTAAGGGCTGTATTAAGGGCAAGTGCATATGGTAATATAAGAATTATGATTCCTATGATAACTTCTGTTACAGAGGTGCAGGCAGTTAAGAAGATTATAAATGGTATATGCAGGGATCTGGACAAGAAAGACATTAAGTATGATAAGGACATAAAGATAGGTGTTATGATAGAGACACCAGCCGCGGCAATAATGGCAGATGTACTGGCACATGAGGTTGATTTCTTCTCAATCGGTACGAATGATTTGACACAGTATACACTTGCTGTTGACAGAGGCAATGAGAATGTTGCTTATCTTTACTCTGCACTCAATCCAGCCGTTATACGAAGTATTAAACACATAATTGAGTGTGCACATAATGCAGGTATAGAAGCAGGAATGTGTGGAGAAGCGGCGGCAGATGAAAGAATGATACCACTTCTTCTTAATTTTGGACTTGATGAGTTCTCTGTTACAGTGAGCAGGGTGCTTGAAACTAGAAAAGAGATAGCTTCGTGGAGCAGTAAGGAAGTAAAAGAGATAACAGAAAATGTTATGAATTATTCGGAAGAAAAGGAAGTATCTAACTATCTTAGCGACTGCATAGCAAAAGAATAGATTATTATATAATAAATGCTTTGTGATGATTGATATGTTAAGACATCTGCTTCTGGCATAATAAAATTAATTGGAGGAAAATATGGCATTATATGATACAGATGACGAGCAGGAAAAGGTTGTACTTGTCGGCGTAGAGTTAAATCCTCTTGACGACTGCGAGAAGTCGTTAGAGGAGTTAGCAGAGCTTGCTAAGACTGCCGGAGCGGTCACAGTAGGAAAGATGATACAGCCGCGTGACAGCTTCCACCCTGCAACATATATTGGTAAGGGTAAGCTTGAAGAATTAAGGCTTATGATAGATGAGCTTGGTGCAACAGGAATAATATGTGATGATGAGCTGTCTCCAGCACAGTTAAGAAATCTTGAAGATGTTCTTAATACTAAGATTATGGACAGAACAATGGTTATTCTTGATATATTTGCCGCAAGAGCTTCATCAAGTGAAGGTAAGATACAGGTTGAGATGGCACAGTTAAAATACAGGTCAACAAGACTTGCAGGACTTGGAACAACACTCTCAAGACTTGGTGGTGGAATAGGAACAAGAGGACCGGGTGAGAAGAAGATAGAGACAGACAGGCGAATAATAAGGGACAGGATTGCTCATTTGTCAGGTGAGTTAAAAGAGATTAAGAGCCACAGAGATGTGCAAAGACAGAACAGACAGGACAGTTCTACACCAGTAGCGGCTATAGTAGGTTATACTAATGCGGGTAAGTCAACACTTCTTAACAGGCTGACCGATGCAGGTGTATTATCTGAGGACAAGCTGTTTGCAACACTTGATCCTACAACGAGGGCACTTACACTTCCTAACAAGGAAAAAGTGCTTATGACAGATACTGTTGGATTTATCAGAAAGCTTCCACATAATCTTATAGAGGCATTTAAGAGTACACTTGAGGAAGCGAAATATGCAGATATGATAATTCACGTTGTGGACTGCTCTAATGATGATTACGAAAGACATATGGCAACAGTATATGAGACATTGAAGCAGTTAGATGTAGGTGATAAGCCGATAATTACACTTTTTAATAAATGTGATAAATACGGCGAACTTCCTATACTCAAGGACAGCAAAGCTGATTATGTTGAGAATATTTCAGCCAGGACGGGTGTGGGAATAGATGAATTTCTGGAAGATGTGCAGGATATTATATTAAAGAGCAGAATTAGAATAGAAAGAGTATTTCCTTACAGCGATGCAGGCAAAATCCAGCTTATAAGAGAATACGGACAGCTTGAAAGTGAGGAATACACACAGGAGGGCATAAGTGTCAAAGGATATGTGCCAGCCTGGGTAGGAGGCAAACTATGAATTTAATTGCACTTGTTGATAAAAAATGGGGAATAGCTAATAAAGGAAGAGAACTTGTTGATATTCCAGAGGATAAGAAGCTGTTCCGTGAAGAAACTTATGGAAAAGTTGTTATTATGGGAAGAAAGACATTAGAAGCACTTCCTAACCAGTCAGCACTTGTTGGAAGAAAGAATATTGTTCTTACAAGAAATAAAGATTATGAAGCTAAAGACGTATGTTTATGCCATAGTGTTGAAGATGTGCTTGAGAAGGTAAAAAATGTGGATAGTAAGGATGTATATGTCATCGGTGGTGGACAGATATACAAAGAATTCCTTCCATATTGTGATACAGCACATATAACAAAGGTCGATTATACTTACGAAGCTGATACCTATATAAGTGATTTCGATAAGCTTAAAGACTGGAGAATTACAGGACAGAGTGATGAACATACATATTTTGATATATGTTATGAGTTTGTAAGGTATGAAAGAAAGGGTAAGGCTGATGAAATGCCAGAATAAAAAGAAAAATGTAAAGCGTGCTGTGGCTGGTATAATATTTCTTTCCGTAATAGCAATAATATTATCGGCATATGGCGTTACACAAATGTATGCTTCTCCAGAGAAAAAAGCTTTAAAAACGATGTTGAAATCTGGAGAACTTTTACAAAGCACAGTTGAAAAATATATAAACAATATAGATGTAAGTGCCAATAACTATACTGGAAAAATTAATATATCGGAGTTGATATATGATAATACTGATTATATGCAGGGTAAGAATAGTGCAGAATATACCATTACAGCTAATATCGATAATAATGGAATAAATGTAGTTATACCTGAATTGACTAATGATACATTTTTAATATCTAAAGCTGATATATCAAGATATATTAATATAGATGCAGATCAGCTTAAGCCTGTTTTAAAAGCTGCATTAGCTGACTTTGTGAAGGGCTATGAAGTTATGGCAATGGATTGCGTGAATACAGTCAGCGAAACAGGAAAACACACTTATAATATTAATATAGATGAAACAGCTTTAGTTAATGGCTTTAATACATTTGTGGATGAATTATATAAAGATTCACAGGTTCTTCCATATATTTCGTTATTAAATGTATATGGCATAAAAAAGGACAGTATTAAATCTGAATTTGCCACGGAAGTAAAGGACTGCAATGTAGTGCTTGATATAGAGGCTGACAGGGATAATAACCTTGTAAAGGTGAGTGCTGTAGTATATTACAATCAAAACGCTGTCTGTAATATGGTTATTGATTTTGATGGACTGGATAATATGACGCTATATATTATGGCTGAATATTCACAGGCTGAATATGTGAATTCGGTAATGCAGATAGATATGCAAAGTGATAATGTAATAGGAGTGTCAGCCGATGCAGATATACATTTTATGAATCACAGTTTAAAGCTTAAGGCATCAGGAAATATTAATATCCAATAAGTCTTTGCAAAATAATTATTTTACATTTCTGTAACCAATCCTGAAAAAAGCGTACTCTATAAGTGAAAGCTTTCAAAAAGAAATAATTAAGGACGATTTAATAAAGTGTGCAGCGAAGAAAAAATAATTGATTTAATAGCAAACAGAGATGAATCTGGAATGCGTGAATTAATGGAGCGGTATCAAAGACCATTAATGAAGCTTGCAATGAATATGCTTGACAGTGAGGAAGATGCAAGAGAATGTGTTAATGATACGTTTTATGAAGTATGGAAATCAGTTCCAGATAACAGACCGCAATATTTGTTTGCATATTCAGCTACTATATGCAGACATATAATCTGCAAGAGAATAGACCATGACAATGCATTAAAAAGAAGCTCTAATGTTATAGAACTTACAGCCGAGATGGAACAGTGTATCGGCAAGCCTGATAAAGCACTTGAGGGTGATGAACATATGGTAGGAGAATTGATTAATACATTTCTTAAAACATTGGATACTGATAAGAGAAATATATTTATCAAAAGATACTGGTATTCACAACCTGTTAAAGTTATATCAAAAGAACTTGGAAAGAGCGAAAGTTCAGTTAAGGTTGCACTGCACAGATTAAGGAAAGATTTAAAGAAGTTTTTGGAAAGTGAGGGCGTTTTGGTATGAATGGTGAGAAATTATTTAAGTCAATGAACAATATTAATCAGGAGTGGATTGAGCAGGCAAAGCCAGCTAATAAGCCTGTCATAATGAGAACCAGATCAAAAATATATAGAAATATAGCAGCAGCGGCAGCCGCAGTGATTGCAATCTCGGGATTAACTTACACTGGTGTATACGCGTACCAGAAGTATCTTGTCCCAAAGAGTAATGTCAATTTTGAATCTCATATAAGCGGGGATAGTTCGGTTAATGTCTATAATACAGGTAATGTTACATCTACAGAAGAATCTAATGTTGACGTGGAATGGGGAAAATATGTTGCTAATGGTGGAAGATTTTATATTGAACTGACTATAAAGTCAAAAGACGGAAGTCCGATTATACCTAATGATGATACCTTAAGTCCAATAATTGGTACATTTGATTTTGCAGATACTGTAATAAAAATAAGTGATGAAACAGACCAGTTCAAATCAACAGGTACATTATACCATCTTAATTATAATGGTATGTCAGATGATGGTTCAGAAATATATGCAGAATTAATATATGTTAATGCTGATTCAAGAGATATTGTTAATCATAACATTTCGATTGATGTTAAGGATCTTAAGTGTACGTACAGAAATGGTGAAGATAATAAAACAAGAGAAACCAGAACCTTAGCAACAGGGGAGTGGTCTTTTGAAACAGTTCTTAAGAGTAGCAGCACAGGTGTGCTTAGTACAACTCCTAATATATCGGTTACATCATCTTGTAATGCAGACCAGACTATCAATATAGATACACTTAAATGTGATGGATTCGTACTTGATATATATGGAACAGGAAATGCAGACTTTAAGTGGTTTGGCATGAGTGGTAAATATGCACCTGTAGTACATCTTAAAGATGGCACAGTTGTTAGTATTGACAACAAAACTTCTGATTTAAGTGCCAAAGCAGGTATTATGCATATATCATTTGCATTAAAACAGGTTATCAGTGTTGATAATATTGCATCTATTGAGTGGCATGGTGTAACAATATATTCAGCAGAATAATAAACTATAATTAATAACTACAGCTCCTAAAATGTAAAATAACCTAAAATAAACCCTTCAAAAGTAAGACACTGTTTCTGACTTTTGGAGGGTTTTAAATATTTGTTAATTAAATAGCAATCTGTTATGAATATACAATGTATGTGCTGTAGCGGAATCTTCTTAAACGCTGTTCCATTTTAATAGCATTTAAGAGAATACGGTAAGCACCGACCTGGACTTTATAATAGCCGTCCTCATATATTATAAATGCAGGAAATCCGTCAATTAAAAGTGAATTTAACATTCTGTCGGCATTATCCTTGTTGCGGTATGCGCCAACCTGTACACGGTAAAGTGCTTCATTTTCTGTGTCATAATCATTATTGTCACAAGGACATTGTGGCATAATATTTGAACTACTGACAGGGACAGAAAACACCTCGTTATCAGGTGGGATGGAATTAACCATAGCTGTGCTGTCAATTGGGGCAGAAGCAGTTCTGCCAGAGTTATTCATTTGGCTGTTGCTGCTATTATTGTTGTTGTCAGTGCGATTGCTTTTATTGGAAGTGGTATTTCCGGGCCTGCCTGATGGTATGCTTTCTAATATTCCGTCTGCGATTGCCTGTGCAATGCTGTCGAATTCTTCATCAAATAGATAATTGTCTTTATCGTTGTTAATAAATCCAGCTTCAACAAGAACGGCTGGCATTTTGGTACGTTTAAGGACAACAAGGTTTTTGCGTTCGTCTACACCAAGATTTTTAAAGCCAGCATCTTCAAGCTGGTTATTAATATTTCTTGCCACCTCAGCCTTTAAACCAGTATCGCTGTATACAAGGGTTTCAACGCCTGAATACTGGTTAGGATTTTCTGAGGAATTGCGGTGTATTGATACGAAAAGGTCGGCACCGGAATTATTCGCATCGGTTGCTTTCTTAAATGGAGTTTCGTATTCGTCAGTAGTTCTTGTGTAATATACATCTATGCCATTTTTTTTAAGTATGTCACCGACAGCTAAAGTAAGGTCGAGAGTGTCCTCTTTTTCCTGTCTACCCTTATATACAGCACCGGGGTCGCTTCCACCGTGTCCGGCATCAAGGGCGATTTTATAATCAGCCATAAATCCTCCTAAAGGAAATATCAGTTTATTTTATTCATAAAATTTCATAAAGATACATATAATAATCAAAAATATAATGAATAATATAAGAGGAATTAGATTATGGTGTATGTACATACAATGGAAACTCCTGCCGATGCAATAGATAAAGGGAAAATGCGCATTAACGTATATGATAAACAGCAGGGCACACCATTGGCAGATGCAAGGATTTCACTTGCATATACAGGAAATCCTGAAAGAATTATCAATGAGATAACTACTGACTCAGAAGGAGCAGTTAATCTTGATGATCTTCTCACACCACCGGTGGAGTATAGTATGGAACCAGGTGAGAACCAGCCATTTTCGGAATACACTATTGATGTTAATGCAGATGGTTACGAGGAGATTAATATATCCGGTATTGATGTATTCTCAGGGGAAACAAGTATTCAGAATGTGTATCTGAATGAAGATAACAGGGAGATTCCAGAGAATAATATTGTAATTCCAGTTAATACGCTGTATGGCAGCTATCCTGCCAAGATACCAGAGACCGAGATTAAGCCGATACGCCAGTCGGGGGAGATTGTGTTAAGCCGCGTTGTAATACCAGAAACAATAGTTGTGCACGATGGTGTTCCTACAGACTCCACAGCACTTGATTATTATGTGAGATACAAGGATTATATTAAAAATGTAGCGAGCAGTGAAATATATTCGACATGGCCAAGACAGACGTTGGAAGCTAATATTTTAGCGATTATGTCCTTTACATTAAACAGAGTGTATACAGAGTGGTACAGAAACCAGAATTACAACTTTACGATAACCTCATCAACTGCATTTGACCACAAATGGGTCAACGGACGTAATATATTTGAAAGTATTTCACAGGTTGTGGATGAAATATTTGATAATTATCTGTCAAGACCGAATGTAAAACAGCCGATATTAACACAGTATTGTGATGGAAAGAAATCAAGCTGTCCTGACTGGATGACACAATGGGGAAGCAAATATCTGGGTGATCAGGGATATTCCTCAATAGATATATTAAGATATTATTATGGAGATAATATGTACATTAATACGGCTGAACAGATACAGGGTATTCCGTCATCGTGGCCTGGTGCAGATCTTGATATAGGCTCATCGGGGCAGAAGGTAAGGCAGCTGCAGGAACAGCTTAATCTTATAGGCGATTATTACACGGCAATACCGGCACTGACGGTTGACGCGATATATGGAGAGCGTACAGCGGAGGCAGTAAGGCAGTTTCAGAGAATTAATAATATGCCGCAGACTGGTGTTGTGGATTTCCCAACGTGGTACAGAATATCGGACAGATATGTAAGG
>ERZ1034901.2186-NODE-2186-length-12704-cov-7.263420_pt1 | contig 12704 bp, 9 predicted proteins | sample MGYA00520628_ERZ1034901 | MGnify/ENA primary metagenome ERZ1034901 (study PRJEB33766, sample SAMN09781783) | gut metagenome | biome: gut microbiome | host: Homo sapiens | place: Madagascar | study: EMG produced TPA metagenomics assembly of the PRJNA485056 data... | reverse complement strand
TCTAAAAATTAATACATTTTCAGACTCTTAACATTTAAAAACACTAGAAACAAGAAAAAACGGAATATTAAGCCAAAAACAAAAAATACACATTATTATAAAAGAAATTCAAGTTTCACAAGCGAAAGAAGTTATTGGAAGATAACTCGCTTCGCTCGTGAAGTTCTTGCAAGCAAGCGGCAAAGCCGAGCAAATGGACAAATGTTCTTGAAACATCGTTGTTTGCAAGGCTTTAACTGTCAAGGCAAATATCCTTATTCGTCTGTCTACTTGTTTACTGATAGCATGTAGAAGACATGCGAAACTTGAGTAATAAACTGCTTCATGGTACGAAAAAATGTTTTTGTAAAAAAAGTGACATAAGTGACATAAATCTCGTAATAAATTGAATAACAATAAATTAGAGGATGGTAGATTCATGGCAGATAGAACCGATTTTCACAGTGCATTTTCAACGGTATTTTTCTGTATATATCTCCCACAGATTCCGCAGAAGCCACAGAATTATTGGCGCATGGCATCCTGGTCGTATAAGGATTTCACGGATGAAACGCTCGGGCTTCGTCGGCGAATAGCACGGATTTTGAGAAACGCCGACAATCATATTTCTAAAGGGGTTGGGTTGAATCCAACCCCTTAGGCTGAATACGGGGTGTGTCGTGAAACGCGACATCCCTCAATCAATAATAATTCACCCTATACCTATTTTGCCGAAATTGTACGCTGAACGATTCGTTCACCGTCACAACGACAATCCCCCACTCTATATTCCTGTGGTATTTGAATTGGATTACGATGGTGTCGGTTGAACCGACACCATTTGAACATAGTCATTACTTCACAATAACCTTCACTGTACGACCGTCGCTCATCTTGATAATGTTAATACCCATTACTGGAGCTTTGATGCGCTGACCTGAAGCATTGTATCGAGCCACCTCTACAGCATCGTATTTCGCGTTGTCCACAACGCCTTGTATACCAGTAGTGTTGGAGACGATGTTGTAACTCTTGCCAGCGTTTACTACCTGTCCGGTTTGCTGATCAATCACAATAGCGATGACAGCCACCTTTCTACCCGTAGCCTTGAGAGCATTCTTGAGAGCAGCCTTAGTGGGCATAGCCACATCATAAGAAGTTGTAGTTGTCTCATTGGCAGTCAGCGTGACGGGAGCAGCCAAGTTGGACGCATTGCTATAAGAGCTACCTATCAGCACGTCCATGAATTCCCAATTGAAGTATTTGGAACCCTTATCACCATCCTTTGCAAAGATTGCGAGATCCTCCTCACCCTGATCAATCAGCTGCTGCTTTGTAAAGTTAGTATAATAATTGCTCTGACGCCAAGAAGATTTGTTAGCCGTCAAGTTATCGGCTGTGAGCACGTAAGCTATCTCGTATTTGCCAGAAACGTATGAGTCGATATTGGCATTCACCGTCACGACAGTAGAATCGGCATTCCATACGCCATTAACATCCACACCAATCATCGGCACATCCTTCACAGCTGCAGCCATGTCATCAAGGATAGACTTGTTTGATCCATAATATGGGTCAATGGCCCTTCCATTGCGGTTTATTACACAGGAGGGAGCACTTGACAAGCCAACATTTGCATAGTCAGACGCGAACATCGGGTCGCTGGCATTGAACTTGTGGATGGCGATACCTATGAAGTTGTCGGGATAGTGGGCAGCAGCCTTCTCCATACCGACAAGACCACGAGGACACCAACCGCAACCAGTACCCGTAAACTCCTCAACAACGACACCGCGATTGAACATTTTGGGAACCACCCTGAGCGTGCCCTTGGCAGTAGCATTCTGGCTTTGGTTGGCATTGCCATTAACCTTAGTCACCTTTACAGCGACCTCACGGTTCTTAACTTCGGAGCCACATGGTACAGAGACGGTGATTTCACCGTTTTTACCCACAGCCACGGCATTAGCCATTGCAATATGCTGCTCGTCCAAATCCATGCCATCAACCGTAACCACGCAGTCGAGGTCGCTGACAGCCTCCTTACTGTTGTTGTAGAAAGAAAGGGTGACGTCAGCGTTGGTGTTGACAACACCCATAGCTTCACTAAAGTCCTTCAGAGACACATCATAGTTAGCAAAATCGCCCTCAATGAGGAGCTGAACACTCAGATTACCATTTTGACCGCTGAATGGATACCAGCTGACACCATCACCACCCTGGGATGTAGGGATATTGCAATAAATCCAGAGCTTGTTGTCCAAATCATCGCCCTCTTTCACCGCCGAGATTGGATAGCAGTCAAGAGTATAATAATTACCAGCCCGCGTGTTGCCTTGCTTGAAATTATATCCTACCAAATATCCTTCACCGTCGGTAATATCAATCGGTTGAGAAAGCATTACCTCGTTCCATCCCACTTTTGCAGAAGCAACATCCTGACCGAAGAGTTCGTCCCCTATACTGACGTCGGCGAGAGGACCAGAGGCCTTATTGATAAACACTCGTGAGTTGGTCTGCGATGCACAGAGACCAAAGCGCATGCCGACAATCTTCTTTCCCACATAGCCAGACATCAAATCCGACGACAGATAGGCACCAATCCTGTTATCGCCAGGAAAGTCTGGGACACCTATACCATTCTCATTCAAATCATCAGAAGAGTACAGACCCACCCAATGCTGGTTGGAAGCAATCTTGGCTACCTTCCTCGCTTCCGTGTGCTTGCCAACTGAAGGACCTATTGACACCACACGAGTGTTTATCTGTGCAGATGCACTCAGAACAAGAGCAACAGCTGCAAGAGACAATAATACCTTTTTCATCATGTTTACTTGTTGTTGATGTTTTTAGCCATCGCCCCATGAAGGAGCTGATGACGATTGATTCTTATTATTTCAACATGCGTCCTGTATTACGGACATACTGCTCTAACCGAACGTCCACCGCCACGGTTGCCATTACCCCAATCCCAGTTGTCCTCATTGAAGCGGAGATAATATCCACAATACTCACTGTCAGAACTGAGTGTACCAGACCAATAGAAACCGAATTTACCTTCGTCATATAGATCTGATTTCGAGCGATAGCCTGGGGCAGGAAGGAATATCTGAGCGTCATTAGGACCTGTCACCAGAATTCCATCCACACCATTTTGCTGTGTCCACTCCTGATCACAGTTTTCATACAACTCTTTCAGTTGCTCAACAGTTGGCATTTGCCATGAGCCGCCCATGCGTACATGAGCCACATCAAACGAAGAGCCTGTAATGTCAGAGCCAATATTAATGAAACTGTATTTGTTGCTATTGTAGTGGGCGTATGTATCCCAACTATATTCATCTTTCTCTATTGTCTCGCCCCAAGCATAATAACCGCCGTAGGCTTCGGGAAATGAAGCGCCTACATTGCAGCAAGCCCATTTCGTGCCGCTTGGCAAACCGAGGTCTACGGCATGGGGATGATGCTCATCTGGACAACAATTCTTTAATGTGACGAAGTCTATATGGTCGATCGCATCTAATGGTGTTCTATACACACTGTCTTGAGTCCATATTTCTTGTACGACATATTCGTTCTTGACATTACTCTGAATGTCTTTTTGCGAATACACTACACTATCCACTTTAGACTTCAAGAACATCGACTTTCCCTTGCCGTCATTTCTATACTGATAAATGGCTTCATTCTGTGCCATTACTCCACAACACATAGCGAAGAGGAGTGTAAAGGAGGTTACAAGTCTTTTCATAGCTTACGGATTTTAAAAGTTACAGACGAGGTTTTTACAACATACACCGATCCGGACATTCCCGCAATGGGCAATGTCGAACAGCCTTGTGTGTCAGTTGTGGAAGAAGTGAGAAGCGTACCGTCAACAGTATAAACAAATACGCGAGTGCCAGGAACTGCATTGGCTATCTTTAATTCGTCCCCTATTAATGAATAGAGGGTTCCCGAGCGCTCAATACCGTTGATATTCGTAGGATTCACATTCACATAAGTTAGCTTAAGAACATCTGCCGAAGGATAGCTAACTTCGTCCATGTGGGTGGTGATTACCAAGTCGTTGTTATTAAAAGTGACAAGAGGACGTTCACTCAATAAAATTGTCACCTCATCACCAGATGCTTTATGAAGGCGTAATGCATTTACCCCCCCCGCATCGTCAGAAGCTCCCATTGCAAACATCGGCAATAAAGAAACAAATAAAAGAATGGTCTTTCGCATAGATCTGTCTGTTAGATGTTAGTTAATAATAAAGTTAATAATTCACAAACGCGAAGGTAAGGCATTTCAAAAGATAACATTAAAAACAAAAGTTAAAAATATACAAGACTTAGATGTTTTTTTGCGAAGGGGTTGTTATTTCTTAAATTAACATGAATTCGATAAAATACAAAAACTTACGCATATACACAATGTAAGTGTATCCGCCTTAAAAATTACCCAAAAAAATCGAAATCAAGCAATACCATTTTCATTTGTCAGACAAGGCACACCCAACAACATCATATTGCCAGATTTGAAAAATCAATGTCACACCCAATCAGTTCAACCTCAATCTGAACGATTCATTCACCGTCACAGCCACTATCCCCCACTCTACATTCCCATGGCATTGTGGGATTGGATAACGATGGGGTCGGTTGAACCGACTCCATATAGTTAATGAATAAGTAATGTTGCAAAGTGTGTTAATATGCACTTATTTTATGATTTCTGCAATGTATCCTATTATCGAATCTGCCATATCCAATGGTTTAGTATCATCAACGTTAAAAAAAGCAGTCTATGTGACAGCCGAAAGGCGGAATGTGACAGACAACCCCCTACCATACCCTCCTACTATATGTAAAGACAATTCTGAACTGCTAGTTATTATCAAAGACTTTGATAATTAGAATTTCAACCTGTATTGTGATTGTATTCATATTATATTAAATGGCGATTTAATATAATATACTTGCCCATTTAATATATATTAAATCGCCATTTAATATAATATACTTTGCAAGGCACATTTGCTACGGCATTTCAAATCCCTTGTACTTCGCCTTCAGTGCATCAGCTTTCTCCATTGTCTTGCGCAAGAACTCCTTGTGTTCTTCGCTATCTGCATTGAACGGACGATGGCCCAACGCGGCTTTAACCGGGCGCCATTCTTCAAGAAAGCTGCGTGTATGCTCACTGAAATATGTATCGCCAAACCGTTGCCATATATATTCTACAGCCTGGTCGGACGGATGAAGCATGTCCTCACGATAGAATCGATAGTCGCGCAACTCGTCGTTCACTATCTCATAGGCTGGAAAATACTCCACCATATCATGCCCTCGCACCACCTTGTCGGCAGCAAGCAGAAGCACGGCTTTTGACAGCTGACTGCCATGAAAGCCATACTTGGCGTATCTTATCGGACTAACCGTAAGCACCACACGCACATCAGGATTGACACTACGCAGCCTGCCAATGGCACGACACAAGTATTCGGCACACTCGTCTACCGTAAGCTCACGCTCGGTAAACAGACGTTGAGGGCGCTTGCGGCAATTGTCCACTATCTCTCCTGTCTCGTTTAGTATATACACATGATTGGTGCCAAGTGTAAAGACAGCTGTACTTGGAGCCTCGGCATCTTCAGTCTCAAGCCTGTCGACATATCGGTCTACTGTATGCAGGATGCTTGCCGGATTGTACATTACACCATCAGGATTGACCACGGCACGAAACTTATCGGCCACGAAACGCTGACCAATATTGTCGGCAAAACAAGAACCTACAAACAACATACGCTCGCAAGGTTCGATGCTGAACCCTGCGAGCGGTATATTTACAGGTGTGCTAAATTGCATAACAGATTATTTATTTAAGTTAAGGAGTTAACTTCTTTACTCCTTACCTTCTTTACCTCCAACAACACACCAGCAACAATGGCAAGCACAAGGAGCAGATAAGCCACATATGCGGCTGTCTCTGTATTCTTTACCGATTGCGGCTTGAATGTAAGTACCACTGTGTGCTGTCCCGGCTTAACGTTGATAGCACGCAAGATGTAGTTGACACGTCCTACGGGCACACTAACGCCATCTACTGTAGCTGTCCATCCAGGATAGTATACCTCTGAGAATACTACAATGCCACCCTTCTGCGACTGAACGGTGTATGTAAGTTCGTTGGCGTCGTACTTCTTCAGCGTTACCAAAGATGTGTTGCCTTGCTTCTGGGCAGTTCCAAGAACATCGGCAAACTTCTTATCTGCAACTGCCTCATGGCGCAAGTTGATAGTTCCTACAGCATCAATCTCCTGGTTGGCATTGTCAACATACTTGATGTTGTCTACAAACCAAGCATTGCCATAAGCATAAGGATTCTGCAAAGGCACAGTCTGTCCGCCCTGAAGCGGAATAATAAAGTAGCGTGTGTTGAGCATATTGAGCACCGGATAGATAGAATCGCCCGGCACACGTGTCATATCACCCTGAGCATTGGCTACTGCAGGCATAAGACGCTGCATCTCAGGTGAGATGTAGTAGTCGATAAGCTCCTGATAACGACGCAACTTGGCTGCATGATATCCACCGATGGACTTGTGATAATAAGATGTCTCGTTCTCGTTGAACGTGTTGGATGCCAAGTTCAACACACGATAATCCTTGCCATGGTCTTGCAGAATCTGACGGTCGGTGGCTGTCTCTTGCTGAGGAGTGTCGCGCACACTGCGCTCTACAAACATATCATCGTAGAGATAGCGCTTGTTTACTTGCCACATATCGACAAGGCAAAGCACTATGATGGCTCCAACAGCATACTTGGTCTGCAACTTCTTCTTGAGAGCAAGCAGCAATATCACAGTACCCAAGACAATGATGAAGAACGAACGCCAGCAATCGGCGGTAAAGATAGATATACGTATCTCACGCAGATTGGCAATAAGCGGACCAAGATACTCGCTTGGTATCTGCTTAAGCGCCTCCATCTCTGATAAAGAGATAAAGTCGGGGAAGAACACCGAAGGCATGATAGCAAACAGGAATGCGCATCCTGCCGAAAGTGCGAAGCTTATCCAAAGGTAATCGCGGCGCTTGGTTGCCACAGCACCGAGCGGTGTAAAGAAGATGAAATTGATGACGCGCTCACGCACAGTAACCTTCTCGTCAAGCGATTTTGGATTCTGCAACAATTCCTTTAGGGCAAGCATAGCAAGCAAAGGTATCGTAAACTCGGCTATTACGAGTATGGAAGCCACGGTTCTGAACTTGGCATACATTGGCATATAGTCGAGGAAGAGGTCGGTAAACCACATGAAGTTTCTACCCCACGACAGAAGTACAGACAATACAGTTGCTGCAAAGAGTGCCCACTTTATAGGTCCCTTAACGATGAACAATCCGAGTATAAAGAGCATAAATACGAATGCACCTACATATACCGGACCACTTGTACCTGGCTGATTGCCCCAATACTGTCCCATCTGCTGGTATACCTGATAGAATTGAGGGTCGGCTTTCTCCATAGCCTTCTCGTTGCTGGCAAGCGGAACAGAAGCTCCACCCTTAGCATTAGGTACGAGCAATGTCCATGTCTCGTCGATGCCATAACTCCACTGTGTGATATAGTCGCGATCGAGTCCGCTGTTGGTCTGATTAGCTGAGTTCTTCTTGACAAGCTCGCTCTTTCCACGCATCGACTCTTGTGTGTACTGCCATGTATGGTAAAGGTTGCTAAGATTGACAACAACTCCTAATACAGCAGCAACAAGACATACGCCGGTAGCCTTGGCAAACTGCGCAAGCTTCTTGTCGCGTACAGCCTGCCACAGATAAGCCAACACCATGAAGAAGATGATGAACATATAATAATACGTCATCTGCACATGGTTGGCCTGAATCTCAAGAGCTGTAAACAGAGCTGTTACAACAAATCCCCATACATACTTGCCCCTATAAGCAAGAACAACACCGGCTATCATCGGTGGCAAATAAGCAAGAGCCACAACCTTCCAGATGTGTCCAGCGGCAATAATGATGAAGAAATAACTGCTGAAAGCCCATATTATAGAGCCAAGAACGGCCAGTTCGCGACGGAAGTCGAAAGCACGCAGCAATATGTAGAAGCCCAACAAATAGGCAAATACATACCACACATTCTCGGGCAACCACAGATGATAGAACTTGCCCACCTCGTTTAACACCTGCTGACTGTCGTACGAAGGTGCCATCTGATAAGTAGGCATGCCGCTAAACAGAGAGTTTGTCCAACGTGTACGCTCTCCTGTACGTTGATAATACTCCGTAAGCTCTTGTCCGGCACCGCGTCCGGCAGAAGAGTCATGACGATAAAGGATGCGGCCCTCTGTGTCTGCCGGGAAGAAGTAGGCAAATGCTATTACCGCAAACAACAACACTACCAAAATATCTGGCAGGAATCGTTTCAATGTCTTCATTATTATGATATATATAAACGTTTATATTTTCCGTTTGCAAAGTTACGCAAAGTATTGCATAAACGCTACGCTTTTCGTGGAGAAAAACGGGGTGTTTATTGAATAAATTTGTACGTTCGCACCACAACACCTATCTTTGCAAACGTAAAATGAACAATCAATATAATAAATAAACAGTCAAGATAGTTAGAGAGTTATATAAAAAGAGTTCATAAAACATCATTAAGTACACATACATACATCAGGTTACGTTTCATACACATTAAGCAATGTTATTAAGAACAATTAGCAAGAGTTTCTACAGAGGTAGAATTCGTAAATGAATGAATTTTGTTGTTGATTAATAATTGTTTTCGTGAGAAAGCAAATTATAACGGCGGGATCTCGTAAAGGTCCCGCTTTTTTTTGTAACTTTGCCAAACGTAATAAAGCTTACATTTAGGCAAGCCAAAACTTCAAGGCTTAAACAATGCCTTATCAAGGCAAGCCAACGAATTATCAGTGCCTAAGACAAAGCTTTATAAGATTAAACCAAAGCTTAATCAAAGCAAATAACAATAATATATATAATGAAGATAGGAATAATTGTGGCTATGGACAAGGAGTTTGCACAGCTCACTACCCTTGCCACCGACATGAAAGAAGAAATGCATGGCCAACGCAAGTTCGTTACAGGACGTATTGCACACAACGAGGTTGTGATGCAGCAATGTGGCATTGGTAAAGTAAACTCGGCTGTTGGTGCAGCCGAGATGATAGCTATCTATCATCCCGACCTTGTTGTCTCTACTGGTGTAGCTGGTGGTGTTGACACATCGCTTGAGGTAACTAACGTTGTTGTAAGCTCGGAGTGTTGCTATCATGATGTATATTGCGGCGACGAGTGCAAACCAGGTCAGGTACTCGGTATGCCCGAAAGATTTGGCTGTCCAAAGGATTTGGTAGAAAAAGCCACATCACTTGATTGTGAAACACATGTACGCAGCGGACTGATTGTTACTGGCGACTGGTTTGTAAACTCACGAGAGAAGATGCAGTCGATTGTAGACCAATTCCCTGACGCTACTGCCGTGGATATGGAGAGCTGCTCTATTGCACAGACATGCCATATTTACAACACACCGTTCATCTCGTTCCGCATTATCAGCGACATACCACTTAAGGACCATAAGGCACAGATGTACTTCGACTTCTGGGAGCGTATGGCTGAAGGCTCGTTTGAGGTTACACGTGCGTTCCTTGAGAAAATCTAACTGTTAAAACAACAATAATATTATGGACAAGATACCAAGTTTTACAATAAACCACAACCTCTTGCTGCGTGGCATATATGTTTCGCGCAAGGACACTATCGGTGGCGACACCATCACCACATTTGATATACGTATGAAGGAGCCTAATCGCGAGCCGGCTTTGCATCCTGGTGCTCTTCATACAATTGAGCATCTTGCTGCAACATATCTGCGCAACGACCCTGAATGGAAGGACAGTATTGTGTATTGGGGCCCGATGGGATGTCTTACGGGCAACTACCTTTTGATGAAGGGTGACTTGCAACCTAAGGATATAGTAGACCTTATGCGCCGTACATTCCGCTTTGTAGCCGATTTTGAAGGCGATATACCAGGAGCAGCACCCAATGATTGCGGCAACTGGCTGCTGCACGACTTGCCAATGGCTCGCTGGGAGGCACGCAAGTATTGCGACGAGGTGCTCGACTGCATCAAGGAAGAAAATATGGTGTATCCTACAAACGACTAAAATACACCTAATTATATAAAAATAGCAAAAAGGCGTGCTGGCAATAAGCCAACACGCCTTTTTGCTATTTTATACAGCGCTGTAAATATATTTACACAAACAATGTGAGTGTATACAGATATATTACGGCAGCAGGAAATGCCATAAGCGAAGAATCGAAACGGTCGAGCATTCCTCCATGTCCAGGCAGTATGCTGCCCGAATCCTTTATGCCGATAGTACGCTTAAAGAGAGACTCAACAAGATCGCCCCATGTTCCGAAGAGCACAACTACCAATCCTAAGCCCATCCATTGTGGTACGGTAAGTATTAGCTCGGTAGCTGTCTCGTGCATATCCGAATTCTGATACATGCCAACAAGGGCTGCAACCAAGAGTACAAGAAGTCCGCCACCGATGCTTCCTTCCCAACTCTTGCCTGGCGACACACGTGGAAATAGTTTATGCTTTCCAAAGAGCGAGCCGCTAAGATAAGCACCAGTATCATTGGTCCAAAGAAACACAAAGATACTTAACGGTGCCAAGTAGTTGTATACAACTCCATTGCCCACACCACGGAATGCCAACACATTGACCATAGCAAACGGCAACGCGATATACATCTGCGACAACATGGTGTAAGCCCAGTTGTTTATGGGGTTAGGTGCCTTGGTATAGAGCTCGGCAATGAACATGTACACCACAGTAAGCAGATAGGGTATAAACACTGCCGAAGGTACAATGCCTGCACAGAAACCTGCCATGCCAAGGAAGAAGTATACGGCTGCCACTGTTGCAAGAAAGCGGTTTACGCATACATTCTCTATCCCGTTGACAATGCCTGTATACTCCCATACGGTGAGTCCGGTTACGAGTGCGAACAACAGTATCATTGCCTCTGGACGCATAAAGCACACTACTATGGCTGTCACGAATATGACGCCAGTTATCGAGCGTGTTATGAGATTCTTCATTTTATCACTCATCGTCATTAGTATTTAAGTTAGCCTTTTTAGCAGCTTCATGCTCGGCTTGCGCCTCTTTTACCTCATCAGGCATGTCCTCAAGCTTGGGAGTGTTATCCTCCATTATCTCTTCAGAACGACTAACCCAAGGACGCTTTCCAAAGATTTGCTCCACATCCTCAGCAAATATCACCTCACGAGTCATAAGCAATTCGGCAAGCTTGTTGTGGCCCTCGCTGTGCTCCTTCAATATCTGCTTGGCGCGTGCATACTCATCGTTTATCATCTTGAGCACCTCATCGTCCATAATCTTGGCTGTTGTCTCCGAGTAAGGACGCTGGAACTGATACTCCTGATTGTTATAGTAGCAGATGTTTGGCAAGCGTTCGCTCATACCGGCATATGCAATCATACCATAAGCCGACTTAGTGGCACGCTCAAGGTCGTTCATAGCACCCGTAGATATATGTCCGGTGAACAGCTCTTCGGCAGCACGTCCGCCAAGCAAGGCACACATCTCGTCGAGCATCTGCTCCTTAGTTGTAATCTGACGTTCCTCAGGCAAATACCAAGCTGCACCAAGGGCACGTCCACGCGGCACAATGCTAACCTTGACAAGAGGATTGGCATGCTCGCAGAACCATGATACAGTGGCATGACCTGCCTCATGCAATGCAATGGTGCGTTTCTCATCATTGGTCATAACCTTGGTCTTCTTCTCCAATCCGCCAATGATACGGTCTACAGCGTTGAGGAAGTCTTGCTTGCCTACAGTCTTATTGTTATGACGTGCCGCGATAAGAGCAGCCTCATTACATACATTTGCAATATCTGCACCCGAGAAGCCAGGAGTCTGACGCGAGAGGAAATCGATATCAACCGTATCATCTATCTTTACCTTGCGCAGGTGCACCTGGAATATCTCCTTACGCTCAGTAAGGTCAGGCAAGTCTACGCTAATCTGACGGTCGAAACGTCCGGCACGCAGCAACGCCTTGTCAAGCATATCGGCACGGTTGGTAGCTGCAAGTATTATGACACCGCTGTTTGTGCCAAATCCATCCATCTCTGTAAGCAACGCGTTGAGCGTATTCTCGCGTTCGTCATTGCCTCCCATTGCAGGGTTCTTGCTGCGGGCACGTCCTACAGCATCAATCTCGTCGATAAAGATAATACATGGAGCCTTCTCCTTAGCTTGACGGAATAGGTCGCGCACACGACTTGCACCTACACCAACAAACATCTCAACGAAGTCGGAACCGCTCATCGAGAAGAATGGCACACCAGCCTCGCCAGCTACAGCTTTAGCAAGCAAGGTCTTACCTGTACCCGGAGGACCTACAAGTAATGCACCCTTAGGAATCTTTCCACCTAAGTCGGTATACTTTTGAGGCTCCTTAAGGAAGTCAACTATCTCTTGCACCTCTTGCTTGGCACCAGCCTGTCCAGCCACATCCTTAAATGTTATGCCAAGGTCATTACCCTTCTCGTACATCTGTGCTTTCGACTTGCCGACGCTAAATACGCCGCCACCGCCGCCGCCACCGCCCATACGGCGCATCATAAACACCCAGA
>ERZ1034901.2183-NODE-2183-length-12727-cov-18.376936_pt1 | contig 12727 bp, 15 predicted proteins | sample MGYA00520628_ERZ1034901 | MGnify/ENA primary metagenome ERZ1034901 (study PRJEB33766, sample SAMN09781783) | gut metagenome | biome: gut microbiome | host: Homo sapiens | place: Madagascar | study: EMG produced TPA metagenomics assembly of the PRJNA485056 data... | reverse complement strand
TAACAACGATAGCCCTAAGGGCAAAGGAGAAAAAACAATGAAAACATATTTTGAACACAAACATTATCTCGGCGAGTATGACGAAACAACAGGTTTTTTATATGTAAAAAACGTGTACACGAATGACGTATACGCAAGAACATATGTCAACAAATATAGCGCAAAGCGTGGCTTTGAACGCATAGTGAGCTATAGATTGGCAACGGAATAAAAGATTTCTCTTGACAAAACCCCCCCTTTGTGTTATAATAAGTATAAAGGGGGTGTTTTGATGGAGGCAACGTCAATACTCGAAATAATTTCGACCGTTGGTTTTCCCATTGCCTGCTGTATCGCAATGTTTGTACAGCAGAACAAAATGTCAGAAAATCACAAGAACGAAATGTTAGAGATGAAAAGTGCAATTGACAATAACACAATTGCGCTAACAAAACTTATCGAAAAATTAAATTAACGAAAGGAATTAATCTATGGAACTTAAACAGATAAGTACTATACTTAATACAAGTATCGTACCCGCAATTATGGGAGCTGATTATACAGTCAACCCCGACTTATCAAACATCGTTGACTTTGGAACAAAGATAGCGGATATGACCGCAGACCAGTTTAAGGCATATTTCAACGAATTTTGTGCCGCCGTCCGCACTTTTTCAGACACCAGGGAATATAGCCCTGAGGATCTACCGCTTTATGTTGACAGTGAGGAATACGGCGGTCTTGTCCAGTCGATAAAATCCGACTTTGTGGAAACAAGAAATTCGAATCTTTACTCACTTGTTGATGGGCAGACTTACAATGACGTAAATAAATATTTTGGAACATCTTTTGATAACAAAATATTTGAAAAGGATATTACATGGGGAATGGCAAAGTCAATCCCTAATACAATGTGGAAAAAGGCATTCTTAAATGCTGAGGGCGTATCTCAGCTTGTCGCACTCGTTGAGGTTTGGTACCGTAATACTATACGTTGCAATAGTTCTGCAATGGAGCATAACTTAATAAGCGGATTGATTACAAAGGGTAAGGATATTAACCTTGTAACAATGTACAACGATATGCTTGAAACAGGCAAAATTGCACAGTCAGCAAGCACAGGAACTATCGGTGAAAATGCCACTGCTTGGACAGATGGCGAACAGGTAGCAGTTACCAGTGACAATTGCATTTACAATAAATATTTTATGCAGTGGGCGAGTGAAACAATTGCAAATATAATCAAGGTTGCAAGGTTTGCAAACAAAAAGTATAATGATGGCACAGTATCAACGTATACAACAGAGGGTGACAGCATTATGATTTATAATACTATATTTGCAAACAGAATGAAAGCCTTAAATATTTCAGACCCCACAGGTGCTAAAATATATAATACGCCGTTCTGGAACGTTCAGACCGATAGCTTAATACCTACAATTAAAAACAGTGCGCACGTCATATATACAGATGACGGAACAGAGGCAGGAAATAAAAGTAAGGATTATGTTATTGGAGTACTTTATGACAGATGGGCTGTTGGCTATACGCTTACACCTATCGCACCTAGAATGGCTTACAATGCCGACGGAGATTTCTACACTCAGTTTACAGATTTTAACAATCGTTACTGGGTTGATACAAGAAACACCGCTATTGTCTTTACGCTCAACTAAACATAGTACCCCGTATCTATTACGGGGTATAATATTATAAAAAAGGAGTGTTTTATGCAAGCAACATTTTATAGTTCAAGTGCAGAAAAGAACAGGATAGATAAAACAAGTTATTTATCTAATGAATTTGAAACAGATATATTGCTAAAGGAAAATTGCGGAATGCTAACACCCGTGTTAATTATTTCAGCAAGTGTAACAGATAAAAATTATCTTTACATACCTTTATTTTCGAGGTATTATTTCATAACAAATATAACAAGGTTAGATAATAACCGTGTTGAAATATCCTGTAAATGCGACGTTTTAATGTCACATAAAGAAGATATATTAAAATTAAAGGTTATTGCTACAAGGTCAAGTAATAAATATAATCAATACTTGACAGACAAAGCTATAGCGATTGAAAGTGATTATTTTCCTATTGTTAGGCGAATATCAAAAGGTTTGTTCCAATCAAATACTTTAACGGAAGATAATTACACTTTTGCATTAACTGTTATCAATAAGAAGGGAGAAACCACAGATGGCTGATTTTTCTTTTAACGAAATTTTAGATAGTGAATACCACCAAAAAATGACAAGCGACCCAACAGGCAAATTTTTTACCGTCGCATCAAATTATTTTTTACACCTACACAATATAGATTTTCCGTCGTGTAAAAACGACGAATTTAAAGTGGGTGCAGTATCAAGATATGACCCGAGTTACATTTATATTGCTGATACATCTGCCAATAACTGGGTTGTGAAAACAAAACCATATTTTGCTTTTTGTCCGTCGCTTGCAGGGTTTCCTTTTGGGTATTCGAATCCTTTAGCAGGTTCGGGTAGTTTTTGGGGAAATCAAACTTTTGGAACAAATATTCGTCAAGCAAAGCATAAATTTGTAATATATGTAAACATTGTAAAAATGACGGATACAGTTACAGAATATCGGCAGAAAGCAATACAACCTCTTAAAGTAACAAGGGGTCTTTATACTTACGATATGGGATTTGGCGGTAGCTATAACAGCGATGAAATCACAGATGATAATTTTGATAATTATTATAGAGTTGAAAGTATAGACTACTATATCAACGATGATGACGGAAGCTATTCTGAAGTTAGCCCCCGTTCAGCGTATGTTCCAGACAAATTCGGCAATAACGCAGGTCAAACGTTCGCATTTGTTCCTTATCAAGTTCAAAATTATGAAAAAAATGGAACAAAATATGATTATGGCATTTCCGCCGCTGGAATAATTCTTGAAAATATTTTAGGTGTTGTTCCGCGTGGAACAAGCACGAATAAAACCTCGGTAAACTACACCAACGGAATAGCTGCTGAAATTTGCGGTTACGAAAATAAAGCATATTATGAAAATAGCACAGGAATTTTAAAAGGTGGATATAACGAATTAATAACAAGAAAAGATATATACAAAAGAGTATATTTTACAAAGGAAACAATACAGAAAATATTAAAGGATTTTGGTATACCTTACAGCTTTGATATTAACGAGGTTTTAAATAAAAACACGTCAGATTTCAGCGACTATTCAAAGCCGGGAAAACCGCCGAACCCTGTCTATCCCGATGAGGGTGACGGTGACAACAGCTCTGACGATTTTGAAATAGTCAACCCCAGTATTTCGCCATACGACACATATACAACTACATACCTTTGCAGGAAAAGTGATATAAACAATCTGTCAAACTACATTTGGTCTGATGATTTTATAAACAACGTAATTCGTCTTTTTGAAAATCCAGCCGAGTTAATTACAAATAATGTATTTTTCCCGTTCTCGCTGACGGAAAATCAAACGCTTGCAGACCCCGAGCAGATAAAAATCGGAAACGTGAATGCACCAACAAAAACAACGGGTATCCCCGTAGGGCAAAATTATATAAGGCGAAGAATAACCCCTTATTATGAGTATAAATCTTATTACGGTAATTTCTTAGACTATTCACCGTATTCGAAATACTTTTTATATCTACCATATATCGGATTTGTTGATGTTGACGGAAATGATATTATAAAACATCAAATACATATCGAGTATGTGTTTGAGTTAGAAACGGGTGACTGCACAGCATATTTTTACTCGGATACTCGGCTTGTCAGTCAGTTTAACGGCAGACTTGGCACACCCATAGGTTTGTCAAATTCCAACCAAATTTTGAAAAATATTGGATATGCAACAGCTGTTATAAAAACGGGTGTTGGTGTTGCGACAGCAGTAGCAAGTCAAGGTCAGTACGGAACAGGTGACATTGTTGGAGGAATTAAAGATTTTGTTTCTACTTTTTCTGAGCAAACGATAAATGTAGGCGACAAGGTCGGCGGTCTTAACGGACTTTACGGACCGCAAGATGTTTACTTAGTAATTTTTCACGCAGTTCCAGCCGAGGCGGAAAACTTAAAAGAAATTTTTGGTAAATCGGCGAGTTACGGCGGAACAGTTTCCGAATTTAGCGGATTTTTACAATGTTCAGCAATTGATGGATATACTAAGGGAACAGAAGCTGAAAACAACGAAATTTTTGAATTATTGAGAGGTGGCATATATGTTTAATAATAGTATTTTAGGCGGAACATACGCAATTGATGATAATATAGATTTGTCAGTTATGCGTACAAGACAATATTTTGATTATTTATTAAAGTATTGTATTAATCGTGGTAAATGGGAACTACCAGAAAAAAGCAAGATACCTTACTTTTTACCCGAATATCTTTTATCAATATTCGGGCATTTGGCAATATTTTATTCTAAAGATATTCCCGATGAAATAGTTTTTGTTACTGGTGGTTTTACTGGTAAAATAAACAGTTGGGGAATGTATAGCGGTTATATAGGAACAACCCCAAACGGCGAAACCTATGAGGGAATAATCAATGAAAACTGCGTTGTTATAGGAAACAATTCCCTTTATCGCCCCGACAAACAAATCATTTGCAGGTTTGCACATTTGTTAAATGAAATAGATAAGTCTTTAGACTTAAATATTTACAATACTCGATTAACAAAGGGATTTATTGCCGACAATGATAAGGATAAAATGGCAATTGAAACAGCTTACAAGGCTGTAGGTGATGGTAAACCGTTTGTTGCCGTTGCACCAACGCATAGACCTATGACCGACGTACTAGATGCAACTCAAGATGGGCTTTATACCCCGTTTGACTTTACCACAGTAAAAGACGCTGATAAATTACAATATTTGTCAAGACTTTATGATGATATTATCGGGCGGTTTTTAGCAATGTATGGTATTGACACGGGCAACGTCAATAAAGGTTCTCAAATTTTGGAAAACGAGATTTCCCGACTTGCGGAAGCAAGTGCCGTACAGGTTGAGGATTCATATCTTGCAAGAGAATACGGCATTGAACAGTACAAAAAAGTTTTTGGACGTGATGATATTAAGTTTATACGCTCTCCTCTTTATGGTTGCGATACAGCTATAGGCAGGGAAAACGAAGAAACTGATAATGATTATCAAAATGAAAGTGAGGTTATAAATGGCTAACTTACTTAATTATTCGAGTAAGAAAACTCTAATCACAATCGGCGAAATGCAAGTTAAAGATAGCTTGGGTTCAAAACTGCTCGACATTAACTTAACTTTTTCAGATAATTCCATTTTTGCAACAGGGAATGATTTATGTATGTTTTTAGGTGACTATACTATGTCAACTTATGTATATAATCAAGGAACGATTTCCCCTGCAAGTGATTTTTTATCAACGTTACAACGATACTGGGGCATTCGTAAATCGGAATATGAAAAAATCAAAACAGCGATTACAGCAGAATATAACCCGATAAATAATTACAGCATGGAAGAAACACACACTGGAACAGATACTGTTGAAAACAAACATAGCGGAAACGATACAACAACAGATACACATACAGGCTCAGATACACTTGCAAAAACGGGAAATGTTGAAAACGCAAAAGGCACAACGCAAACGAACACAGCGGGTGTGTCTACAACAACTACAAATAGTGCCGCAGAAATTACTAGTATTAATCAAGTATCTGCATACGATAGTAATGACTTTACAAATCACGATAAAAACACAACGGAAAGCGGAGAGAATACACAGGAAGTAAAAAATAGCGGAAAAGATACTATAGCTTACACAGGTAAAGACACAACAACAAATAATTTAACAGACACGACAACGTATAACAATACAACGGAAACAAATGTAACTTACGGACATAACATTGACAACACTACAACTTATGACACACTTTTAAAGCGTGTCGGTAACATTGGTGTTACCACGTCACAACAGATGATAGAGAGCGAATATATTTTGAGATTAAAACATTCGCTTATCGAATTATTTTTAACTGAGTTTATAAGAAATTATTGTTTTTGAGAAAGGAAAATTATTATGTTTAAAAATCATGTTATAGGTGCAAGAGATGAGTTTATTTCGTCCGATTACAAGACGAGAAATCCAGAATATCCACTGCATAAAGGCATTGACCTCATTAGTTCCTCGGGAAAAGATTTGTCAATTATTGCAATTGATGATGGTGTTGTTGAAGTAGCAGTTGACGGAATTGTGGGTCACGATGAATATAACACTTGCGGTAACTTTGTAAAAATACGCCATTCAAACGGAAAATTTACACGCTATTTGCACCTGCTAAAGGATAGTGTTTGTGTAAAAGCAGGCGAAATAGTCAAAAAGGGTGATAAACTCGGAATAATGGGCAACACTGGTTACAGCTTTGGAAAACATTTACATTTTGACGTATCAAACGGAACATATTTTGAAGACCCTCTACCCTATCTTAAAGGAGATAAAAATTTAAATGTTCCCCGTGGAACAGAATTTGCAAAGGGCGATAAAGTTATGTTAAATAATTGTGCAAAGTTTTCAGACGGCTCGACCCCTTTTGGCTATGTATACACAACTGTATATACTATACTTAATATAAGTAATGATAAAAATGAGGTGCTTATAGGTATTGACGGCGCACCAACTGGTTGGGTCTTTGCAAAGGACGTTACAAAAATAAATGACACTCCAAGCGTTAAAGTCGGCGACACAATCAAAATAAATGGAAATATTTGGGGAGTTGTTATCGGAATAAATAACAAGGGCGACATTATTAAAGGTGAAAAGTTATGACAGACAAAGAATATAAAGAAGCGATAAAGCTATACAAATCATTACATTGCCCCACAGATACATTAAATATCATAAACGATATTTTACCTTATGAAAAGGCGTGGAATATGATTCTTTCACCCCGAGCAAGGGGAAAAACAACCAACCTTATTTTGTGGGGTATGTGCTTAAATGCGACTTGCGGAACACAGATACAGTATATAAGGCAAAGGGATAGTCAGCTTGTTCCTAAACTTTGTGGTAAATTATGTGATGTTATAAATATGCCAAAATATAAATATATTGAAAAAATAACTAATGGCAGATATAATAACGTGTGGTATTATGGAAGAAAATGGTATTACCGAATGATTGACGAAAACGGTGATGTTATTGAAAAGTCGGAAAACCCTTTTATGTCCTGTATTGCGGTAGACCAAAACCAAAACTTAAAATCTGTTTACAACGCACCAAACGGTGACTTAATAATTTTCGATGAGTTTTTAACAAAAAGTGGATATTTGCCAGACGAGTTCGTCCTTTTAAATGACTTGTTAAGTACAATAATACGTCAAAGAGATACAGCTACTATATATCTTATAGGTAACTTAATAGACAAGTATAGTATTTATTTTGATGAGTTATATTTGACAGATATTATACAGGAAATAACGTGGGGGGAGCACCGAAATATAAATTGCGGCGGCACTGAGTTACATTTATTTACACTGCCCCTTGATATGACAGCTAAGCGACAGCGAGTAAACAAGAAATATTTTGGTTGGAATAACCAAATGCTTACAAGTATCACAGGCAATAAAGGTCTTTGGCAAATGAAACAATATCCAAAACCGCCAAGGGGAGATTTTGAAATTATTGATAAAGCGTATATATATAAGAACGGAAAATATTGTGCAAGAGAAATAAGAAAAGATGAAACTAATCACTTATATATTATGATATACAGTGATACCTACGGATACAACCCAGACAGACATATACTATATACATTAAATAGCAAGGTCGGATATAATAAAAAAATCCGTTTTGGTTTGGGTTTTACTTATACAGACGATTGCGTTAAACGGTTAATCCGGGCAAAAAGAATATTTTTTGCTGATAATTCCTGCGGTGCTTTTATTGACAGCTACATAAAGGATATTTCGACTTACAAATAATGTTCCACGTGGAACAAAAATAAAGAGCGGTTATTCACCGCTCTTTTCTATGCCCTTAAAAATACCTCTTAAAAGAATATCACCGTAACAATCAATTCTTGAGATTATTATATCTTTGTGGCTTATTACAAAATTGCAATAACTTTTATTCTCATACAATGTTAATTCAAGTTTTGCACAATCCTCATTTATTTTAGTTACGGTTATTTCATCAATATTATATTTTTCCAAATTCAGAAAAATAAACACTAAATTACTATAAACGTAGTTTACGTTTTGTTCCGCCGAGCCTAAATAAATATCGTGATTATAAACAAATCCCATTTGCTTTTCGCCATACCTTGCGACCATAAATTCTTTTTTCATACTTAAACACCGTTCCTTTCATTGTCTATATTATAACGTACCTGTGTTAAAACTGTGTGAAAACTGTGTGAAAACTAAATGAAAATTTAACCGCCATTCACATTGATAATCACGTAAGCACAAACAGTATATATTATACAAGTTAAAATAATTAACATTTAAGCATTTTCCTTTCATAAATACAGTTTAAAAAAGCTTTTTCCACAGTCATTGTAAACGGCACAGAATATATATAACAACCACCTAAAGTGTGCATTTCTTGACCACCAATTATTGCGGTGCTTTCACCGTGATATGTGTGCGCATTTTTTCCACTGACAAAAAAGGACATTTCTGGCTTAAATTTTTCATAAAGTGCCTTGTCACCGTTATGCTTTACATAATCATTTATTGTTTTCTTGGGCATTCCTGCAATAACTGCCTTTGTCTTATCTCCTACAGTGTATATATATCTCTTTGCTCCCCAAGTTTTAAACTTGTTATATGTTTCTTCTAAGTCAAATAATCCTAAGTCTTTATATGTTTCAAAATCTATCTTTAATTCGTTGCAAATTTTTCTATTCAAATTCAATGTGTTTTCGTTATATTGGTTGAATATAGTATTGCAACCTTTTAATACTTTAATACTATCGGTGTCGCTGTATAATGCCTTTTCTTTGCATTTGTATATATTGCTTAATATTATATATCTACAATAAGCCGTTATATAAATACCCCAGTAAGGAGATAATACTTGATTTTTTATAACCTTTTCGTAGGTATCACCTTGTTCTTCTATCCATTCCCCGTTTTTAAAGGTAATTTCTTCTAAATTTAAACGTGATACGCACATTCCATAACAGGAGTTTAATTTTCCTTTACTTTCAAAATAATTTTGCGTCCATATATCTGTATCTTCTTTATTTTCTTTTAAAAACTTTTTATTTTTATAAAATTCTGCAACCGAGTTAATCAAGTAAAAAGGTAATTTCTTTTTTATTGCGGTTTTCATTCCTTGGATTTCCATTTTATCCCACTTGTAAAACATTTCATAAATCTTAAAATCAATCTCTGTTAACATTACTGTTATTTCGGTTGCAAACGCCAACCTTCCGTTTTCAAACAGTGGATTTTTCATTGATATTATTTTGTGTTTACTTTCGATAACGTGATATTCTTTAGCAACAATATTATAAAATGTATATACTGCTATTGTCGATAAATTTTCATTTCTTATTCTTTTTTCCCATAAACTAATGTCTTCTTCTTTATATTCTGTCATAGGAAATTTGTATTGTAACATTATTGAGGGATACGCACTTGTTAAATCGTAGCTATCAATATTTTCCAAAATGTCGCCACATATTGCGGTCTGTGCGTGAGTAAATCCGCCCCTAAAAAGCCATTTCATTGTAAAATTATATGATTTAACGTCTTTAGGATATAGCTTTGAAATATCTTTTTTGATACAGTATAAACGCTTACTGGGTATTTGTTCTTTTATATATTGTCTTACTATTCCAGTTGACGTAAAAGGTATACGCTTGTTTTGCCTTGTATATTTATTATGTATGTAGTCAGCATATTCCGATAATATAACAACATCATTTATACAATATTGCAATTCCTTATCTGTTAATTCTGTTAAGTGATTTCGTTCAATGGTATAATCTAAATCGCCAACTAATTTTTTCGTTTTACAAAAATTATCCGCTAAAGTTTCAAGTGATATGCCCCCCGAAATGGCGGCACTATCCCTAAAAATAAAACCATTCGTTAATTGTACCTCTAAAGGTTGATATTTTGCTTTCGCAAATACCTTTTTTAATAAGCCCTTATTTTCAAGATATGGCAACAGAAAAGACATTTCGAAACCCAAATTGTGAACAAATATAATAATGTTAGCAGATTTGAACATATTTGGTAGTTTTAAGAAACCGAGTAAATCTATAAAATCTTCCCACGTTCTACCTATAATAACTGTTCCGTTTATGGAAAACTGCCAAATATACATAAAGGCTGTTTTGGTTTCTGCGTGATTCGTGGTTTCAATATCAAACCCACAACACAAATCATAGCAATTATATGCGTTTTTACCTCTTCCTATTTGGTAAATTTCGGGCGGTATAATACTTGATTTTACTACACATTTCCAACCTTTACCATTGTCATATATCTGCATTTAAAATGGCAACCCCTTTTTCCCTTGCTTGTAGTCCGCAAGTTGTTTTAAAGCGTCATCTCTCTGTGCCTGCTGACGCTTTTCAAATTCTTCGTCCAACTCCTCGATAAACTTTTTTTCTTCTAAAATTGACGCATTCGCCGCTTCTTCTACTTTTTTTACAATATCTTCAAGTTCTGATAGTTCTTCTTTACTTCTACCTTTTCGTTTTTCTATAAATTCTTCAAGAATATTTCCATATCTGGAATCATTTTGAACACGGTATAAAATGTCAAGATTTGCTGTTAAATTATCCCACGCTTTAGCGCCCCTGTGTTCTTCTTCAATTTCTGCCTGTGTTACCTCTTTAAGCGGTTTCTTTTCTCGTTCGCTGACTTTTTTCTTGTATTCAAACTTTATATCGCCTTTTGTTTTTGCCTTTTGATTGACAAGACTTTTCTTTAAGGCATTTACTTTTTCCCTGTTTTCCGCTGTGTTTGCGATTACAAAAGTGCCTTGCGGTGCGGTTTTTGTCTGCTTAAAGTCATAGCTAACTCCTGCTTTATCTAACGCTTGCTTATAGTTGGCAACTTCGTTACTGTCAAAGTTCATATAGTTTGCAACTTCTGCAAGTCTCTGATTTATTTTCTTTATATATTTATGCGCTTCCTTCTGTGCGTTTGTCATAAAAAATACTCCTTTAAAATTTAAGGGGTCAGTTATTAGCTGACCCCTTGCTTGAACAAGTTACTTGATGTAAAGCGAGAGGAACGTTCTCCCACTCTTGCTTTCCCTGTGCTGAACTTCGATTTCCAGTTCGCCGAGTTCATCAATCAGTTCAACCAGCTTGCTTATCGTACTTAACACCGTTGCGGACACTGATCCGTAAACACCATCGGTTGTAAAGAGATATGCGACTTCCTTTTCTTCGCCTGTTTCTGTGTCGATAACTGTGTCTGTCGCAACACCGTTTACCGTTAAGTCGGTTGCCTTTTCAAGCGATATTGAGCTTGACGATGCGTTAAAAAGGTCTTTCGCTGTAAGGTTTGCTGTCTTAATCATGGTTTAACTCCTATGTTCCATGTGGAACACTCTACTATTTTCGGATAGTTCCGTATTTATACCCTGTTGGGCTGGGATGGGGCTGTTAAGGACAACCCCTCAGAGCCTTAAAAAATAAACTTTGTTGTTGCGCCTGTTTCAAGCGCTATTATTGTTACTTCTTTTGTGTAATCTCCACCATTAAACATTTCAGCAATTGCTACCGCTGTTTCAAAGTCAGTTGCAAATGCGGGAATTACATTGCCGTTATCAAGTTTGCAAGTTATTAAATATGACATTTTTGTTTCATCTCCTTTCCTACTATTTCGCCAAACACTCTTTTAGCTGTGCATGTATCTTTACAGTGCTTAACAACTTCTTTGGGATTCAAAATGTTTGCAACTGTTAATTTGCTGTTATTACCATTATATACCCCAAAATATTGTTTATGTTCAAAAAATATTAACATTGTTTTTCCTCTTGTCGTGTGGGCTGTCTTGTGTTGAGGTGTTACCTCTCGTTTCATTATCTATAGTATAACGTACCTGCATGTAAACTATATGATAGTTTTGTGAACATTATGTGAAATTATTTAACCTCTTTTTTAAGTCTGTCAAACACAATTTGACCGTTTACTCCTGTCAAACGCTCAAAGTAATCGGATTTAAAAAACCTTGCAATCTCCGAGCGCATATTTGGATTTTCACGGTAATCATTAACTGCTTGTTTGATTATTGCTATCAATAATTCCGTATAACCACCATTATATTTAACAGGTGATTTTTCATATCGTCTAATTTTAATTACCTCCTTTTTTTTGCCCACAAGATGAGAACCAAAGTTCTCAATCCTGCCTTGCCCAAACAGTGCAACTATACTCATCTTCAATATCAAATGGCTTTTTCCAATCGGCACTCTCCACGTCCTTACCGTACTTGTACCATATAGTGTAATGCTTGCCGTCCTCGTCTATGCCATTAAGGCATATCCAGTTATCAGGACAAGTACACGGCAAATGATTGATATGACTGCGGTAAGCGCAATACATATTGTTATCAGTAACAATTGTTTTTCTGCCAACCGTAAAGGTCACATTGCCAACCTTAACAATCATTCTACCAACCGTAAAGGTCATCTTGCCGTCTGTGTATCTTGCTGTCATTGTTGCGTTTTCCATTTTGTTTTTCTCCTTTGCCTTACGGCTTATCGTTGTTTTC
>ERZ1034901.2178-NODE-2178-length-12746-cov-4.911197_pt1 | contig 12746 bp, 16 predicted proteins | sample MGYA00520628_ERZ1034901 | MGnify/ENA primary metagenome ERZ1034901 (study PRJEB33766, sample SAMN09781783) | gut metagenome | biome: gut microbiome | host: Homo sapiens | place: Madagascar | study: EMG produced TPA metagenomics assembly of the PRJNA485056 data... | reverse complement strand
GCTTGACATATGGGGGTAATGGCATGGAGATAGACAAAGACAAAATCAGACGCGCGGAAACGCGCAAGCTCAACAAGCTTGTTAAGGCCGTGCCGGAAGACAAGCAGACCGTTGCACAGAGCCTAACCAGGGAACTTGTCTTCATGGCGGGGACGCTGGAGGAGCTAAGGGCGTTCGTTGACGAAAACGGCGCGGTTGACAACTTCAAAAACGGGCGGCAAGAGATGCTAAGGGAATCCCCGGCGTTGAAGAGCTACAGCACGCTTATTCAGCGCTACAGCCTTCTTTACAAGCAGCTTTGCGAGCTATTGCCCAAAGAGGTAGCGAAACAGGCGGAAGACGAACTAATGAACTTCCTGGGCATGGGCTAGGGGGCGGCTAGGCATGAACTACCTAAAAGCCTACCTGGACGCGATAGAAGGCGGTGAGATTGTCGTATGCAAGCGGATACGGAAGGTTTACACGCGCCTTGTCTACGAAGCGGAAAACCCCGGCAAGTATCGCTTTGACGAAGAGCGGGCAAACCGCCCCATAGAATTCATTGAGCGCTTTTGCAAGCACAGCAAGGGCGAATGGGCGGGCCAACCCGTGCGCCTGGAGCTGTTCCAGAAAGCTTTCATTAGTGCCTTGTTCGGCTTTGTTGACAGCAAGACAGGCTTTAGAAAGTACCGTGAAGCCTTCTTCATGGTTGCCCGCAAGAACGGAAAAAGCACGATGCTTGCGGGCATAGCCCTTTACATGTTGCTTGCGGACGGGGAAGCGGGCGCGGAAGTCTACAGCGTTGCCACCAAGAAAGACCAGGCCAAAATCATTTTTGACGAAGTTTGCCACATGGTCAGCCAAAGCCCGTATCTGCGAAAGCACATCAAGAAGCGCAAAAGCGACCTTTACTTTTCCGCTTCAATGAGCAAGCTACAGCCTTTGGGGAAGAATTCCGACACCCTGGACGGCCTTAATTCGTCTTGCGTAATCCTGGACGAAGCCCACGCGGTAAAAGACCGCAACTTGTACGAGGTAATGAAGCAATCGCAAAGCGCTAGGACACAGCCCCTTTTCGTCACAATCACCACGGCGGGAACCGTGCGCGAATGCATTTTCGATGATATGTATTCCTACGCTTGCAAGGTAGCGGACGGCGTAATAACAGACCCAACCTTTTTGCCCATCGTCTACGAGCTGGACAGCAAGGCCGAATGGAAAGACCCCGGCGCATGGTTCAAGCCAAACCCAGGGCTAGGCAAAATCAAGAAGCTTGAAGACCTTATGGCGAAGGTGGAGCGGGCGAAGCAAAGCCCAAAAGACCTAAGCGGCATCCTTTGCAAGGACTTCAACGTAAGGGAGACCCTTTACAACGCATGGCTTGACTTTGACACCATAAACAACGAATCGACATTCAACCTGGAGGACTTCCGGGGATGCTACGCCATAGGCGGCGCGGACTTGTCACTAACGACAGACCTAACGTGTGCAACCGTCCTAATGCTCAACCCGGACACGCGCGAGCGGTTCGTTTGGCAAATGTATTGGCTACCGGAAGACAACTTCAACCAGCGCGTTGCAGAGGAAAAAATACCCTACGACAAATGGCGGGAAGCGGGCCTGGTAAGGCTTTGCCGGGGCAACACAATCGACTATTCGGACGTGACGGCCTGGTTCCTGGAGCTAGTCAACGAACACGGCATTACGCCCCTATGGGTTTACTACGACAGCTGGAGCGCCCGTTACTGGGTTGAGGAAATGGAGGGCTACGGCTTCAAAATGGAGCGGTGCATACAGGGGGCCAAGACGCTTTCACTGCCAATGCAAAACCTGGGCGCGGACTTGCAGGCAAAGAAAGTCAACTACAACAACAACCCAATCTTGAAATGGTGCCTAACCAACACGGCGGTACAGGAAGACCGAAACGGCAACATAGTTCCAAAGAAGGCGAGCAGCCCAAAGCAGCGCATAGACGGCACGGCAAGCCTTCTGGACGCTTACGTAGGGCTTTACGAGAAATACAACGAGTTTCTAAACGCACTTTAGGAGGTAACGGAAATGGCTACGCGCGAGTTTTTGAAGGACAAGAAGATAGGCGTATACAAGAAGGTGAAGGGCTACGACGAAGACGGATTCCCGATAGACGGATACATGCCCGTGCATGAACAGCCGTCCTTGTGGGCGTACTTCAAACAGCTTTCGGCAAGCCTTCTGTATGCCAACAGCTCAACGACCGACAAGGAAGACTGTTACTTTCGCATCAACTGGAACGAGTACATACGCAACGCCTATGCCACAGACCTTAGCGTAGGGTACCGGGGCAAGGTTTACCAGGTAACGCGCATTGACCCGTTCGAAGACTACAGGCGCGACCTTGTTTTGTACGCCCACACCACCAACACGGGCAAGCTTTCGCCCGTAATCCCATACGACCCGAAGAAGCTTTAGCGACCGAATGCCCGCAGGGGCCACGGAGCGCCCCCAGGACGGGCGCTAGGGCGCTTCACGGGCAAATACTCAAAGACGGCCTTTTAGGAGCCTTAAACGGCATCCTAGAAGGCCGTTTTTCTATGCCAACAAAGATAGAAAGACAGCAAGACAGCAAGACAGCAAAAAATGACAAAACAGATTGACAACAACCTATTGTGTCATTTACAATTGACAGTGTAGTAACGGACTGCCTAGAAGAAGGGGCGACCATGGTTAACGTTATCGACCTATCGGACATTGGGGCGGCAAGGGAAGACGAAAAGCCAAAGAGCAAGGGCATTCACATTGCCGTCATTGAGCCGGGGAAAGACCCCTATTTGAAGAAGATAGCGCCGGACGCGGACGGAAACTATACGAGCGCGTTCCAAGACGAAGTTGGCGGGCTTATCGAAGCCTACGAACCGCCATTCGGGGAAACGCCCCTGCTTTGGGTGAACGAAGAATTTCTGTTCAACGGCTCAACGCCCAACCGCGCCATTTACGCAAACAAGCGCATGGAGGGCATAGGCTACCTATCCCAATTCGGCGACAACAGCAAGCCGGTAAAGGCGGGCGAGCTGTACGGCATCCTTTGCGGCACCTTCATTGCCGTTGGATACGACAGGGACGAAGAGGGCAACGACAAGCCCAGGGACATAACCGTAGAAGAGTGGCTGGACGTGTGCGCGGCTTTCGCGGGCATCCGCAGCGTTCTTAGCGGTGCCCTGGAGGTCACGGGCCTACAGCGCGAGCATTGCACCGAATACATAAAGGTCAACTTGCCCGGAAGCAAGGCGGACGAAAGCACCGGCAACGGTGAAGGCGTTTGGGTTCTGGTAAGCAAGCCCGTCAAAGAAGACTACGACGCGGACGCGCGGGGCGGTTTCTATTTCGGCATCCTGGACAACGATTCTTGCTATTGGCCCGGACTTAACCACGGGGCCGTTATCCCGTTCGAAATGCGCGGCGACAAGCGACCCGTAACGCCCTATGAATGGCTTTACGACGGTTCAGAGCGCGAAAAGAAGTTCGGGAAGCTGGACTAGGGGCGACCATGAAACCGGCAAGAGAAAAGCAGCAGAACTAGAAAGGGGTAACCAAAATGTTTACCGAAAAGAGCTATCAGGCAATCAGCGAAGAGGCGGGCATGACTGTTGAAGCCGTGCGCGAAATCGCAAAGACCATTTACAAGGACGCTACGGGGTGGCATGAAGCCGGGAACGAAAACACCGAACCGGGGGCACCGTGCTACCGTACCAAGACCGAAGCCATTAAAGCCGTGGCCAAGCGTATGAAAGCCGAGGCGGCCGAGGCGGCCAAGGCTGAAGGTTTGAGCCTTGAAACCCTTGCGGAAATGCTTTCCGATGTTAACCCGGGCGGCGTGACCGTGGACGACATTATTACAAGCTATGTGCATGAGTGCGTGGCCGACAACGGCGTGGGTTCGGAAGGCGGGAGCTATGGCAACGGACAACGCTAGCGACCCTTTACGACCCTTGGGCGCGGTAGCGCCGGAGAAAAGAAGCCTTCTTTTGTGGCGCGAGTGCCCATTGTGCGGCGGTACCGACGTTCAGGAAACGACCGGCGCGGGCAATACCTACGGCGCGGTTTGCGGTTTTTGCTACTGCTCAATTAGCGGCTACGTAAGCCGTGAAGCGGCTAACAGGCGTTGGAATTACCGATACCACGAACACAGGAAGGAAGGCGAATAGACCATGTACACGTTATACGCGCACGTAGCGGCGGACGGGCGCATACCGCGCATGTACATTGGCGTTACCAGCCAAAAGCCTTCTAAGCGCTGGAACGGCGGCGAGGGCTACAAGCATTCAACGCGCTTCTACAGGGCAATAAAGGCTTGCGGCGGCTGGAGCAACGTTAGCCATTACGTCATAGCGGAAGGCTTGACGGAAGAAGAAGCCTACAGGCTGGAGCGCGAGGAAATAGCGCGAATGCGCCTAACCGAACTGGGCTGGAACGTGGCACCAGGCGGCGCGGAGCCCTGGAACAAGGGCAAGACGGGCGTTTACTCAAAAGAAGCCCTGGAGAAAATGCGGCGGGCGAAAATCGGCAACAGGTACGCGGCAAAGAAGAGAAAGGGGCCAAATGATGGAAAAGATAATAGCGATAGTTAACCAGAAGGGCGGCGTTGGAAAGACAACGACAGCCGTTAACCTGGGCGCGGCGCTTTCCGACAGCGGGAAGCGCGTTCTATTGGTTGACTTAGACCCGCAAGGGAGCCTAACAACCAGCCTGGGCGTAGACGTTGCCCAGGAAGATACAACGGCCTATGAGCTGTTAAAGGGCGACAAGCCCGCGCAAGAGGTCATAAGGCACACGAAAAGGGGTTACGACCTAATCCCCGGCGACCTGCGACTAACAGGAATCGAAAAGGGAAGCAACGACGTTGTAGGGCGGGAATACCTGCTAAAAGAAGCCCTGGAGGGCGTTACGGGCGTATACGACTACGTTTTAGTGGACTGTAGCCCTTCCCTGGGCGTTCTTTCGCTCAACGCGCTAACGGCATGTGACGCGGTTCTAATCCCCACACAGGCGGAATACCTAGCCCTAACCGGGCTTGCACAGCTTACGCAGACCATAGCCGTTGCAAGGCGGCGGCTAAACCCGTCCCTAACCATTGCGGGCGTGGTTATGACAATGTACGACAGGCGCAAAAACCTAACGGCGGCGGTTGAAGAGCGCCTGGGCGAACTGTTCCCCGGCAAGCTTTGCAAGACCCGCATTAGGTGCAACGTCGCGCTAGCGGAAGCGCCCACGCAAGGCGTTGATATTTTCGCCTACGACCCACGGAGCAACGGCGCGAAAGACTACCGCGCATTGGCGGACGAACTAACGAGGAAGGAGCAATAGGCATGGCAAGAACGAAGGACTTTGGACTAGAAGCGGTTGAAGCGTTCCTGGACGCGGACGAACAGGAAGAGAAGCAACAGGAAGAGAAGAAGGCAAAGAGGGAAGCCACCCTGGTTTCATGGCGCATAAGCAACGACACGCTAAGGCGGTTCAAGGGCTTTGCAATCATGAACGGCGGCACCCAGATAGAAGCCATTGAGAAGGTAATAAACGACTACCTGGACGGCAAGGCGCTAGGGCCGGAAGAGAAACAAGCCTATGACGCATTCATGAGGGTTTACAAGCCCAGAAAGTAATACGGAGGTGCAACAGCAATGCAAATACAGATTGACGGCGTTACCTACTACGACAACGAAGAGGTTGCAAAGGCGCTCAATTGCTCAACACGTACCGTAATGAGGTATAGGGAAGCCGGGCGCTTCAACGCGCGCAACATAAACCGTAGTTGGTTCTTCACTGAGGAAAGCGTACTTGACTACCTGGACAAGCACGGAACCATAAGCGCAAGGAACGGCAAGAAGGGGGGCGCTATGAATGGGACAAACTAACGTTGTCGAATACGTGGGCAAGAGCCTGGGCGGGCGCGGCGGCGAGCTATTGAAGGTTCTTAACCTGCTAATGGACAGGGGCGCTATCGACTTCAACGATGGCGCTAGCGCCGGATACCTGGACAGCCTGGAACTTGCGGACGGCAAGACGCTTGAAGACGTGGACGCGGTACTAGCGGAATACCTGGAAGCACAGACGGAGCCGACAGGAAGCGCAAAAGTTCAAACGTTGCGCGGGCAGTACGAAAAAGGGCTAATCGTTCCTAGGGACGCTGTAACAAAGCGCGTCTTTGACGGTATGCCGTTCAACACTGAAACGGCAATTGAGGTCATAAGCAAAGAGTGTGCGGCGGACAGACAGGCAAAAGACGTGATTGTTACCCTACGGAACAACCAGACCAAAATAAACGAGGTAATGGGCAAGCTTAACGCGGACGATAGACTAGTATTCGCGGCAATTTGCAATTGCGTTGCCAATGGAATCTATTCAATAACACCGATTCAGCTATTTAGAAGGGCCTACCAGGACGGACAGGCAAACCCAAAGACGGCACAGCTTGCGCGTATGCACGACAGCATTGTAAAAATGGCCGGAATAGTTATTGAGCTGGACGTTAGCGCCATTTTCTCTATCTATCCGGACTTGAAGGCAATAAAGACCGTTGGCAACTTCATAGAGGTTGCGAAGTGGGCATTTAGACCGTACAAGGGCGGCGAAATATCGGAGTTTTACGAGTTTGGGCGAAACGCCCCGATTCTCTACCAATATGCAATTGCAATAAACCAAATGACAACCATAAAGCCAACGAGCGCCAACGCGCTTAGCACGAACCTAAGAAGGACGAAGGACAACCAGGCCATAGTGCAGCTAATCGCCGACAGGGTAGACGGCCTGGAGGGCATGAAGAAGGGCGGCAAGAAGCCCTATAGGAACATGTACAAAATCAACTATCAAAGCTTTTACAACCGTGTGGACTTTTCCAAATGCAGCACGGATGATTCTAGGAAGAAGAAGCGCCAACGCATAAAGAATGCCGTTAGAAAACAGCTTGACTACCTTACGGAGCGCGGCGTAATCGCGAGTTGGGAACGCCTGGAGGACGGCACGGGCGTTGCCATCAACCCAGGAGGGGCGGCGTAACCATGCGGGCGCTAAGGAACATACCGGAAGAGTTGAAGGCCGTACCGCATTGGGTAACGCGCGGCATCAGCGGCGGCGGCGCGGCAGACCGCAAGAAGCCATACAACCCAAACACCAACGCCCCGGCTAGGGTGAACAACCCCAACACCTGGGCGACGTTCGAAGAGTGCGAGAAAGCCGTTAGGCGCGGTTGGTTTAGCGGCCTGGGCTTTGTCTTCACCGGGGATTATCTGGTAATAGACCTGGACAACGTAATAGACGCAAGGGGCAACGTTCTAAGGGACGCGGCGCGGATAATCGAAGCCGTGGACAGCTACACGGAGAAGAGCCTAAGCGGGCGCGGCTTTCACATAATCGCCCACAAGCCATTTTTCGACATACTCACGAACCGGGCTAGTTTCGCCCTGGACGAAGCCACGCTAGCGAGGTTCACGCGGGAAGAGCTGGACAGGGCCACGGGCGAGCTACGCGAGAAAAGGCCCGGAATAGAGTTTTACGACAGCGGGCGTTACATGGCGCTTACGGGCGACGTGTACCAGGGGCGCGACACGATAAGGGAAGCGCCGGAAGCCCTGGAGCGCGTCTATAGCGCCTACGTTGCGGACGCTAGGGCCACGCAAGCGCCAACGGCCCCCAGGGCGGAGCGTTACGCCACGTGCGGGAACCTGGAGACTGTAAGGGCGCGAATGTTCAGAGGGCGCAACCGCGACCAGATAAGACAGCTTTGGAGCGGCGACGTTAGCGCATGGGGAAGCGAAAGCGAAGCGGCGCTAAGGCTTTGCGACCATCTAGCCTTCTACACGGACAAAGACCCGGCGCAAATGGCGGCGCTATTCCGCCAAAGCGGGCTTTACCGCGCAAAGTGCGACGAACCGCGCGGGAACGGCAAAACGTGGCTTGACGTTGTGATAGCAAAGGCAATGGCAAAGCCAATGGCGACCTATAGCGAATACGTGCAAGTCCACAGAAGCCCGTATAAGGCGGGCTAGGCACCGAACGGGGCATTTGCCCACGAACTGAATTCAAGGCCGTAGAAACGGCATCACAGCGCCCCACAGGGGCGTTTTTCTTTTGCCCGCGCAATCCTGGGCGAGACAACAGGCCCTTGCCCTGGAAGCCCTGGACGCTGCAAGGCCGTAGAATCGTTTCTAAGGGCTTTTGTTTCGTCCCTAGGGCGTTTTCCCACGGAACGGATTTAAAGCCGTTCTAGGGGCATCACAGCGCCCCAAAGGGGCATCTAACGCAAACACGGACACGCCAAACCACAGCACAGGGCAAAGCGGCGGACTACCCGAACCATGCCGAACCGTCCCGCCCTAATGTTTCCAACGTGTTTCAAACCATGCCAAACTGTCCCCCAAACCATGCCAAACTGTCCCCCCAACCACGCCAAACTCTCCCCCCCATTTTCCCGAAAAACAGCCTACTACCAGCGAAAACGGGCGTTTTCCCATCAGCTACAAGTCTTTACAAGTCTTTCTATCTATTACCTAATACAGGAAGGGGTACTAGTAAGGGAGACTCACTTGTTAGTAGAAGCGCCCCAAAATCTTTTCTTCATTGCCCGGAGCGAAAAGCAAGCGGGCGAAAAGTCGCGGAAGTTTTCGACATTCCCATCTTTGCCACAAAGACAGCAAGACAGCTTAAATGTATAAGTGTATACCCATGATGCATGTTTTGCTATGATTGACAGCTTGCATATGGTAAAATCATATATAGCTATTGACGATTGACTATCGTTCATTGACTTTTCGGGGGGTGAAGAAGTGGGATTCTTGCAGACATTCAAGCGGCGTTTTCGTCCTGAGCGCGAACTTTCGCAGGTTCAGACGCTTACGGGCAACACGGCGACCTATACGGCATTCAGCGGCGGCGCTTACGATAACGACATTTACCGTGGCGCGGTTGACGCTATCGCACGCAATGCGGCAAAGCTCAAAGGGGCGCACATCGTCACCGGGGCGGACAACCAGGCAAAGGCCGGGGACAAGTCACTAGACAGGCTTTTGCAGATTCAGCCAAACCCCTATATGACGGCCTACGACCTTATCTATAAGCTTTGCACCCACTACTATTTGAACAACAACGCCTTTGCATTCCTGGACAGGGACGGGCGCGGGGCCGTTCGCAACGTCTACCCCATCACTTGCACCCAGGCGGACTTCTTGACCGATGCAAGCGGGCGGCTTTTCGTGCAATTCCGCTTTAGGAGCGGGAACACGTTCGTTCTTCCGTATGGCGACGTTGTCCATTTGCGGCGCAACTTCAACAGCAACGACCTTATGGGCGACACCAACGAAGCCCTTTACCCGGCCCTGGAGCTAGCGCACACGGAGAACGAGGGCATTATCAACGGCATCAAGAGCGGCGCGACCATCCGGGGCATTCTGAAATACACCCAGGTTCTTGCACCGGAGAAGCTCAAGGCCGACAAAGAGGCGTTCATCCGCGAGTATTTGGACGTTGCCAACCAGGGCGGCATCGTTGCGACGGACAGCAAAAGCGAATACGTGCCGATTGACAGCAAGCCCGTTACCATCGACCCGGAGCAGACGAAGGCCACGGCGACGAAGATTTACAACTATTTGGGCATTTCGGAGGAAATCGTAAATTCGACCTATTCGGAAGACGTATGGGGGGCTTTCTACGAATCCGTTATTGAGCCGTTCGCCCTTCTGCTTTCCCTGGAGTTCACGCGCAAGGTTTTCACGGAGCGCGAACGCGCATTCGGCAACGAAATACGTTTCGGCGCGGGGCGGCTTATGTACGCATCCAACCAAACGAAGATTGAGACGGTGCGCGAGCTAATGCCGTTCGGCGTTCTTACCGTCAACCAGGCTTTGGAGATTCTCAACCTTCCGCCCGTTGAAGACGGCGACAGGCGCTTGCAGTCGCTCAACAACGCCAACACGGAGATTGTGGACAGCTACCAGCAGCAGAAGGCGGCGGGAACGGCCCCGGACGCGGAAAAGGGGGCCACGGCATGAAAGAGCTAAGAACAGCGGAAATCAAGGCGGATGCGCCCACGGCAGAGGGCGGCGGAAACCTTGTTTTGATAGGTACGCCAATCGTCTACGACACCCCGACAACGATTAACGACCCAGCGGGAAGCTACACGGAAGTTATCAAGCGCGGGGCGCTGGACGGCGCGGACATTGCGGACAGCCGTTTGCTTTACAACCACGACCTAAACCGCATCCCGCTAGCGCGTACACCCAAGACGCTTCATTTCAACGTCACCGGCAGGGGGCTTGAAATGCGGGCGGAATTGCCGGACACGGAGGAAGCGCGTTCTATTTACACGGCAGTGAAGCGCGGCGACCTATCCGGCATGAGTTTTGCGTTCAAGGTGCCACAGGGCGGCGACAGCTACGACCCGAAGACCAACACGCGCACTATCTCAAAGATTGAAAAAGTCTACGAGGTCAGCGTTTGCCCGTTCCCGGCTTACCCGGCGGCAAGCGTTGAAGCGCGGAAGGCACGGCAAGACGGATTGAACCGCCTGGAAGCACTGAACAACGCGCGGATTCTTGCAAACATCATTTTGGCAAAGGAGTTTTAACCATGTTTAAGACCGTTCAAGACGCATTCAACCACTACCGCAACTATTCCCTTGCGGACATTGAGAAGCGCGCCCAGGAGGTCAAGGGCGTTATTGAGACAGACCCAGGCGTAGACATCAAGGCCCTTAACATCGAGCTTACCGGGCTTGCGGAAGCCAAGGCCAACGCCCAGGACAAGGAGCAGGGCGGCGACCAGGGCGCACAGGAGCCGGAGACGCGCGGCTACAACCCCATTACCGGCATGAGCTTTGCCGGTGGCAGCGACCAGGCCACGAAGGGCGACGTTTTCGCAAGCGCCGAGTACCGCAGCGCCTTCTATAAGTCCCTTCTTGGCAAGAGCCTTACCCAGGCCGAGAAGAACGCCTATAACCGTGCTATGGACATTGAGAAGCGAGCGGCGGACGCTTACACCACCAGCGGCAACACGCCGGTTGTAATCCCGACCCAGACGCTTAACGAGATTATCAGCAAGGCCCGCAACGAGGGCGGCACGCTTTCCATTGCCCGCGCATTCAACATGCCCAGCAAGATTAGCATTCCCGTTGCCACGCCTTCCGCCAAGGCGGCATGGCACACGGAGGGCGCTACCGTGAACACGGAGCAGCCCGACATTGCCAACGTCACCTTTGACGCTAACGAGATTATCAAGATTTTCTCTATCAGCGCCAAGGTTAAGAACATGAGCATTAGCGCGTTTGAGTCCTACCTCGCGGACGAACTCAACAAGTGCGTCTTTGAGTGCATCGCCGACAGCCTTATCAACGGCACCGGCACCAACCAGGGCATGGGACTTGAGCACGGCGTTACCTGGGACGCCAAGAACAGCGTTACCGTTGCCAAGGGCGGCGCTATTTCCTACGCGGACGTTGTTAACGCGGTTGCCCTTCTGAAGCGCGGATATTCCAAGGGCGCTAAGTGGGTCATGAACAACGCCACGCTTTATCGCGTCTTCTATGGGATGCTGGACGGCAACAAGCGCCCCGTATTCATCGCCGACACCCAGAACGACGGCATTGGCAAGATTCTGGGCTTTGAGGTTGTCGTTGATGATTATGTGGCCGACAACGTTTGCTATTTCGGCAACTTTGACTATCTGGGCTACAACCTTGCCAACGGCATTGCGGTTGAGTCTTCCACCCAGTCGGCCTTCCGTTCTGGGCTTATCGACTATCGCGGCATGGCAATTGCCGACACGCGCGTTATCGTGCCGGAAGCCTTCACCAAGCTTGCCATTGCCACGGCCTAGGGCAAAGGGGGCTTGACGCATGGCACAGGTTATCAGCATTGACGAAGCCCGCGAGTGGTTGCGCCTTGACAACACCGACAATGACGCGGTTATCGCTGGGCTTATCGAGGGCGCGGCGGAATACATCGAGATTGCTACCGGCCTAGACCCGTTCGCCCAGGCGGCAAGCCCACTTGCCAAGACGGCCACGAAGCTTATCTTGTCGCTTCTGTACGACCCGACGCAGACCGACACCGACAGGCTGCAACGTTCAATCGACAACCTGCTAAAGGCGGTTACGCACGTGGGCTAAAGGTGAGTGGTGGGCTATGAAGGAATGGGCTAGACCGTTCTACACTTCCACGGCCTGGAGGAAGACCCAAAGGGCCTACATGGAAAGCAAGCACTATGTATGCGAGCGTTGCGGGAAACCCGCCTACATAGTCCACCACAAGATTTATCTGAACCCGGCGAACATCAACGACCCAAACGTAACGCTCAATTGGGACCACCTAGAAGCGCTATGCCAAACGTGCCACCAGCACGAGCATTTCAGAAACAACCAGGTAACGGCACCGGGCTTGCGTTTCGACGCATCCGGGCAATTGACAAAGGAATAGGCGTTACGTTGCAGCAGACCGTTTGGGCCGTGGCCCGACTGTAGACCACGCGCAAGACCCATGGGGCCTTTGCCGGACTAGTCACCCGGCGGCGCTAACTAGTTCTTTCCGGTTCTTTTCTTAGCGGTTCTTGTACCGGCCCCGGGCGGCGTGGAGTGGCGACCCATCCTAGCGCAAGGGCGGCAAGCCACGCGGTACCGCACGGAAGGGCTAGGCGGAAGCCTACGAACTGGAGCGGGCTACCTTCTTCACCCAAACCGGCTAGCGCGGTTCAAACGGCCTACTGGAGCGCAACGACCTAACCCGGACACCCCCAGCCCCCGAACGGAC
>ERZ1034901.2177-NODE-2177-length-12751-cov-4.795054_pt1 | contig 12751 bp, 7 predicted proteins | sample MGYA00520628_ERZ1034901 | MGnify/ENA primary metagenome ERZ1034901 (study PRJEB33766, sample SAMN09781783) | gut metagenome | biome: gut microbiome | host: Homo sapiens | place: Madagascar | study: EMG produced TPA metagenomics assembly of the PRJNA485056 data... | reverse complement strand
CCATAATCAAACATTTCAATAAAGCTATTAAGCCGTTTTTCCCAGTCCTGCATCGTGAGTGGAATATGCCGTAATGTCATATTCTCAGCAAAATCCAAGTATGCAGTAACCATACGATTCAGCTGTTTCATTTCATCCTGACTCAAATAATTCTTGGCAACCGTAACATCACTCTTCTTAATTTTGCCTTCAGGAGCATCTGCCCAAGTAGTTAATCCCATATGCTCTCTTGTATGGTCAGCTCTTTCTACAATCAGTTCAGCCGCCGTATGACCATGAACTGCGTAATGCATTTTATTCTGAACTGTTGCGTAGAATCTCCTGGTAGTTGCAGAATTCTTATCGTAATCAATGGCTGTGGCATACAGGTCAGTTATTTTCTGATAAAACTTTCTTTCGCTTGCTCGAATTTCACGAATTCGTTCTAACTGCTCATCAAAATACTTTTCTGTCAGATAAGTTCCGCGTTTGAGACGCTCGTCATCCATAACCCAGCCTTTGATGGTATAGTCCTTTGCAATTTGATTGACCCATTTACGGAACTGCACCGCACGCTCAGAATTTACCTTAAATCCTACTGCAATGATCATCTCTAAGGAATAGTGATTTGTGCTGTAGCTTTTTCCGTCGGCGGCAGTTATTCGAAATTTTCGAATAACTGAATCCTCTTGTAACTCACTGTCCTCAAAGATTTTCTTAATATGATAATTTATAGTGTTAGTGCCGACATCGTACAATGTTGCCATCATCTTCTGTGTCAGCCATATATTCTCATCCTCATAGCGCATCTCAATACTGTCCTGCTGATCGCCGATAGAGGCAACGTAGGTCAGGTATTCCGCTGCACTGGAACGGATAGTTATTTCATCTTTTTTCTTTTTCAAATAAGAGGCCTCCTTCTGGTTTCTTCTCGTCTTAATAATTAAAAAGCTAAATTATTCTTGCTCATCCTTAGCTACCGGAATGTACACCATCTTCAAAGGAATCATCTTTTTGTACTTATCACTCAGATCGTGATAATACTTTAAAATCAAATCTACAAGTTCAGTTCCATTGATTCCACGTATAATAGGTGTGCTGTCCAGATACTTCTGAGCATTCTTTGTATAATTAGACAGTGTTACAAACAGTCCGTAGTCGCCTTCTCTCATTGCACCTTTCAGAGACTGGATTGTTGCTTCCTTAATATCACTGTCCTGACTTTTTACCTGCACCAAAATACGAGGTGGGAGCTCATCCTTGTAGGCAGTAATATCAATACCGCTGTCTCCACCGTGTGCAGAAACTGTGGTACGATAGCCCATAGCTCTTAACAAGTCAGCAACGAATTCTTCCAAATCATAGCCTTTGAGATTTTTACTCAGTTCTTTCAGGATAAAATCTCTTGTTGCCTCTACAATTTCATCAGCTGTAGCGCCAACGCTCTCGTCTTCATCTGCGCCGGATGTCATAGCATTTTTCTTGAAACCTTTATCCAACGCTGCAAGATACTCATCGGCATAATTCTTTACTGCAAAGAAAGACATTGCTGAGCCAACTTCATACAGTGCACCTTGTGAGAACGATGTTCTTGGCAGATGCTTTAACCATTTTACTTTATGTTGTTGCACATATTCTGCGGCTTCTGGATGATATTCATATCCGCCTTCGATCACACCAATATTTATCTGACGATCAATCTTTGATGGAAATACAACGTAATCACCAATCTCGACCTCATGCGTAAAACGATATAACATACCGGCACCGTTTGCGATGCTGCCTTTCTTAGCATCCGGATATACTTCGGTGTATTTTTCTTTGAAGGCATCACGGTCAGCCTGAATTAGACTCAAGTCTCCCATGTCCTTCCATCCGATAGCTATTACGTCTTGATGCAGAAATAAACTGTCATCTTTTGTATGGATACCCCATATTCTTTTTTCTTCACTTGGCATTTTAATCCTCCTCCAGAAACAGTTTTGGAGCATTGAATCTAATACTTGCTGCTTCTGTCATCACACTTGTATTGCCACAATTCAACAAAGATAAGCGTAATCTTAACTCATCTGTGCTTCCATCATGGGCCACATACTCGTTCTTATGTTTTTTGATAAAAGTTGCTGACTCTCTTGAAAAGCCATTTCGCTGCAATAAAATCGTTAATGGATTCGTAGTTCCAAACTCGACATATTCATACCAGTTATTATCAAACTCATCAACACCATGAATCTTTTTATATTCGTTAGAGAACCTCAAAAAATAGTTTGAAATGCTAAAAAGCACAATGTTTTCAATGGCTTCTAGCGTATCAGCAAACACTACATTCCTGTGTTCCTTCGAGTGATCATTATAAATAGTTGGTGGCTGGTATGCTGACACCCAAAAATTCTCCGGATGTTGCTTATGATAATCAATTGCTCTCTGCATGATGTAACTCAGTCCAGAGCCTTCCATCCATTGCGAAAGTATTACCGCATACCATTTTCTCTTTGATTCGTTTCCAAGTGTCGATTTCTCATAAATAGGCCAGTCAAATATTTTTGAGAGCTTGTTGAAAAAGTCAATGATGTCATCATATTTGAAGCCATTTTTAGAAGATGGATATTCCAACCCGTTCTTAATGGCTATAATTAGCCTCTTGGTCTGGTCTACAGAAGTATTAATATCATCATCCGGCAATGTAGGTGAACTATTGAACTTTTCTCTAATCTGTTGCTCATCCTCTACTGTTAGGAAATCTGAAAACTCCCTATGTACAAGGCTATCACGTTCTTCCATAATATCTCTTAAAAGAATAAGGCCAAACTTGCGCATCATTACATAGGATTCTTTTGACTGGTCCTCTCTGCGCTTTGGGATTTCCGAGCTACCACTCTTAAGGATTTCTGCAATATACTTCTTTTCTACTCGTTTGAGAGCTTGCGGATTGCTTTCAATTGACAGTTCTTGTTCCGGTATCGGCTCTTGAAGCATCTCAATATAGCTTTCCGATGATACAGACTTTTCATCCGAAACGAAAAATACATTTCCATATAGGTTATAGCTGATACGACCAACTCGACCAATCAAGTTCCTAAAATCCACCGGATTCATTTTTCTTCTAAAAATTTTATTGTCTGTAATAAAAAGATTATCAGCAGGTAAATTAACACCCTCAAGAAGTGTGCTTGTGCAAAACATCATGGTGATATTTCCCTTTTGAAACAAATCTTCTATACGAGTACGTATGGAAGCAGGCAAATACCCAATATGATAAGCAACGCCCTTCTTTATCATACTGGCGAGATAATAATCTCCGTGCACTTCCTGCATAATATCTTTTGAAAGTGAATCTAGTTCCGGATCATTCTTATCAAGAATACCTCTTGATTCAGCAAAGCTCCTTGCTGCAGCTATTGCCTTTGCACGACCATTGTAATATACAATAGTTTGACTGCGCTTCTCTGGCGGTAATCGTAGATTTTTTCCTTCAAACAATAACAGCATATCATTAAAAGTGACATCCGACTTTTTTATAGCAGCAATCTGAATACGATGATTTGTTCGCTCGTTATAGACCGAAATATTATTATTGATAAGATCCATAAGAAACTTTATCTGCACAACCGGAGAATATGTAGTAGCCAGTTTACTCTCATCACTGCCTTCAATGGCTTCATTCATTAATCGTAAATAAACCTGTGGATTAGGAATATTCGGTGATGCAAAAATAAAATGAGGTTTCTTCTCCTTCTGCAACAGCATATCAACTACTTTATAGTAGAATGGACCTCTGCTATTTTTTCCTGAAAGTTTATGTGCTTCATCAACAAATAGATAATCCACTTCCAATGACGGATTGCTAATTAGCAAATAAAGCAAACGTTCTGGAGTAAGTACAAAAATAAAATTATGATTTTCTTCCAGTGCGATGTCGCTTGCCGCAGTTACAACTCTATAATTACACTGTTTAAGGTTATCTTCCAGATCGTTAATTATTTTAGACCGGACTTCATTGATTAGTGCTTTGGTCGGCACTATAAGCGCATAGTTTTTCTTCGCTCCATGCAAAATTTCGTCTTTGATAAACATTCTCATTATAAAAGACTTTCCCATTGATGTTGGACCAGAATAACTAAAACATGGATCTGTCAAATGATCATATGCTTCTTTTTGAGCACTGAAAAACTTCATTTCCGGTGCTGCTGGAATCGTCAAATAATCATTTCTGAATTGTTCGAATATCTTCTCAAACACATTGATATCCTGATATTCAGAGTTGATAATCTGCAACCCTTGATGATTACCAGCACTCGAAAAAACAGAGCCGGCGTATAGCTTTACCAATGCGTCTTCTGGGTGCAACTCATTTAAAAGAATAATTAACTCCTGAGCCCACATCTTATGACTATCACTATTGGTCGGATGAGTAGATTTTGACAGTAAATCTGCAAATCTGAGTGCATCCTTCAAATTATATTCTCTTTGCCCACCTTGAATCTGAAAGAGCTTTAATGCATAATTAAACAGGATATTCTCATGAAGTTCATTTAAGTAGGCATTGCTTTCGATGTCGACAAATATAGCTTCACCTAATGTTTTCTTATCGTTCATAGGTCAACATCTCCTTTCAATACCGCTTCCATGATATCCTTCTTATCCGTTTCACCATCATTAAAAGGCAGAACATAGAAATAGAATGAATGCAAATTTAAATTATTGTCACTGATTTTCTGGAGAATATAGTCAATATTACGTCGAATATCCTCCTGCATTTTTTCCTCAACTATTTCCGGAAACTCTGCGATACTATATTGATTCGGGTCCAAGCCAATTGTATAACCCAAGAAAATACCATATGAAGTATTACAATTGACCATTGGATTAGGCGAAGGAATAAAAATCTGTTTAGCGAGTTCAACTTCGTCATCATTTAGGAGTCTGTCAAAAATGACATTATCAACCATATGCAATTCTTTATCTTCGTTCTTTTCTATTTTGACAATGCTCTCAAAGGCCGCATCAATTGCATATGTTAGATCCCCAACAATACTTGAAGCTCCAAATACTACCTGATGATATGGCACCCCGGACACACCACTTGTCAGCAGATGGATTCCATCACATGAACTTGCATACTGCTTAGCGTCAGTAGATAACTCCACCCGGCTCATTAACTTAGGTGCCTTTAGCTTTTCCTCCAAAAATGAATATAGTAACAGTTCTCCCAGCTCGGAGCCTGTACCCTTTATGTCTGCTCCACCATTCTTCCGAAGCACTCTCAATGCCTGCGATACAATCGCATATGCGTCTCCGTTTACTTTAAAATGCTCAATTTTGGCACGAGAAAACACATAATCTCCAATATTTCTATAAAGGAGCTTCTTCATCTCTTCCGGATTAAATTTATTATTGCGTATATTCAAGTGAAAAAGGCGCAACTCACCCTGCGTTATCCACGATACCGGACTTGATTGTGTTACTTCACAAAATACCGCATCAAAATCTCCGTGTACAGTTTTAGATAAATTATCGCTCATGCTGCGCCTCCTTCATTATTCTTTTTCTGCTCCGTATGGTGTAGGCGACTCAGCTACCATACTTGCGGTTGATTTAACTTGTGGGTATTCAACAATCTTTGAGCCACTCTTAGGATCATAAGTCATATTAAATACCATATCTGAGAGCCATTTCTTAAAGGACGGATTGTCCTGAAATTGTTTGAATAGCTCCATATTGTCGGCCATCACCGAGAAGATGACCTGCTGCAAGGCTCGTTCACTTTCCATACGAGAATTTTGTTTATCAGAATTTTTCATTGCATTTTGATAGCGTTCATCTTTTGCCACCATGTCCGGAATTGCTACAATCTGGCGTCTAACGTTGTCAGGTTCTTTCCAGTCAATATTCCCAAACATATCGTTAAAGTCACTTAGAATAATTGAAAGCAGGTCCATTTCCGGATTTACGATATTACCACTTTTCCCTGCTGGAACAGGTGCGACCTCTGCATCTTCATCTGCCAACTTAATTGACATTGACTCTTGTGCCTCCAGCCTATAGCTATCAAGATCAATAACATCTAAAATTCCCTCCGAAAAATCGTCATCGCGTGGTGACGGAAGTTTCGGAATAAGCAGATTCAAGAAAATAGATAAGCGTTCCCATTCGGCATTTCCATATGGAAGAATTGCCCCAAGAAAGCCATAGGTTCGACAAAAAGCCTTTGCAGAACTCTTGAACTTAATCTGGTCTTCTGTATCCAAGTCCTTATAAATCACAGCGCATGTATCAAGAATAGGGTCAAGTTTATCTCTTTCTGCACCATCAAGATACAGATTTACCAGCTGTTCTACATTTTCCTCTGAATAGACCTGATATTCTTCCATTGTTGCTATCAAATCATACAGCTTATTAGGGTCAGTTTCACCAGAAAGCAATGTTGTTCTATAATATCTAGAGAAAGACTTCTCTATCATGTCAGGACTGTTTGCAAAATCCAGCACGAAAGTATCATGTTTCTGCGGATGACATCTATTCAACCTAGACAATGTCTGAACAGCCTTAATATCATAAAGCATCTTATCTACGTACATCGTATGTAATAGAGGCTCATCGAAACCAGTCTGGAACATATCAGCAACAATAAGCATTCGGTATGGATCGGTCTTAAGCATCTTTGGAATCTTCGCATCTGGAAAACCGTTTAATCCGGCAGATGTCAACGCAGGTTCTTGATCTTGATATTTATGCTCTCCAGAGAAAGCAACTATTGTCTTATAAGAACTGTGTCTGGCTGAAAGGCATTTATTAATTGCATAGTAATATTCTATACAACGAGGAATACTCGATGTTACAACCATAGCACGGGCTTGTCCACCGATCTTCCCCTTTGAAATAACCTGTTCGTGAAAATGTTCAACCATCATTTCTGCTTTCTGTGAGATAGTATAACTATCACTTTCGACAAAAGCACGTAGCTTTTTCTGGGCACGTTTCTTATCAAACATCGGATCATCCTGCACCGTCTTCATCAACTTATAGTAACTTGAAATTGGTGTGTAATACTTCAGCACATCAAGAATAAAGCCTTCTTGAATTGCCTGTTTCATTGTGTACGAGTGGAATGGTCTGTGCTGTGCTTCTCCATCTTCGTTCAAAACAGGATTACCATTTTCATCAACAACAAGTGTGCCAAAAGTTTCCAATGTCTTGTTCTTTGGAGTTGCTGTAAATGCAAAATAACTGGCATTCGGAAGCAATTTACGCCCCGCCATCATAGCGTTTATTTTATCTTCATTATCCATTTCGTCTTCCGAAGCAAGGCCTGAAAGGGCCAAGTTCATCTGTGCAGAGTTCCGTCCATTTTGGCCGGAATGAGCCTCATCAATGATAACAGCAAAATGATTCGTCTTATGTGCTGCACCTATATCAGGAATGACATATGGGAACTTTTCCACTGTAGTGATAATAATTCTCTTGCCAGCTTGGATAGCTTTTCTTAGATCTCCTGAATGTTCTGCCCATGCAACCGTATTAGCTACCTGCATGAACTGCTTGATATTGTCTCGAATCTGCTTATCAAGGATGCGGCGGTCAGTGACAACAAGTACAGAATCAATCATTGGATGTCCATCTTTTTCGAGGCCAATAAGCTGATGCGCCAACCATGCTATTGAATTAGATTTTCCGGATCCTGCACTATGCTGAATCAGATATCTCTTTCCCACACCATTGGTTTTAACGTCTGCAAGTAGTTTTTCTACACAATCCAACTGATGATAACGAGGAAATATCTGCTTCACTGACTTTTTCTTTGTTTCCGGGTCCTCTTCAACAACAACCTGCGCATAGTTTTCAATAATACGACTTAGCTTATCTTTAGTAAGAATCTTCTTCCACAGATAATCAGTCATAAGGCCATCCGGATTCGGAGGATTACCTGCTCCATCGTTATATCCCTTATCAAAAGGCAGAAACCAACTATTCTTTCCATCCAATTTTGTACAGAACTTAACACGTGCATCATCTACAGCAAAATGCACCATGCAACGCTTGAACTGGAATAACAACTCTCGTGGATCACGATCATCCTTGTACTGTTGAACAGCGTCATCAACATTCTGCTTTGTAAGCTGATTCTTCAACTCAAAAGTGATAACTGGAAGTCCATTGATAAATACGCACATATCCAATGCTAGTCTTGTAGAGTCATTCGAATACATCAGCTGGCGAGTTACACTGAAAATATTCTTCTCGTACATTTCTTTTGCCTTAGCATTATTTTCTGTAGGCGTAAGATAAAACATAATCAAGTTTGCAGGATATACTTTCACTCCATTACGAAGTACGTCAATGACACCTCTCTTTGCAATTTCACCCTGCAGGCGATTCAGAAACTGTTTCTTTTTTATATCAGTTTTGAATACACCAAGCTTCTCTAATGCATCCGACTGCGTATCCTGAAGGAAGCGGAATAATCTTGTCTCATCAATGGCATAATCACGATTGTAATCAGTATTTGTTCCTTGTTCATAGCCATTTTTCTCAACAAGCCATTTTACAATCAATACTTCAAATCCGTTTTCTCTTGTGTTTGTAAATGTCACGATTTACACCTCCTCATCAACAGTAACATCATCCTCATCAGAGTCATCATCTGATTCATCTTCTGTTTCTTCGACATATTCAAAGTCAGGGACTTCAATATTCCTAACATCAATCTGTCCTGTAACAACATCAGAAATCAACTTGTTTCGCAATTCATGCAAAGTATCAACTTCCTCTGTTAGCTTTGCTATTGCTTCATCGTATTTCGTAAATGCGACAGGAATGTATTCCACAATTGCTTTTTGTTCATCTTCTGGCGGCACGATAAAAGGGATTTCTTTCATCTTATTAATGGACAAGTCCCACTGCCCAACGCGTATGCCGTCCGATGCTTGAGCAAAGAAATTAACATACACCTTACTTCTGATAGCGTAATGAAAATACTCCAGATTTTCAAAATCTACATCAAAAATGAAGTATGCGGGACTTACAATTCCGGTATAATTAGAAATACCGTATGACCCCTGCCATGCCTTCATTTTATTCATGGCAAACTGACCTTTTTTCACCATCTTGTAACCGCTGAGGTCATCAGGAATGAAATTGTGATTACTCTCTTTGTCCTCTATATTTCTAATAATTACGCCTTTTTCACGTACAACAGAAAGTAACGGCAATTCAGGATGATTCTTCTCACTGAAAGGATGCAAAATCTGTCTCAGTTTTATAGTCGTCCAATGAGCTGGAATGTTTCCGAGCCATTCAACACCACTGAATTTCATAGGAACATTAGGATTAAGGCCATGCGTTACCGCTTCATTGACAACTGTCTTTTTTAGTTCCGTAAGTCTAACAATTTCCTTCTTTTTTGCTTCAATCAAGCGGTTGATTTTTGAAACTTGCCAATCAAGATACTGTGCTATTTTATTCTGTTCTTCTAAAGAAGGCACTGGTATAAGATGATTTTTAAGTTTCATATAATCAATATTTTGACCTTCACGAATTCCTGTCACACACATTTGGAGGAGCTCAATGAAACGTACCGATTTAGCCAAATAGCGGAAGTATCCACCATCTATTTTTTCTCCCGGAACAAGAATAGTATATGCAGGACTGATTATTCCACGATAATATGCGTATTCTAATCCACCTTGAAACGAACGCAGACTAATGACAAAATCACCAATCTGAACCAATTTAAGTAGATGTAAATCCTTTGATGCTTCTACAGTTCTATTTCCAAATACTTCTTTAGGTACGACGCCCATATTCTGGGATGATACCAAAAGGGGTTCATTAGGATAGCCTTTTTCGGAGCGCTCACTAAATAGATACTTTATTTTTACCGCCTCCCATTCTATTGGGCATTCTTGCAACCATAAATCTGGAAATGTTTTGTATAATCCATATTTTGCCATTACAATAATCCTCCAAGAATTTCTTGCAACATACCATCTGTGGTTTTTTCCAAGTCAGACAACTCACCAATAATAGTATCAATTGGTCTTAACTCTGTAGGTTTATAGAAGTACTTAGTAAAGCTAATCTCATATCCAATCTGAGTTTTCTTCTCATCGACATAAGCATCAGCAGCATACGGCCTTACTTCATTTTCTATAAATGCTTCAATACCACCATCATATGTAAAAGGAACAATCTCGGTATCACGAAGTTCGGCATCAGCTTCTCCATCTATCGGCTGTGCAGTCGAATCCTTCTCTGTAATGAAGGGACGAACTTTTTTCAGGAGTGCTGCTTTTAGTTTTGTTGCTCTCGCAAACGCTGTCCAATCATCAAGAGGAGCAGTAGCAGAAGCTTTTGCAATGGCAGAAGTCACTGTCTCGTATTCATCAGCTTTCTTAAAAATATTTGTAGGAATCACGCGTTCTGGGAACACTCTTAAACGAAGAGGTCTTTCTACAGTTACATTCCAATAAGCAAACTCATCATTATCCAATACCATGCTAACATCACTCTGTTCCATCTCAAGAAAGATACGCATAATTTCTTTTCTGATTTCTGGAGTGAGCTCACAGTTCTTTTTACCCATATTTTTACGAAGAGGTGACTTCATAGCAGTTGCGTCTATCAACTGAATCTTGCCCTTTCTACGTTCTTCTTTTTTATTAGAAAGAATCCAAATAAACGTACCAATTCCTGTATTGTAGAACATGTTTTCAGGAAGTGCGATGATAGCCTCAACAAGGTCGTTTTCAATAAGATATCTACGTGCATTGCTTTCTCCGCTACCAGCGTCGCCTGTAAAAATAGAAGATCCATTATGAACTTCCGCAATTCTACTTCCTAGAGGAGTATCTTTCTTCATTTTTGAGACATTGTTCAGAAGGAACAACAGCTGCCCATCACTGGTTCTCGGAATCATCGAAAGTTGAGTTCCATCTTCCAGATAAGCATTAAATCTGCTATCAAGAATATCCTTTTTACCTCCCATTTTTTCGGCATCGGTTTTCCAGCTCTTTCCATAAGGGGGATTTGCTAGCATAAAATCAAACTGGCGAGTTGCATTTCCATCTGCAGACAATGTGGAACCATAAGCAATATGATCCGCTTGATCTCCATCACCTTTCAAAAGCATATCAGCTTTACAAATAGCATATGTTTCAGGCTGAACTTCTTGTCCAAACAAATGAATAGAAACATTTTTACCACGTCTTTTTGCAATATTCAAAAGTCTATCTTGCGCTACAGTGAGCATGCCCCCTGTTCCACAAGCTCCATCATAACATGAATATGTTGCATCCATAATCTGATCTGCTACCGGAACAATAATAAGGTCAGCCATTAGTTCAACAACATCACGAGGTGTCCAGTGTTCACCTGCTTCCTCGTTATTTTCTTCATTAAACTTACGAATCAGTTCTTCAAAAATAGTCCCCATTCCATGATTATCCAACGCTGGTAGCTTGATGGTAGTCATTGTATCGTCCGTATAGACTGGCTTTGGGCTCAGGTTGATGGTCGGAGAAACAAACTTTTCAATAACAGCACCAAGAATGTCTGCATCAATCATTGTGTCAATCTGATTACGAAACTTGAATTTCTCCAAAATTTCCTGAACGTTAGGAGAAAAGCCATCAAGATATGCTTCAAAATCAGCTTTAAGTGTCTGTTTCTTTGCACGACTTGTCAGATCTTTCAGCAAGAACGGAGAAGCATTACAAAACGCCTGATCTGCAGCATTGCACAGGGCCGGCCACTGGTTTGTAATACCAGCCTTATCCATAGTATCTTTCATTTTAAGAACGTCTGTTTTTGTATCTTCTAACATTGCATCCAAACGACGAATAACTGTCATCGGGAGAATTACGTCACGATACTTACCACGTACATATACATCCCTTAAACAATCATCTGCAATTCCCCAAATAAAACTCACTATTGAGTTTTGAATTTGATTATCCATATAAATTTACCTTTAACCTTTCATCTGTTTGCTTTGTAACCTTATCAATTTTAAATTATTAGGTGTCCGTTAATCTGGTCTCATTAATTTTCTGTGCCAGAATTGTCATCTGCAGCCCCTCCGGAGCGAATCCACTCATCCACTTCGGATAATTTAAATTTCCAGAGGCGTCCCACCTTATAGGCAGGCATATTTCTTTTTGCAATCCATTGTAAAATTGTATCTCTTCCAACACCAAGATACTCCTGCACTTCTTTAAGTGTCGACCATTTTTCAATAATCTGTTCTTTCACTTTGAACCTCCGTTTTAGTCTCTTTTATACTTAGCATCTATAGTTACACTAAAAACTGTTTCTCTTTCTGGAAAGCAGTTCTGTCCATCAGCATCCTGCATTTCCCATTTACAATATGTAATTCCGTCAAAGCCACGGCCATCAATGGTCGTGGTTATTTTTATGCTCTGATTCGGCCTTACATCCGGTAATTCAATGACAGCTGGATTAGCTTCCGGGCGGTCTTTTTTACCTCTCATATAGACGAGTTTTCTTCCAACCCAGACCAGCTTGCCTGTATTCATGATTTCCCACTGATGAAGGACTTTATCATAGCTTTGAATCACGTGAGTCCGATTGTAAAACGCATTAACACTATCCCCATTGTATAAAGGCTGAGGCAATACACCTGTTATTTCTTCACTAGTGTTTGTCTTCTCAGCTTCATATGTCATTGCAAGAATATCGTCAACATCATCTGTCCCGTTAATCAATTTCTGCATTTGACGGGTCAAAGAAACGCATAGCGCTTTTTTATCACAAT
>ERZ1034901.2176-NODE-2176-length-12751-cov-28.050488_pt1 | contig 12751 bp, 3 predicted proteins | sample MGYA00520628_ERZ1034901 | MGnify/ENA primary metagenome ERZ1034901 (study PRJEB33766, sample SAMN09781783) | gut metagenome | biome: gut microbiome | host: Homo sapiens | place: Madagascar | study: EMG produced TPA metagenomics assembly of the PRJNA485056 data... | reverse complement strand
AATGCTCACAAAATCCGTAAAATCCGTCATCTCCGTGGTGCTAAAGCACGTTGCATGAGCGAAAAAATCCGTGTAATCGGTGCGATCCGTGAGCAATAATATCAGAATGTTCTCACCGGACAGCAATAATTTAGTGTATGAACATTGCCTTATTTTCCCGACGCGAGACGCGTCGCCCCCATTAGAGGTTGCGTTTTGAGGCAAGAGCTGGTGAGGTGCGGAAAAAACTGTTGCGGGAGAAAAGAAGAAACAATAACAGAGAAAGAAAAAACAATAACGGGAGAAAGAAAAAACAATAACGGGAGATAGAAAAAACAATAACGGGAGATAGAAATTACTGTCTGATTGACAGATAATTCTATCTCCCGTTATTGTTTTATAGTAACGCTACGTCCGTGTCGTTAGCGGACGATGCGCACCTTGCGGCCGCCAATCAAGTATAAGCCGTTAGGCAGCGCCTTGACGTCAGACAGCGTGGCCTGGCGCATGATAAGACGGCCCTCGATGTTGTACACATCGGCACGGCCCGTGCTGCCAAGCGCCTGCATGATAGCCGTTACCTTGGTAAACTCACCCGTCACCTCCACATCGTGTGCAGGCATCGTAGCGGGTATTTCGCTCCAGCCCATAAATATGTAGCCCTCCTTGGCGGGAGCCTCTTCGGGGGTGATGGCAGTGCCATAAGTCACGTCAATTTGCTTGTACACCTCGCCGTCCACCTTGTAGACGAGTTTGTAAGTGTTAGCTGTAAAGTTACCCGTCACCTCCACATCGTGTGCTGGCATTGTAGCGGGTATTTCGCTCCAGCCGCTGAAGGTGTGGCCCTCCTTGGTGGGCGCGGGCTCGGTGGCAGGGGCGGTGCCATAAGTAACCTCTGTGGTCTTGTACACCTCGCCGTCCACCTTGTAGACGAGCTTGTAAGTGTTAGCTGTAAAGCTACCCGTCACCTCCACATCGTGTGCCGGCATCGTAGCGGGTATTTCGCTCCAGCCGCTGAAAGTGTGACCCTCCTTGGTGGGAGCAGCTTCGGTGGCGGGGGCAGTGCCGTAAGTAACCTCAGTAGTCTTGTACACCTCGCCGTCCACCTTGTAGACGAGTTTGTAAGTGTTCGCTGTAAAGCTACCCGTCACCTCCACATCGTTTGCAGGCATCGTGGCCGGTATTTCGCTCCAGCCGCTGAAAGTGTGGCCCTCCTTTTCGGGAGCAGCCTCGGTAGCGGGGGCAGTGCCGTAAGTAACCTCGATAGTTTTGTACACCTTACCGTCCACCTTGTAGACGAGCTTGTAAGTGTTCACCGTAAAGCTACCCGTCACCTCCACATCGTGTGCTGGCATGGTGGCCGGTATTTCGCTCCAGCCGCTGAAGGTGTGGCCCTCCTTTTCGGGAGCGGGCTCGGTGGCGGGGGCAGTGCCGTAAGTAACCTCGGTGGTCTTGTACACCTCGCTGTCCACCTTGTAGACGAGTTTGTAAGTGTTCACCGTAAAGCTACCCGTCACCTCCACATCGTGTGCTGGCATCGTAGCCGGTATTTCGCTCCAGCCGCTGAAAGTGTGACCCTCCTTGGTAGGATTGGGCTCGGGAGTGACAGCATCACCATAGGTTACTGGCACCATTGTGTACGTCATGCCGTCCACATTGTAGATAAGGTTGTAGGTGTTGATTTGCCACTGCGCGGTGAGTGTGAGGTCGCGTGCCGGCATGGTGGCAGGCAGTTCCTCGTTCCAGCCCATGAAGGTATAGCCCTCGCGTGTGGGAGCGTCGGGAGCCGTGATGGCGGTGTTGTAGTCCTGCGTGATGGGCGCCACCTCGCTGCCACCGTTGGCGTTGAAGGTGATGGTGTATTGGTTTATTACAAACTCACCCGTCACCTCCACATCGTGCGCCGGCATGGTGAGCGGCAGTCCTGTCCAGCCGCTGAAAGAGTGACCCTCGCGTTCGGGGTATTCGATGGGGGTGAGTGTTGTGCCGTATGGCACCTCCTCAGCATGGTATTCCTCGCCACCGACTATGTATGTCAGAGAGTAGCTGCGTGCAGCGTTGAGCACCAGCGGACTGCCGGGGCGGCCGCCCAAACCTTGCGACTCGAAGGTGATGTCGCCGCTCTCGGGCTGCAGGTTGAGCACCTCGCCCGTGTCGGTGTTGCGCAGGCGCAGAACGATGTTCTCGCCCTGCGGCTGATTGCTGCGCACGCGCAAGTAGAGCCATTGCGCCTCGTTCTTGGTTTGCACCTCGGCCGTGCCGCGGCATTCGTCGCCCACAAAGGCCCCCACCTGGTAGTGGCTGAAGTCGGTTATAGGCGTGCCGTCAAACACGATGTTGGCGTAGAGCGTCATGTCATATTTGTAGTCGTGCGGATTGACCGTCCATGGCGCCTCGCTGCCGCTGTTTTGGGCGCGTGCGCCGAACACGCTCAGCAGCAGTGTGGCTATGAGCAGCCACAGGCTTTTCGTGTGTATATGTGTCATGTTTGTGTCTGTATTTATTGTTGGTTGACTGGTTTACGGGTTAACGGGTTGACAGGTAAGTATGTTTTGCATTGTCAATATGCAGATAGTGTAACGGCATTTGGCAAGATGTACAAACTTACCCGTCAACTCATCAACTCATCAACTCATTCCCCAGTTTACTTCACTACTTGCTTGCGCACGATGGTAGAACCGTCAAGTCCGGTAGTCTTGATAATGTAGAGACCCGGCTGCGTCACGTTGTTCACACGCTGTCCGCCCACGGTGTAGATGCCGTTTGGCAGGTTGGTGTGCGAAGTCACGTTACCGTCAATGCCAGTGGCCGTGCCATCGATGTGCAGCACATAAGGCGCTCCGGTGGTGCCGAGCATGTCGGCAGCAAAGGCCGTAGTGTTGCTGATAGGCATCATTTCGCCCGAAAGCGCGTCGTAGGCAGCAAAGTTGATAGTTTCGTTGCCCAAGCCGTACACAGAGAGGAAAATCATGCCATTGGCCTCGATGTTGGCAATGCCTCGGCATTCGCCCTCGCTCAGAGCCACCACCTGGCTGCCCTCGCTCAGTGTGGCGCCACTCAGTGTGGCCACAATGGGCATCATGTTGGGGTAGCGGTGTCGGTTAAGCTCGTAGGGTGCAGCCTTGGTCTGCAGGCGGTGCGCACCGTAGAGCGCTTGCGCGTTAGCCACCGACGATACGGTGTTGTAAGCAAAGCTCTTGTCAGAGCCCGACTTGTACAGATAGCCGCGTCCGGGCTGCATGAGCTGCAGTGAACCAGTCCATTCGCCGTCAGCAGTGTAAGTGGCAAATCCGCCATCGAGCGTTTCGATGCAGTCGTCGGTGTCAGGTTCGAGCAAGGCGAGCGCATCGTTGAGCGACAGCGCCGTGCCGAGCGGATAGCCGAGCCAGTTCCAGCCGCGTACCAGTTCAATTTGTGTGGCGGTGGGGTTATACTGTTCGCCGGCAAAAGCCTTCTCGGCCGTGGCCGGAGCGAGCAGTTTCATAGTCTCGGCCGCATTGATGCTCAGCAGGTTGCCCACCAGTCCGAGGTCCGGGTCGGCAATGGCCTCGCGCTCCTGCGTCACGATGCGCGTAGCCACACCGTTCAGTTCGGTAGTGGCAAGCGGCGATGCCAAGTCGTGCGAGTTCCAGTTCCAGCCCTCGGCCAGCAGCAGTTTCACGTTGCTCTGTCGAATGGTGTAGTCAAAAGTCTGCACATCGCTCTCGTCGGCATTGATGCCCATGGCCATAGCCTTGATGGTGACAGCATCGTTGATAACGATGGGTCGCTCATACTTGATGCGTGTGGCGGCGTCGCAGGGACATGAGCCGTCGGTGGTGTAGTAGATGGTAGCCCCCTCGCTCTCGGTAGAGAGTGCGATGGTCTGTCCGCGATATACCGCCGTGCCGCTCAGTCGTGAGGCACGTGGTGCCTTTACCGCGTTGAGCAGTGCGGGATCCACCACATTAACCATGGTAGTAGCCTCGAGCCCTGCGTCGGGCATGGCATACTTGATGGCCGTGGCACCCGGCAGTTGTGCATTGATGGTAAAGGTAGCGTGTCCGTCGGCATCGAGTGTAAGCTCGGTGGCGTCGGTAGCAGCAATGAGGTCAGAGGCCGAGCCAAGCGTGATAGTCTTGCCAGCGGCAGCCTCGGCAGGTTGTGCGGCCACTCTTACGGTGAGTTGTGCGTTGTAGGCAATGTTCACCACATTGTCCACCACAATTTCGCGCACCTTCTTCTCCACGTCGAGTTGTTGCTCAAAGTTGTCGGTCATGCCAATGCCGGCATAGCTCTGCACGTTGCGCGACACGATGATGCGTGCCTCGTCGTAGTAGCCCAGTCGGTCGGTGGCCAGTCGCAGGCGCGATGCGTACTGCTGTTCGCTGCCCTCAATGGCCGCTTCGGCGTTGAGCAACTCAATTTGTGCGTCGGTAATGAGCACCTCGGTGTCGGCCGACTTACACTTGATGTAGATGTTGTCGGCAGTGAGCGTGGCGGGGTCCATATATTTAGAGAACTGCAGTTCCACGCCGTCCTCGTAGGCTCGTGCGCTCACCACTTCGGGCTGTGAGTTTTGCACCATGCCAATGTTCACGTCCATTTGTGGCGGTGGCACAGGCAGCCATTCCGACTGTGCGGGCTGGTAGCCCTCCTTTTCAAATCGCACTTGCCACAAGCCTTGTGGCACGTCCCACTGGTACATACCGTTTTCGTCGGTAAAGAGCGGGTTTTGCTGTGCATAGTCCTCGGCATTCCACAGCACAACGTTCTCGTGCAAGTCGCCGTACATGTCCTCCACCGTCTCCTTGTAGTAGCAGGTGGCAGTTACGCCCTGCAGGCGGTTAGACGACACGCCTTCGTAGACGTAGCCTGAGGGGTCGACAATCGGGTTGACGCCCGGGTGAGTGGGTTCTTTGCGCTTGTTCACCTTACCGTATTTGCCGCCGCACTTGAGATTTCCGATGGCAATCCAGTATTGTGCCTTGAGCGTGTTGAACTTTTGTTCAATGCTGAAGTACTTAGAGCATTCGGCATAGCCGTTGAGAATGCCAGAGGCGAACCACAATCCGAGTTCGAACGGCGGGCACTCCCAGCTTACGAGTGAGGCAAAGTCAACTTCGATGGCGCCAATTTCGGCACCGAGAATACGCTTGTAGTTGTTGATGAGGTCGCAGCCGTCGGCAAAGATGCTGTCGCGCAGCGCGATAGCCGCCTTTTCGTTACCCTCGCACGGTATGCGCTTGATGATGGCATCGAGCAGACTAATCCAGTCGTTCATATCCTGATTGGCCGCATCGAGGTCGTCGTAATAGGTGAGCAGTTCGAGGAACACGCCGAAGCCGCCAATCAGCTTGCCACCAACCTTGGCATACTTGCCGAGGTTGCTGCCGCCCTTAACGGGAGACTTAGGCAGTTTGTCGAGTGGCTTCTTGATAAGGTTGAATGCCTTTTGTGCCACGTTCTGCATGTTCTTGAAACTACCGAGCTGCTTTTCGAGCTTCTTGGCGTACTTGGCCACCTTTTGCATCTCGGTTTTGTATTGTTCGAGCTTTTTAAGGTTGGCAGCGCGCTTTGCGTTGAGCTGTTCTATGAGTTCGGCGTTGTCTGCATTTTGTGCAATTTGCTTGTCAATGTCAAGGTTCTCGCTGAGCAGTTCCTTTATGAGCTTGTCTTTGTAAGCAATCACTTGGTGAGCCTGCTCAAGTTCCTTTTGGCGTGCAGCTATTTTGCCAGACACTCTGGCCTTTGCCTTGTCGAGTGCGCTGACAATTTTGGCGTAAGCCGCTTTAAGTCCCTTTTCGTATACGCAGCACAGCGCGTCCTTGATGTCGAGCGTCAGTTGTGCGTTGGCGCGCCATTTTGGCAGAGCCTCGTTGGCGTCGGTGCCAGTACCTAATGCCACCAGCTTTTTGGTGTAGGTAATCATCGTGTTGATGCAGTCGGTCCAGTCGTTCACGCCCTCGATAAACTCGTCAAGCTTTCGGCTCTTGGTGGCAGCGTCAGTGTCTGTCACCTCAATTTTGTAAAGCTTAGAGTTTGCAAGGTCAATGAAGGTGGCACCTCTGTCGTTCAACAAATAATATATTTTGGTGCTGTCGCTCATCTGAAGTGCAGCGTAATGCTGTGCAATGAGCTGTGCTTCGTCCACCGTGGCGAGTGTTTGAGTGGTAATGGTGTATTGCTTGCCATTGTTCTCAAACGAGGCGTTGATGTCGTCCTGTGGCACTTGTGCCTTGATGATGTCGGGATTGAGCCCAAATTCGTTGAGCAGCGAGTCAGCTCCAGTGGTTTGCAGCGTGGCGAACCATTGATTGTACTCTTGTTCAAACTCTTGAAGCTTGGTGTCAAGCTCGTCAAAGTAAGTCTCCGACGGCTCCACAGGTTCGGCATCGCCCACCACCTTGCTTACCAAGGCGTTAAGTTGCTCGGCATCGATGTCTTCACTCTCGAGCAAAGTTTCAAGTTCGCTGCAAGCAGTTTCCCCGGCAGTGGTTTCGGGGTTGAGCAGTTCGTTTTTGAGCTGCGTAACCTGCTCCTTGGTGTCGTTGAAGTCGGCCTCGACAAAGGCTGCGGCATCTTGAATGAAAGTGCGTGAGCCAACGATGGGGCTGAAGAAGTTGTAGTCGACACTGATGTTGGCGGGCAGTGCGCTGGTGTCGAAGTTGTGCGAACCAACCCACTTGCCCTGCTGTGCGCTGTAACGGCACGGCACTTCAACCACCTTGCCGTTGTTGGTAAACACGTTGACAACCACGTCGTTGATGCCAGTAGAGTCGGGCTGGGTGAAGGCCACTACAAAGGTGAAGAGCGCATCGCCTGCAAACGAGTAAGAGCTGGCGTCGGTGGTGTTATTGGCAAAGTTCCAGGTGATGGTGTTGTTCTGACCAAGCGTGTAGAACGACATGGCCACCGACTTAACCTCGGTGTATTGCTCGTCGTAGGTGCAAGTTTTGGTTTCGGTAGCCATTTCCATGCCGTTGCTGGTAACAATCTTGGCACTGATGTTGTGGTCGGTAAGGTTGTAAGCCGATGCTATGAGGCAGTTGGCCGACCAATAGCCGTTGGCCAGAGCCTTGGTGCTGCCTATGAGTTCGGTGCCATCGTAAATTGACACCTCGGCGCGCGACTGTGCCACACCGCTCACTACAATTTCGCGGGTGCGGGTGCGCTCGGGCACACGTATCGACACGTCCTGCACGGCATACTGTGCCGAGCCAATGGGCTGCACCATGTCCTTGCCCTTGAGGCGGAAGGCCACAGAGGCGTTGGGGGCGAAGGTGCCGCTCTGGGTGGGAATGACGCAGAAGCGCACGCGGTCGGTTATGTGACTGTTGTCGAGCGGCACGGTGATGGTGCGTCCGTTGAGCTGGTAGTACGACACTGTGGAGCCAATCATGAGCGAACCGTCCACCATGTTGGTGCCCTCGGGCAGCTCAAACTGCAACTTGACACCCGACACATTGTCGCGGTAGACACTCTTAAAGTCCACCTTGGCCGTGAGGGTGAGGTAGTTGCCAGCCACGATGCTGCTCTTGTTGGCAGTGAACGAGGTGTTGGCACCGGTGTAGTAGAACTTGCTCTCGTCGAAGTAGGGCACTACGGCGTTTTTGGCCGGTGTGATGAGGCCGCTGCGCACTGTGACGCGGTTGGCCACATAGTCGGTGCCGTTGATGAGGCCCGCCTGGTCGAACTGGCTGAGGTTGTACACAGAGTTGAAGAAGTCGCTCTGCCCCATGGTGACGAGGGTGTACTCTCCGTCCTTGAGTCCGCTGATGGTGAGGTCGGCGGCGGGGTAGGTGTAACGGTTGAGCAAGTTGCCCTGTGCGTCGTAAAGAATGGCCAGCACGGTGGGGTTCTCGGTGGTGGTGTACACGGCGCGAATGCCGCCCAACTGGGTGATGGGCACCTCAACGGTGAGTGCAAGGTCGGCAGTGATGCGTCCGCCCGTGGTGACAGGCATAAAGGCATCAGTCTTGCTGCTGGCCGTGATGGTGAGCGAGTCGCCCTCGTTGACGTCCTCGAGCAGCACGATGTCGGGGTACTGCACGTTGAAGTGGGTGATGGCGCGCTGTGCGGTTTGGTCGTAGATGGTGTAACTTACGTTCTGGTAGTCGTCGTAATAGTCCTTCACCTCAGGCTGCACACCCTGTGCCACGCTGCTTGTGTAAGCGTAGCGTGTGGTGATGCGCGCGCCCTGAATGGGCTTGAGCAGCACGTCGGGCAGTTGTACCGTGGCCACGGCCTGCAGGCTGTCGGGCAGGGTGTCGGTGCGGCTCACGTAGTCGGTAAGGGCGTAGGTGAGCACCGATGGTGCGCCGTAGCCGCTGAGGGTGTACTGTCCGCGCTGGTCGGTGCGGGCGGTCACGGCCTTGGTGTAGCGGCTGTTAAGCGTCTGGCTCATGGTGACGGTCACACCGCTCACGCCCTGCTGGGTGGTGCGGTCGATGACGCGGCCCGTGAGGGTGAGTGCCGGCAGCGGCTGTAGCGCAATGTGCAGGGCGTTGTCGGCCTCGACCACCTGGTAGAGGGTGTCGGCGGGCAGCGCATACTGCATGGCCACGCTCTGCGGCACGCTCACGGCACACATGACGGCGGTGCCGGCCACCTGGTTGGTAAGCTCGTTGCCCTGTGCCAGGTAGTTGCCGCTGGCGTCGAGCCAGTTGACGGTGGTCTGCGCGGTGATGTCGGTGGCGCCGGCCGTGATGGTGGCTGCCACGGTGCGCAGCTGCTTCATGCGGTCGAGGTTGAATGCGATGCTCTGGCTCTCGAGTTCAATCTTTACGGTGTCGGTGCGCGCCAGTTCGGTGCCCTGCTGGTTGCGGAGCACGGCCACATAGCGTGTGTCGCGCATGAGGGTGTTGAAGGTGTAGTTGAGTCGGTCGGTCACCACGTAGCGGTAGCGCTGTCCCGTCTTGACGTTGATAAGCTCGAGGGGCATGTTTTTGTAACGGCCGTCGGCGCATGCCTCGGGCAGATTGACCTCAAGACTTGCCACGTTGTGCTGCACGGGCATGATGATGATGGTGCCGTTGCTGACGTAGTCCTTCCAGCCCTCGGCCTGCTCGTATATCTCGACCGAGGCTTTGGGCACGAACACGATGAGGCCCTTGTTCACGCCGTCGAACACGTAGCTGTCGAGTGCGGGGGGCGTGGTGGCGAGGCAGGTGAGTTCGGCCAGTGCGGTGGCGCCATTGAATGCGCTGTAGCCAATGCGTGTGATGCACGATGGCAGCATGATGCGCGTGAGGTGGTCGTTGCCGTACCAGCATGAGCCAGGCACGGTGGTGATGCCGTAGGTGCGGCTGAGGTCGACCACGGCGCAGGTGCTGAAGTTGTTGGCTATCTGGAAGTCGTTGCTGTTGACGTTGCCGGCCACGATGATTTTGCTCAAGGCCGAGGTGTTGCCGCCTGTCACATCGTTGAGTGCGCCGCTCACATTGCCCGGCGTAAAGTCGTCGATGATGGCTGTGCCCTCGTCAGCGTCGTAGGCGTTGCGGCCCGGATTTTTGGGGCTTGAGGGGTTGTAGCGGTAGTGGCCGTAGAGCTGCACGGGTGCCGCGGGCATGGTGTAGTAAAGGTTGCGCGCGGTGGAGAGGGTGTCGCCTGCCGCGTTGGTCCAGCACACAAACTCGAAGTTGGTGTTGGTGTAGGCGGTGAGGCTCACCTGGGCGCCAGCCTGGTAGTTGCGTCCGCCACCACTGAAGGAGCCGGCCCCAGCGGGTTTGGTGCTGGTGCTGAGCAGGTAGGTGGGTGCTTCGCCCTCGGGAAATGCGGGGAGCGAGGGACTGCCGGGCTGGTACTTGAACACGGCGGTGATAACTACATTGTGTGCGGGCATTGTGTAGTAGAAACTGGTTGAGGTGGAGAGGGTGTTGCCCTCGCCGTCAACCCAGTACTGGAACTTCATGCCGTTGTTTTGGCTGGCGCTCAGATAGACGCGCTGGCCGGCGGTGTACTTGTTGCCGCCCGTGGTGTTGAGCCCCGATGTGGCGGGCGAGCTGACCACGCGCAGTGTGTAGTAGTGCGTGGTGTCGCTGTCCGTGGTGGGGAAGTTTGGCAGTGGCGGATTGCTTGGGTCGTACCCTTCGGTCTGCGCCAAGGCAGTGAGGGTGCTGAGCCATGCCATTATGATGAATAATAATCTGTTCATATACTTGTTGTTATATATGTTTTTGGTTGACGGGAATTTGGTTTACGGGTTAACGGGTTGACAGGTAGTTTTGTCTGCCTGCTTGCCCGTTAGTTCGTAAACTAATTGAAGTTTCGGATTTAGGTTCGCACGGTCTGTTAGGTGCTGCGAAGAAACGCTACCTCTAATGGGGGCGACGCGTCTCGCGTCGGGATAGAGATAGAAGTCAGACACGAACGCTACTGCTGCTAATAAACGCTACCTCTAATGGGGGCGACGCGTCCCGCGTCGGGATAGAGATAGGAGTTAGACACGAACGCTACTGCTGCTAATAATAGTTGCATGTATTCCCGACGCGAGACGCGTCGCCCCCATTAGAGGTAGCGTTCGGTGCCTTTGGCCTTGGGCCGCACCCGCCTAAACCCGAAACTTGAGTAAACTAACTTACCCGTCAACTTGTAAACTCGTCAACTTGTAAACCAATTATCCTACTTGAGAACCTTCTTTCCACCCTTGATGTAGAGGCCCGGTGCAGTGGGGTTGTTCACCTTGCGTCCGTCGAGGGTGTAAGTGTCGTCGTTGCGGTCAGCCTCGTTGGCAGTGGCGGCATTGATGCCTGTGGCCACAGCGTCGAAGTGAAGCACAAAGCGGTCGGTGCTGTCGCCGGCCTTGGCTGTGAAGCTGTAGCCTGCGGTGCCGTTGAGCTGCAGTTTGGTGCCAGTGAGGCGGTCCTCAAGTGTGACTTGGCCGTCGGGCTGGTTGCTGAGGCCGATGGTGTAGGTGCCATCGGTGCCGAAGTGCAGACCGAGCAGGGCCTGGCCATTGTTGAGCGGACGCTCGTTGATGGCGTAGCGTGTGGCGCCGTTGATGGTGAAGATTTGCGACACGGCAGGCTCGGTACCGGTAAACTTGGCGGCATCGCGGCTGAGGTCGTACTGCATGGTGGCAGCCTCGTTGATGACTACGCGGGTGCGGTCGGCCTGCTGTCCGTCCTTGGCCAGTGTGATGTTGAACACGGTGCGCTGTGCGGCAGTGTGGGTGTTGCTGTCGTAGGCAGCCCTGATGCGCTGCGGTGCGCTGGCCGGTTCTTCCTCCACAAGTGTGCGGGCGTAGCGGTCGGTCTGGCGTCCGTCCTTGAGGAAGGTGATGCTCTCCTGGTCGACGGGGCGCTGCACGAAGAAGGCCTCGGCGGGTGCGAGAATGTAGCTGTCGTCTACCGGGCTGTAAGCCTCATAGTTCTGGTTGTTGCTGTTCCACACCATGAAGGGTGCCCCGAAGTCGAGGAAGCGGGTGTCGAAGTAGCTTGGGTAGGGATTGCCAATGAGGTTCCAGCTGCGGTTGTGCTCAAACTCTGCAAGGTGCTCCTCAAGCGCCACGGTGCGGTTGTCGGCATTGAATATTTGCTGACGGTTGACGGTGGTGGTGAGGGGGCGCACGGTGAATTGGGCGGCATCGTAGTTGCCGTTTTTGTCGTTAGGCTTGTAGCACTGCATGATGTAGCCCTTGCCAGCTTGCAGCACGTCATCGGCAGAGAGGTTTTGCCATACGGCAGCAGCGTTGCCTGCTGCGCGCTCGGCACCCGAGTGGCCGCGTATTACCCATGAGGTGGTGCTGTCGACGGGTACGATGTCGCTCACCTTGACATCGAAGGGGAATGATACGAACTGCCAGCGGTTGGTGGCGTTCCAAAGGTTGATGGTGACGTTTTCGGCACGCATCTCGCCCTTGACAATGAGGCTGGTGGGGCGGAGGTGTCTATAGTTTTCGTTATAATAGTAGTTTTGCTCGTAAGAGTACTTGGCATACGGCGAGAGCACCATGCTGAAGTCGTTGACAGCGAGTTTGCTGCGTCCGCTGATGGTGAGGTTGCCGTGCTGGTAGTCGGTGTTGCCCTGTGAGTCGGTAATCTGGTTGTTGGTGACGGTAAGCTCGATGTCGGGACGGTAGTCGGGGTCGAGCTCGTCGCGTAAGGTGAAGTAGAAGTCCTTGTTCACCTTGACGTACTGCGGCATGAAGTCGGAGGTGCGGAAGGTGTAGAACTGGTTCCAGCCTGTGGCTAATTGATACTCGGCAAGGCTCCATACTGGCACGTAGAGTACGGCCTTGGTGAGGTCCGTGCTTGACAGGGGGCAGCCTCCGTCGGTGTTGGGGGGCATGACAGAGCGTGCCTCGATGGTGACGAGGCTGTCGCAGTCGTCGAAAGCAGACTGAGAGCAATATTCCAACGAACTGGGAAGTACGATTTCTGTGGCCTTGTTGTTAGCTAATGCATACACTTCAATGCGTGTCAGTCCCTCGTTAAGGTTTATTTGACTCAGATTACGGCAGCCAGCAAATGCGCCGTTATATATATTGCGTAGGGTAGAGGGGCAGTTGAGGGTGTCGATGGCTGTGTTTTGGAAAGCATAAGCCCAAATGTCGATAAGTTCCTCGTTGAGTGTCACTTTGCTCAGATTTGTATTTTCTGCAAAGGCTCTTCCGCCAATCCATGTGGTTGATTTGGGAAGTGTTATTTCGCGGAGGTCGCAGCTTCTGAAAGAATAATCGCCAAAGCCTGTTATGCTGTCGTGCAGTTCGACACTTTGCAGAGATTTACATAATTTGAATGTATTATTAGTTGATTATCAGTATTATACGCTCTAAACGGTAGAAAAGTGA
>ERZ1034901.2173-NODE-2173-length-12760-cov-5.821409_pt1 | contig 12760 bp, 9 predicted proteins | sample MGYA00520628_ERZ1034901 | MGnify/ENA primary metagenome ERZ1034901 (study PRJEB33766, sample SAMN09781783) | gut metagenome | biome: gut microbiome | host: Homo sapiens | place: Madagascar | study: EMG produced TPA metagenomics assembly of the PRJNA485056 data... | reverse complement strand
TCATTTCACAAAATGCCCTTGAATCCGCAAAATCTCTTTGATATAATTAGCGTATCAAAGGGGTGGTGTTCGCGTGTTGACTGAAGAGTTTGTTGAATTAGCAAACAAAATTTGCAAACAGAAAGCGGAAGAGCAAACGATTGAGCTAAAATCCGCCCAAACAGGCTGTCCGAAGAGACTGTATGATACGCTGTCGAGTTTTTCTAACCAAGACAGTGGCGGTGTTCTTGTGTTCGGTATTGATGAGCAGGCTGCCTTTCAGGTGGTCGGAGTCTATGATCCACAGGATCTGCAAAAGAAAATAACGGAACAATGCTTACAAATGGAGCCGCCGGTTCGCGCTGTCTTTACCCTGGCAGAATATCACGGAAAAATGATTTGTGCAGCGGAAATACCAGCCATTGACATCGCAGAGCGTCCCTGTTACTACCGTGGGGCTGGGCGTACCAAAGGCTCCTATATTCGTGTTGGTGATGCTGACTTGCCGATGACAGACTATGAACTATACAGCTACGAAGCATTCCGTAAACATTTACATGATGATGAACGACCCGTTGAACGGGCGACATTGCAGCTGCTGGACATGGAAAAAATCCAAGACTATATGGAAAAAATGCGTGTGGATCGCCCCGGATTTTCCAGGCTGACACAGGAGCAGACCATGGAAATGCTCAATGTTACAAGGAATGGTATCCCTACCTTGGCAGCCGTTCTGAATTTTTGTCTTTATCCGCAAGGATTCTTCCCACAGCTTGGCATCACAGCAATTGTTGTACCCGGCACGGAGATCGGCGATGTAGACCAGGATTCTGCGCGATTTATTGACAACAAGCGAATCGGTGGAACCATCCCAGAAATGGTGGAAGAAGCGTTAAATTTCTGTCGTCGGAACATGAAAGTCAAAACCATCATCAGCAAAGAAACCGGTCTTCGCACAGATAAGACAGAGTATCCTATGGATGCCCTCCGCGAAGCGATCCTCAACGCCGTGATCCACCGTGATTACAGTATTCACACAGAGGGGACTCCGATTCAAATTGACTTTTTTACGGACCGCGTCGAGATCCACAGCCCCGGAAGTCTGTACGGACGGATGAGCATTGAGCAGTTAGGGATCGCGAAACCGGATCTTCGGAATCCTGCGCTGGCTGTCATGGCAGAAACTCTGACCACCGCGGAGCATCGCTACTCGGGTATTCCCACAATGCGCAATGCGATGAAAGAATCCGGCTTACCAGAACCAAAATTTGAGAACCGCAGAAATGAGTTCGTGGTAACGTTTTACAACAAAGAGGACCCAGAGAAAGACGCACTCACCGCGGAACCTGCTCAAGATCTACTGGCATTCTGCCATGAACCAAAAACCCGGCAGGAAATCGCAGCATTCTTGGGCGTAAAAACTGTGTTTTATGCAATGCAACATTATGTACAACCGCTGATCACGACTGGAAAATTAGCCATGACGATACCAGAAAAGCCAAAGAGCAGAAATCAAAAGTATTATACCGTTTGACCGATCCCAAAAAGGCAAGTGCAAGCCGCTCCCACTGCACGACTTACTGCTGGCTTCTTCCCCCTAAATCCGACCAAGACCGTCTTTGTTCCGCGGACAAAGACGGTCTTTTGGGTCCTTTCCGGGGAAAATTAAGGAAAGTCTCTTAGTTTTTATGAATTTTATCACGCTTTGTTGTTGATTATTTCCAAAATCCGTTTATAATAACAAGTAGATTACGAAAAGGAGGTTTTTTCCCATGGCGAGAAAACCGAAGGGACTTACCAAACCCATTGCAAAAACGGCTGCCCGGATGTCCCGGAAAGCTGCCCTGACGCCGACCCAACTGGAAAAGATAGACGCCTACTGGCGGGCCTCGAACTATCTGGCCGCCTGCCAGCTGTATCTTCTGGACAACCCCCTGCTGAAAAAACCGCTCGAACCGGCCCAGATCAAGAAAAAGATCGTTGGTCACTGGGGCACTGTCCCTGGTCAGAACTTCATCTATACACACCTCAACCGGATCATCAACAAGTATGACCTGAACATGATCTACCTCTCCGGCCCCGGCCACGGCGGCAACGCCATGGTCTCCCAGACCTATCTGGAGGGGACGTACAGCGAGGTCTACCCCAACATCAGCCAGGATGAAGAGGGTCTGCAAAAGCTCTTCAAGCAGTTCTCCTTCCCCGGCGGCATCCCCAGCCACGTGGCCCCGGAGACCCCCGGCTCCATCCATGAGGGCGGTGAGCTGGGCTACTCCCTGGCCCACGCCTTCGGCGCGGTGCTGGATAACCCCGACCTGATCGCCGCCTGCGTCGTCGGCGACGGCGAGGCCGAGACCGGCCCCCTGGCCACCGCCTGGCACGGCAACAAATTCCTCAACCCCATCGGGGACGGTGCCGTTCTGCCCATCCTGCACCTGAACGGCTTCAAGATCCATAACCCGACCATTCTCTCCCGCATCCCCAAGAACGAGCTGACCGAGCTCTTCCACGGCTACGGCTGGGACGTGCGCTTCGTCGAGGGCGACGAGCCGAAGAAGATGCACCAGGCCATGGCCGGCGCCCTGGACTGGGCCATCCGCGAGATCCGCCGCATCCAGGCCAACGCCCGCCAGACCGGCGACGACAGCCGCCCCACCTGGCCCATGATCGTCCTCCGCACCCCCAAGGGCTGGACCGGCCCCAAGGAAGTGGACGGCCAGACCATCGAGGGCAACTTCCGCGCCCACCAGGTCCCCATCGACATGACCCAGCCCCACCACCTCCAGCTCTTGGAGTCCTGGCTGCGCAGCTATAAGCCCGAAGAACTCTTCACCGAGGAGGGCAAGCTCCGCCCCGACCTCCAGGCCCTGGCCCCTGTGGGCGACCACCGCATGGGTGCCAACCCCCACGCCAACGGCGGCAAGCTCCTGCGGGACCTGAAGCTGCCGGACTTCCGCAAGTACGGCGTGGACCTGCCCGCTCCCGGTGCCGTCGAGGCCCAGGACATGCTGGTGCTGGGCGCATACGTCCGGGACGTCATCAAAGAAAACGAGCCTGCCAAGAACTTCCGCGTCTTCGGCCCTGACGAGAGCAAATCCAACCGCCTGACCCCCATGTTCGAGGCCACCACCCGCGTGTGGGACGCCGACATCGAGCCGGGCGACGAGTATCTGGCCCACTCCGGCCGGGTCATGGACTCCATGCTCTCCGAGCACATGTGCGAGGGCTGGCTGGAGGGCTACCTGCTCACCGGCCGCCACGGCTTCTTCAACAGCTACGAGGCCTTCATCCGCATCGTGGACTCCATGTTCTCCCAGCACGCCAAGTGGCTCAAGACCTGCAACGAACTGCCCTGGCGGCAGGACATCGCCTCCCTGAACTATATCCTCTCCTCCAACGTCTGGCAGCAGGACCACAACGGCTTCACCCACCAGGACCCCGGTTTCCTGGATCACGTGGCCAACAAGAAGGCAGACGTGGTGCGGATGTATCTGCCCCCCGATGCCAACTGCCTGCTCTCCTGCTTTGCCCACTGCATCGGCAGCCGGAACTATGTGAACGTGCTCGTCACCTCCAAGCACCCCCGCCCCCAGTGGCTGACCATGGAGCAGGCCGTAAAGCACTGCACCCAGGGCATCGGCATCTGGCAGTGGGCCTCCAACGACCAGGGCGAGGAGCCGGACATCGTCCTGGCCTGCTGCGGCGACACGCCCACCCTGGAGACGCTGGCAACGGTGACCATCCTGCGCCACTACTTCCCCGACCTGAAGATCCGGGTCGTGAACGTGGTGGACCTGATGCGCCTCCAGTCCAACACCCAGCACCCCCACGGCCTGACCGACCAGAAGTACGACCTGCTCTTCACCCAGGACAAGCCCATCCTCTTCGCCTTCCACGGCTACCCGTCCCTCATCCACGAGCTGACCTACCGCCGGAAGAACAAGAACCTGCACGTCCGGGGCTATATCGAAGAGGGCACCATCACCACGCCCTTCGACATGCGCGTGCTGAACAACCTGGACCGCTTCCACCTGACCATGGACGTCATCCAGCTCCTGCCTGAAAAGCTGGGCACCCGCGGGGCCTTCCTCACCCAGATGCTCCAGGATAAGCTCGTCGAGCACAAGCAGTATATCGCCGAACACGGCCTGGATCTGCCTGAGATCCGCGACTGGAAGTGGAACGATGGCAAGGGAAATTACGTCGATTGACGCACAACTCCCGCTTTATCTTCTAAAAATTCCCAAAAATCACCCGTCAGCCTCGTCTGGCGGGTGATTTTTTGACATTTTCTCTCTTTTGTCTAATTTTTTGCAGAAAAGCAGAGCGCAATCTATCGTTTCCGTCCTTGCGATTGTCTCAGAGTTATGCTATGATAATTTCATCAGCTGTACAACTTCATAGCGTTACCCCGATGAAGCCTTTAGGATCGAAAGAAACTGAAGGCGGAGGGATCTCTGGAGAATCTCCCATGTGAGTACCGAAGGTGCAAGACTTCCAGCCGGGAAGTCGAATCTCTCAGGTTAAAGGACAGAGCCGTGTTAAGCGACCCCGTTCACCGAAGAGAGAGACAGGGAAGTGACCACGGACGACTGTTCTTCAGAGCCATTTGGGCAGGATGCCCAAGAGGCTCTTTATTTTTGTGTAATTTTAGGAGGCAGTCCCATGGACACACTGCTGCACATCGTGCAAACCATCAACTTTTATCTCTCGGATTATATCCTGGTCTTTCTGCTGGTGGGTACCGGCTTGTTCTTCTCCATCCGCACTCGCTTCGTGCAGGTCCGCTGCTTCGGAGAAGGGATGCGGCGGGTCTTCGGCAACTTCTCCATGCGCGGCGGCGCACAAAAAGGCGGCTTGAGTTCCTTCCAGGCCCTCACCACCGCCATCGCGGCCCAGGTCGGTACCGGCAACATCGTCGGCTCCTGCGGCGCGATCCTGGTCGGCGGCCCCGGCGCCATCTTCTGGATGTGGATCATCGCCTTCTTCGGCATGGCCACCATCTATGCAGAGGCCGTGTTGGCCCAGGAGACCCGCGTCGTCCACGAGGACGGTTCCGTCTCCGGCGGCCCGGTCTATTACATCAAGCAGGCGTTTAACAACGGCTTCGGGACGTTCCTGGCTGTGTTCTTCGCCATCGCCATCACCCTGGCGCTGGGCTTCATCGGCTGTATGGTCCAGTCCAACTCCATCGGCCAGACGTGCAGCACGGCCTTTGGCATCCCCGCCTGGGTCATCGGCATCGTGGTTGCGATCCTGGCCGCGATCATCTTCCTCGGCGGCGTGAACCGCGTGGCCGCTGTCACGGAAAAGCTCGTGCCCATCATGGCCGTTCTGTATCTGGTCGGCGGGCTGATCCTGCTCATCCTGCGCCTGCCCTATCTGCCGGAGACCATCGGCATGATCTTTAAGTATGCCTTCTTCCCCAACGCCATCATCGGCGGCGGCCTGGGCTACGCCCTGAAGACCGCCATCAGCCAGGGCGTCAAGCGCGGCCTGTTCTCCAATGAGGCCGGTATGGGTTCTACCCCTCACGCCCACGCCATGGCAAAGGTCAAGCATCCCCATGACCAGGGTGTGGTCGCCATGGTCGGCGTCTTCATCGACACCTTCGTGGTCCTGACCATGACTGCCCTCGTCGTCATCTCCACCCTCTACGCCGGCAACGGCCCCCTGGCCCACGGCGCTGTGGAGGGGATCAACAAGGCTGATATGGCCCAGCTGGCCTTCTCCAGCGTGTTCGGGTCCACCGGCGGCAGCGTGTTCGTCGCCATCTGCCTGTTCTTCTTCGCCTTCTCCACCATCCTCAGCTGGAACTTCTTCGGCAAGCTGAACGTGAAGTACCTCTTTGGCAAAAAGGCCACCGTGGTCTATTCCGTCCTCGGCGTGGTCTTCATCTTCCTCGGCTCCTGCCTGTCCAACGATCTGGTCTGGGAGCTGTCCGACCTGTTCAACCAGCTCATGGTCATCCCCAATGCGCTGGCATTGCTCGCCCTTTCCGCCCTGGTGGTTCGCGCCGCCAAGGGCTCGAAATAAGGGAATGAGAGAGAGGTCTCTTTGACCTCGATCGTTCTCCTCTCTTTTGCATCGCCCCTGGTTCAGAGCCCCTCTCTCCCGAACCAGGGGTGATCCATTCCCCGGCCCGAAGGAAATCTTTCGTCATTATGGCGCAAGGTGCCCGTCATTTTGTCCAAATCGTCTGGTTTTTTCGCTGATATGCCCAATTTTGCAGCAAGTATTTCAGTAATTTTTTTATGCAACCGTCTCTTGCAATTTTTCCTGCGCTGTGCTATTCTATACTCACAGCGGGGCACAAGAGATTCCGGCTAGGCCCGGTATGCCGCGTTTTCGCCCCGCTGGTCCTTTTGGACCGGCAGGCTCCCTTCTTTTTCTTGTTCTTCCCTAGAACCGACCACCGCCGGTCCCTATCTTAACTTTGATCCATATTCTTTTCCTTTCTTTTCCGCCGCCCTTCGCGCCAGGTTCCTGGCCAAGGGGCGGTGGGCCTTTTTTTGCCCAAATTTCGCCTCAAAGGTCACAGCCACACGGTTCCGCTACCCTCCAGCGCGAAAAGCCGCCCCGCCAGGTCCTCTGCGCAGGCGGTGAGGTAGGCCGCCGTGTTCTCCTCTTTCCCGGCCACGCTCCGGGCCGCCGCTGCCAGCTGGGCGAAAACGGTTTCTTTCGTTTGGTCCCGGAAGCGCTGGGCCAAGGCCTCCCGCTCCCCCTCCGTCATGGTCAGGGGCACCGGCGCGGCCCCCAGCAGGGCCTTGCCCAGGGCATTGACCGCCACCGGCAGGAAGAGATTGCAGACCTCTTCCTGATACCAAGGATGGTACCGCTCCAACACCGGCACCAAGTCCGCCCAGGTGTAGCGCCGCAGAAAGTGGTTTTCCACGCTCAAGCGGCGGAGATATTCTTTGACGTAACGCACCCCCTGCATCCGCTCCGGCACCGGCAGCGCCAGCTGATAATCGATGTCGCAGGGGATCTCCTGGGCCAGGTATACAAAGTCGTAGCGCCGCCAAAAGCCGCCGATGCTCCGCAGGGTATCCCACATGGCTCGGTTCTTCACCGGCGGCAGGGCGCGGCACAGGGAGACCCAGAGGATATTTCCCCGGACCATCTCTCCCCGCAGGCGCTCCCGCCTGCTCGTCAGCTCCTTGGCCAGGTCACGGGCCAGCAGCTCCCTTCCCCGTTCTCCTGGGTCTTCTAAGTCCAGCCCCAGGGTAAAACAGATCGAGTCCAAGAGCGCCTGGGCCGTCTCCACGGGCACCGAGTCACTCTCTCCCTTTGTGTAGTTCCTGACCTGCCGGGCCAGCAGCGCAACGAGCTTGGCCTGCAATTCCTCCCAGTCCTGAATGGTCAGGGAGAGGCCCTGCTCCGCCGTGGCCTCGTTGCAGCGCAGCAGCTCCCCCTTCACCGCCACCGGGCAGACGGGGCACCATGTTTGATCCATGCAAGATCACCTCCTGTCTCCCTGTTATACCCCAGGGCGGCAGGCAGAACAAGACTTGAAAAAATCCCGATTTTGTGGTAATATAACAGTAGAAAAACAGCCCGAAGACCTGAATTTTTTTCCAGTCTTCGGGCTGTTTGCTGTTTTGTATTTGAAAAATTATCGACGGAACCAGGCCTTCATCGTGTCAAAAATTTTCACCAGCTCGTCCTCCTGGATGATGTACGAAACCATGGAATACATGTAGCTCAGGAAGGGTCGGCTGAACACACCCCGCTGGTAGGCAAACTCCTGGAAGCCCGCCAGGTCCTTGGGGTCATAAACTTCTACGCAGGTACAGCCGCCCATGACGCGCACCTCTTTGATGCGGGGGTCGGTAAAGCCCAGCATCTCCCGCTTGGAGATGGCCTCGATCTTCTGGATCTTAGATAGATAGTCCTCCCGCTCGAAGATCTCAATGCCCTTGAGGGCCGCAGCGCAGGCCAGGGCGTTGCCCATGAAGGTCGGGCCGTGCATGAGGGCGTGGTTCGGATCATCGCTGTAAAAGGCATCGTAGACCTTATGGTTGGCCACGGTGGCGGCGTGGCCGATGTAGCCGCCGGTGAGGGCCTTGCCCAGGACGAGAATATCCGGCAGCACCAGGTCGGCGACAAATCGGTTTCCCGTCCGGCCAAAGCCGGTGGCCACCTCATCGAAGATGAGCAGGACGCCGTACTGGTCGCACAGCTCTCTGGCCCGTTTCAGGAAGGAGATGTCATACATCCGCATCCCCCCAGCCCCCTGGAGCAGCGGCTCGACCAGGACGCAGTTGAGCTGGTCGTGGTATTGGGCAAAGGCCTCCTCCAGGGCGGAAATTTCCGTGGGGATATGCACCACGTCCCGCTTGTTGGGGAAGGCCAAGTGATAGTCCTCGTCGTCACCGACCTCCATGGCCCGGAAGGTGTCGCCGTGGTAGGCGTGCTCCAGGGCCAGGACCATGGGGCGGGGCGTGCCCAGGTTGACGTAATACTGCACCGCCATTTTCAGGGCCACTTCCACGCCCACGCTGCCGGAGTCGGAGAAGAAGCAGTAATCCAGATCGCCGGGCAGAAACTCCGCCAGCTTGTTCGACAGGTCCTCCACCGGCTGGTGGGTCAGGCCGCCCAGCATGACGTGGCAGAACTTCCCCGCCTGCGCCTGGATGGCGGCGGTCAGCTCCGGATGCTTGTACCCGTGGATCATACACCACCAGGAGGAGACGGAGTCGATGAGGGTCTGGTCCTCGGTGTGGAGATAGACCCCCTGGGCGTCCACGATCTTGTAGGGCGGGTCCATTTTCTTCATCTGCTGATAGGGATACCAGATCATAGTTTGACCTCCTCATACAGGGCCGCCAGGGCCTCTGGGTCCATCCGCAGGGTGGTGTCCCCCTCCTGGACGGTGGCTAAGATCGGCAGGCCGGTGAGGGCCTGGCACATGGCGAGATTGTCTTCCTCCATGGTGTCACCGGGGTGATAGTGGTTGAAGATGATGCCCTTGAGGGGCAGGCCCTTGGCCTTCATATACTCGGCGGTGAGGACCACACTGTTGATGGTCCCCAGCCCCGCCTCGGCCACCAAAATGCTGGCCAGGCCCAGGGACTTCACCACATCCTCCAGCTGGATGTGCTGTGCGTCCCAGCGCAGGGGGCAGAGGATGCCGCCGCTGCCCTCCATGGTCACATAGTCATAGCGTTCGCAGACGGAGCGCCAGCCGGCCCGGACCACCTCCAGGTCGATCTGCGGCCCCTCAAAACGGGCGGCCAGATGGGGGGACCAGGCGTGTTCATAGACGTAGGGACACATGCTCTCCAGGCTCTGGTCGATGCCGGAGAAGGTTTTCACAAAGGCCCCGTCTCCGGGGATCAGAGAACCATCCGGGCGGCGGTCGTTGCCGCTCATGGCGGCCTTATAATAGGCGGGGCGCTTGCCCGCTTCCGCCAGGGTCTTGACCAGCAGACCGGCGATGTAGGTCTTGCCGATGTCCGTGCCGGTGCCGGTGAGGAAGATGCCTTTTGCCATGGCTCAGGCCTCCTTCCAGTAGTCGGGGGTCACGTCCCGGCCCAGCCCCTCCAGCATGGCCCGGTCGCTGCGGATGGTGGCGCAGGCCACGGTGGTGAGCATGTTGCCGGTGATGGTGGCGGAAGCCCCGGCCTGGAACGCCGTCTCGCCGTCCTTCGTCAGCAGGGCGCGGCCGGCGGCCAGGCGGATGTTGGCTTCGGGGTTGAGGTAGCGGAAGAAAGCGATGGTCCGCAAGATATCCGCCTCGCTCAGCTGGGGCAGGCCCTCCAACGGCGTGCCGGGGATGGGCATGAGGGCGTTGATGGGAATAGAGTCGATCTCCAGCTCCGCCAGGCTCACGGCCATGTCCAGCCGGTCCTCCCAGGTCTCCCCCATGCCGATGATGCCGCCGGAGCAGGCGCACATGCCCTCGGCCTTCACGAGCTTGAGCGTCTCGATCTTTTTCTCATAGGTGTGGGTGGTGCAGATATTGGGAAAGTTCCGGCGAGAGGTCTCGATGTTGTGGTGGTAGCTGGTCACGCCCGCCTCGTGGAGGCGGTGGAACTGCTCGGCGGTGAGGAAGCCCATGGAGGCGCACAGGTCGATCTTGCATTCCCGCTTCATGGTCTCAAAGGCGTGGATGGCCTTGTCAAACTCCGCCCCTGTGAGGCTCCGCCCGGCGGTGACGATGGAGAAGCGATCCACGCCCTCCCGCTCGTTGAGCTTGCAGGCCTCTAAGATCTGCTCCTCCGGCAGGAAGTCGTAGACTTCGCAGTCGGTATGGTGGTGGGCGGACTGGGCGCAGTATTTGCAGTCCTCCGGACAGCGTCCGCTGCGGCCGTTGATGATGGAGCATAGATCCACTTTGTCCCCCACCAGCGCTGCACGGATGGCATCGGCGCCCCGGCACAGCTCGTCTAAGTCGCAGGTCAGGAAGAAGGACAGGTCGTCCTGCCGCCCCAGGCGGCGGCCATGGATGATCTCCTGGGCTAATGTCGTGACATTCATCGAATGATCTCTCCTTTTCTGGGCCGCTCAGACCCGTCCCAAGGCGGTGTGGCTCAGGGCGGGCTTCACCCGCTTGACCAGCACCGCACCCAGCACGCTCAAACACAGGTCCCCCGGCACCGCCAGAAGGAAGCAGTACAGGAAGAGGGGCCACAGGGCGATGGGGGTATTGATGACGTAGTTACAAATGATATAGTAGTAGACCATGCCCATGGCATAGACCACCGCCAGCCCCGCCAGGTTTGCCAGCAGGTACCGGCCCACGGTGTTCTTTCCGGCCTGCTCCAGCCGCTGGGCCAGCCAGCCGGTGACGAACGTCCCGACGCAGAAGCCAATGAGATACCCAAAGCTGGGCTGGAACACATACCAGAACCCGCCGCCCTGCGTAAAGATGGGCAGCCCCACCAGCCCCAGCAGCACATAGGTCCCCACGGCGATGGTCCCCAGCCGAGGACCCAGCAGCAGCCCGGCCAGCATGGTAAACAGATATTGCAGCGTAAACGGCACCACCGGCACCGGGACCCGGATAAAGGCCCCCACGGCGATGAGCGCCGTAAACAGCGCACAGTATGCCAGATTCTTGGTCTTGTTGGTCTTATCCATTTGTGAACCTCCATTCTCTTTGTAGTTCACGATTATACGGTACCCGCCCAAAATTGTCAACCAAATCGCATTGGGCAGTTTACAAGAAACTTGGGAGGTTTTGCCGCCTGGTTTTATATGGCGGCTTCATCCAGCAGGAAATCCAGCAGGCCGATGTGCAGGATCCCCTTTTCGTTATACCACCGTTTCCCGATGTCCTTCCGCACAACAACTTTGGGGAAGGAATCCCCCGTTAGAGAAAAAGGCTTGAGTTCCGCCTCGATCTTTTCCTCACTGGGCATAGCATAGGCAGATTGGAGATACACTTTTTTACTTCCCATGGAGGCAATGAAGTCAATTTCTCTGGGCACTTTGGTCTGCGTCCCGGTTTTATTCTTTTCTCTGGAATAAACCACGCCAACATCCACAGAATACCCCCGCACGATCAGCTCGTTGTAGAGGATATTCTCCATCATGTGGGTCATTTCCTGCTGGCGAAAGCCGATCCTGGCATTGCGCAGGCCGATATCCTCACAGTAATACTTGTTGGGAAAATCAAAATAAGACTTTCCCCGCACATCATACCGCTTGCTCTCGGAAAATAGAAAGGCATCTTCCAAATAGTCGATATAATGCTTCACCGTATTGACCGATACAGAGATCTGATTTTTCGAGCGTAACGTATTGGCGATGTTCGTCGGGTTGGTCAATGACCCGATAGAGGAACAGAGCAGGTCTAAGATCTGTTCCAGCACATCCTGCCGCTCGATCCTCTTCCGCTCAATAATATCTTTGAGAAAGACCTCACTGAACAACGCCTTCAAATAATTCATCTTGGCCATATCAGAGGGCCGGGACAAGATCAGCGGCATTCCGCCATAAAACGCATACGTCTCAAATGCCTCCTGTTTGTCTCCTCCCACCGCAGAGTAAAATTCTGAAAAGCTGAGCGGATGGACCCGCACCTCGTCACTTCGACCCCGGAACTGCGTCAGGATATCTTTGGAGAGCATCTTTGAGTTGCTGCCCGTCACATAAACATCCAGATTTGGCAGAGAACGTAGGTCATTCAGAGCGTCATAAAACGTAATGGGCGCTCCGTCGGCATTGTAGGGGTTCGGGACTTGATCGGACATCTGGATCTCATCGACAAAGAGGTAATATTGCTCCGCAGAGGGCTCCACGATCTCCCGGACGTAGGCAGACAATTCCAAAGGATTCCGAAACCGGATGTCCTTGGCCAAGTCCAGTTCAAAGGATAAAATTTGTTCCTTCTTGACGCCATGCTCCAGCAGATAGTTTTTGAACAATGTACGGAGCAAGTAAGATTTCCCGCACCGCCGGATCCCCGTAATGACTTTCACCTGGCCATCCCACTGGTAATCCACGAGCTGCTTCAAGTATTGATCGCGTCTGATCTCCATCTCATCCGCCTCCACTGAAAACTTTTGCCACTTTGGCACGATCTTTTCTCTAGGATACGCGCCGCCCCCCAAAAAGTCAAGCTGTACACTGAAAACTTTTGCCACTTTGGCATGATCTTTTCAGTCTGCTTTCTGGACAAAAAAACTCCGTCACCCAAAGGATGACGGAGTTTTGGCAGCGGGAGAAGGATTCGAACCCTCACAAACAGAGTCAGAGTCTGCCGTGCTACCCTTACACAATCCCGCTAAGTTTTGTTTTTTGCGACCCGCAACTCACGAGCGCAGGACTTATT
>ERZ1034901.2167-NODE-2167-length-12791-cov-7.294755_pt1 | contig 12791 bp, 12 predicted proteins | sample MGYA00520628_ERZ1034901 | MGnify/ENA primary metagenome ERZ1034901 (study PRJEB33766, sample SAMN09781783) | gut metagenome | biome: gut microbiome | host: Homo sapiens | place: Madagascar | study: EMG produced TPA metagenomics assembly of the PRJNA485056 data... | reverse complement strand
GTATCCGTGAGCTGTCTATGGAAGCAGGACGTAATGTCAAGGTAGAAGGAAAAGACAACAACCTTCTGGAGCTGATCGCAGCAGATCCTGCATTTAATCTGACGCTGGATGAACTGAAGAAAACTATGGATCCGACTAAATACACAGGACGTGCATCTGTTCAGGTAGATCAGTATCTGACCAGGGTGATTCGACCATTACTGGAAGAGAATAAAGGTATTCTTGGTGTAAAAGCAGAGATTAACGTATAAAAATAAAAAAACAGGGATACAGTATGAATATGATATATGATGTAATGATTCTGGGGGCAGGTCCTGCCGGGCTGTCAGCAGCTTTGTATGCCGGCAGGAGCGGACTGTCAGTACTGTTAATTGAAAAAGGAGCCGATGGCGGGCAGATTGCAGTCACGGATGAGATTGAGAATTATCCGGGACAGATGCCGGAAGGCGAGAGCGGAGCTTCGCTGATCAAGCGGATGTCGGCACAGGCAGAGCGTTTTGGCTCAGTGCGGGTGAGAGATCAGATCCAGTCGGTAGATTTTTCTGGAGAAGTGAAAGAACTGAAAGGCGAAAAAGAGACCTATCGGGGACGTTATGTGATCATTGCAGCCGGTGCCCATGCACGACCGATCGGATGCGAGGGAGAAGATAAGTACCGTGGAAGCGGCATCTCATACTGCGCGACCTGTGATGCAAATTTCTTCCGGGATCTTGAAGTATATGTGGCCGGAGGCGGAGATGCTGCGGTGGAAGAGGCAATTTACCTGACGCGATTCGCAAGAAAAGTGACGATCATCCACCGAAGAGATGAACTTCGTGCAGTGAAGTCTATACAGGAGAGAGCATTTTCCAATCCTAAGATAGATTTTCTGTGGGACAGTGTGGTAGACGAGGTTCATGGTGCAGGGCTCTTGCAGGGACTAACTGTTCGCAATGTTAAGACCGGAGAGAAGAAGCAGATTGAAGCTGATCCAAAAGACGGTATGATCGGTCTGTTCGGTTTCGTGGGAAATATTCCGAATTCAGCTCTCTTTCAGGGAATACTTGATATGGATGAGAATGGATATATCTGTGCGGATGAAGAGATGCAGACAAGCGTGGATGGCGTATATGTGGCAGGTGATATTCGTGTAAAGAGTGTGCGGCAGGTGGTTACCGCTGCGGCGGATGGTGCGATTGCAGCCGTACACATATCTGGAAAATGTAATTAAATATCAGATAGTTATAATTTCATGAATGTCGATTATTTGGAGGTGTCATTTTGACACCTCCAAAACTGTTGTCGGGAAACAGTAACCATAATATAATAAAAACATGGTAGAATATGATTTGACAAAAGACGACACTCTAAAAGAAAATATTTTGCAGAAGAAAAGTATCAGAGAGGGAGCCACTGTACTGTTAACAATTGCGCTTCTGATGGGATCAGCAGAAAAGATTCATACGCTCAGTATGATGGAACATGGTAAATACAGAACCGCAAAAGCATGGACTGTGCCAACTGCAACCACATATGATTTGAATATGTATGCATGGAACAAGATGAATGTGGATACAGCACGATATTCATGCAGTATACCTGTGGAAGGGATGAAGAATTTCAAGGAGAAGATGGGTACTGCAGCGAAGGAGGTTACAATGCCGATGCAGAGCAATGTGTCTGAAAGAGCATCGAATGTGACAGCTGTCATAGTACCAGATACGCCGAAAGGTGATGTTACATATGACAGGACAGAGGGACCGATTGTAGAAGAACCTGATGAAAATGCAGGTACGGTGACCAGTATCAATGGGTTCTTGTGTGATGTTGATGGAAGAATAGTAGGATGTGATGGAATTACAGTTACAGATGGAGTACTGAATATTCCGGCTGACAGCAGATGTACGGCTATTGCAGGCGGGGCATTTACCAGTCTGGGCAGTGAGGTCTTTGAAGTGTATATACCTGCAAATATCGTAGATATCAGCGATTCGGCATTTGATGGTCTCTCTGAACTGTTTTACATTGAGGTACATCCGGATAATCCGGTGTATGGCAGTTCTAATGGTGAATTGTACAGAAAACCTTGAATGAACCGGCTATCTCTGTTACAATGAAAGCTGGTTTACAGATAAGATAATAAAGTAATAATAAAAGAAACGGAGATAGAGAAATGAGTAGAGTGAGAACAAGATTTGCCCCAAGTCCGACAGGAAGAATGCATGTGGGTAATTTGAGAACAGCATTGTATGCATATCTGATCGCAAAGCATGAGGATGGAGATTTTATCCTTCGTATCGAGGATACTGACCAGGAGCGTTTTGTAGAAGGCGCGCTTGAGATTATTTACCGTACACTGGCTAAGACAGGTCTGGTTCATGATGAAGGACCGGACAAGGATGGCGGTGTAGGTCCGTATGTCCAGAGTGAGCGTAATGAATCAGGTCTGTACCTCAAATATGCCAAGCAGTTGATCGAGCAGGGAGATGCTTATTACTGCTTCTGCGATAAAGAGAGACTGGAATCTCTGAAGAGTACCGTATCGGAATCCGGTACAGAGATTGTAGTATATGACAAGCATTGCCTTCACCTTTCTAAAGAAGAGATTGCGGCGAACCTTGCAGCAGGCAAGCCATATGTTATCCGTATCAATATGCCGACAGAAGGTACGACAACTTTCCATGATGAGATCTATGGAGATATTACCGTGCCGAATGCAGAACTGGACGATATGATCCTTATTAAGTCAGATGGATATCCGACTTATAACTTTGCAAATGTTATCGATGACCATCTGATGGGAATTACACATGTAGTAAGAGGTAATGAGTACCTTTCTTCTGCACCGAAATATAACCGCCTTTATGAAGCATTTGGATGGGATGTGCCGGTATATGTACATTGTCCGCTGATTACAGATGAGAATCATAAAAAGCTTAGTAAGCGCTGCGGACATTCTTCTTATGAAGATCTGCTGGATCAGGGTTTTGTGTCAGAAGCTATTGTGAATTATGTTGCACTGCTTGGATGGTGCCCGACAGATAATCAGGAGATATTCTCACTGGAAGATCTGGTGAAAGTATTTGATTATCGCCATATGAGCAAATCCCCGGCAGTATTTGACATTGTGAAACTGCGCTGGATGAATGGTGAATATCTGAAAGCTATGGATTTTGAAAAATATTTCGAACTGGCTAAGCCATATATCGAAGAGGTGATCACAGGAGATTATGATCTGCGTAAGATTGCTGCTCTGGTGAAGACTCGTATCGAGATCCTGCCGGATATCAAAGATCAGATTGATTTCTTCCAGGCTGTTCCGGAGTATGACACAGCAATGTACTGTCATAAGAAGATGAAGACGAACGAAGAGAATTCTCTGGAACTTCTGAAATCCGTACTTCCGGTATTGGAAGCGCAGGAAGACTTCAGCAACGATGCATTGTTTGAGACACTGAAAGCATTTGCCGGAGAGATCGAGAAGAAAGTCGGCTATGTAATGTGGCCGATCCGTACTGCTATTTCCGGTAAGCAGAATACACCGGGAGGAGCAACGGAGATTATGGATGTACTTGGCAAAGAGGAGTCCATTGCACGAATCAACAAGGCTATTGAGAAGTTAGAAACGAGGTAATACATGGGGCCGAATGAGGCACAGGAACGGGCAATAAAGCATGGTGACGGACCATGTATGGTGCTGGCAGGACCTGGATCTGGCAAGACATATACGATTGCCAGGCGTACACAGTATTTAATAGAGCATTACAAAGTAAGACCAGAAGAAATTCTGGTCATTACTTTTACCAGGGCAGCTTCCAGAGAGATGAAAGAGCGGTTTCAGGGTTATACCAAAGGGAAGAACTATCCGGTTACGTTTGGAACCTTTCACGGAGTGTATTTTGGCATTCTGAAATGGGCATACCGTCTGACGTCAGATAATATCTTGACAGAGGAAGAAAAGTATCAGTTGATCCGTCAGATTCTTGCCATGCCAGAGATTGGATTTGAGCCGGAATTGTCCGATGAAAAAGAAGAAATACGAGATTTGATCACAGAGATCGGTAATGTAAAGAACCGCGGGATCAGTATCGAAAAATATGAGTCTACCCGTTACGGCGTAGTATTTACCAGAATTTACAAGACTTATGAGAAACAGAGAAAGCTGATGCGGAAGATTGATTTTGATGATATGCTGCTTCTATGTTATGATCTGTTTCGCAGAAGAACGGATATTCTGGAACAGTGGCAGAAGAGGTTCCGCTATATTTTGATCGATGAGTTTCAGGATGTGAACCGGATTCAGTATGAAGTGGTGCGGATGCTTGCTATGCCGGAGAATAATTTGTTTGTGGTGGGAGATGATGATCAGTCAATTTATCATTTCAGGGGAGCAAGTCCGGAGATCATGCTGGGCTTTGGTGAGGATTATCCGGAGACAGAGATGATATTGCTGGATGTGAATTACAGATCCAGCAGAAATATTGTGAATGGAGCTCTACGGGTTATTTCCAATAACAGCAGACGATATAAGAAGAAGCTGGTTACGTCCGGTGATAAGGGTGCCTGTATCCATGTACAGGAAGTAAAGGATGCAAAAGAAGAGAGTAAGTATCTGATCGATAAGATTCGAGAGGCAGAAAAGGAAGGCATTCTGCATTCTGATATGGCAGTTCTTTACCGGACAGCGAATGATGCGAGAGTGATGATGGAGACTTTACTGGAATATCAGATCCCGTTTCAGGCGAAAGAATCTATTCAGAATATTTATGATCATTTTATTGCAAGAAATCTGATAAGCTATGTCAGGCTGGCATTGGGAGAACGTGATCGGAGATTATTTTTGGATGTCATGAATGCTCCGGTTCGATATATCAGCAGAGACAGTCTGGAGAATGCAGTAGTATCATTTGAGGATATCCGTTGCTTTTATATGGATAAGAGTTGGATGTTAGACCGGATCGATCAGTTTGAATGGGATCTCAGTATGATGGAAGGACAGACACCATATGCGGCAATCCAGTACATACGCAAGCATATCGGGTATGATGATTATCTGAAAGAATATGCCAGAGAACGAAGAATCAGTGAAGAAGATCTGTTTACTGTGCTGACAGAGATTCAGGAAAAGTCGAAAGATTATTCAGATGTGCAGGAATGGCTGGATTATATTGAACGGTATTCAGCCGCACTTCTGGGGCAGAAGACCAGACAGTCCGGAAGAAATGACGGTGTATGGCTGATGACTATGCATGGCGCAAAAGGATTGGAGTTTGATACCGTATTTATGATCCAGTGTAATGAGGGCGTGATTCCGTATAAGAAAGCAAAGCTGGATGCAGAGTTGGAAGAGGAACGACGTATGTTTTACGTGGCGATGACAAGAGCCAAACGGAAACTTATCATAAGCTATGCAAAAATGAAAAACGGAAAGGATCTGGATCCTTCCCGCTTTGTCGATGAATTACTCCACAGTCGGTAATTCTTCGAATTCCAGGTTATCTAACCATTCGTCAAACCCGTCAGATGCAATTTCGTATTCTTCATCGCTTTCGATCGTTATGAGTTCCGGATCTTCGTCATCATCATGTTCGACGTAGCGGTAAAGATATACGATGCCGTCGAACTCATCACCCTGCGGTGCCAGTGCGACATATTCATTGTCACCGGCAGTGAAGAAAGTGATGATATCGCATTCCAGTTCTTCGTCATTATCCAGAGTCAGGGTGACAGTACCAAGATCATCTGGCTGATTGAAAAATTCATCCATACTGAATCTCCTTTTCGTATTATTATGATAATTTAACTTTACCAGAGAGCCTGCAAAAAAGCAAGCTGTGAGCGTTGTAATCTGTTTACGATCTGTTAGACCGGTAGAAACGATGTTCTACTGGAAATGTAGAAAGAAATGTTGTAAAATAAAAAGGCATGTATATCTTAAACGTTATACATTAGGAGGAAGAAAGAATGAAAAAAAGAACATGGAGCGTGATTATCGTACTGGCTGCGTGCCTGGTTGTTCTTGCAGCATGCAAAAAGTCAGTAGGTACACCGGAAGATAATGCAACAGCAAATGAGAATACAGAGACAGATGCAGAGGGAGAAGAGGATACCCCTGAAGAGGAAGATGTCAAATATAAGTTTGGCTTCAGTGGCATTGATATGCAGAATCCGTATTTTATCACTTTGGAAAGTGCTGTAAAAGAAGGTCTTGGAGATGAAGATTATCGGATGATCACGAAGGATCCGGGAAGTGATCCAGATCTTCAGAATCAGCAGATCCAGGAGATGATTGATGAGGGCATTGATGCTATATTCCTGAGTCCGGTTGACTGGGAAAAGATCAGTACATCACTGCGGGCCTTGAAGGATGCCGGTGTGAAGATTATTAATGTAGATACACAGGTAAAGGAAAGTGAATATGTAGATGCCTATGTGGGGTCTGATAATCAGGCGGCCGGGTATCTGTGTGGGAAGGATCTGATCGAAAGATGCCCGGATGGAGGCAACGTTCTTATCCTTGAAAGCACAACGATGAATTCTGTCAATGACCGTATTACCGGATTTGAAAAAGCACTCTCATCAGCAGAAGTAGGCTTTGAGATTGTGGACAGAGCGGATGCAGACGGACAGTTCCAGAAAGCGCTTGATGAGACAAAAGCGATGTTGGATGCTCATCCGGAGATTACTGCCATTATGTGTGGTAATGATCAGATCGCAGTAGGTGCGATCACAGCATTGAATCTGGCAGAACGAAAAGATATCATTGTCTATGGAATCGACGGATCACCGGATATTAAGAAGGAACTGGTGAAGAATGACAGTGTTGTGGCAGGAACTGTGGCGCAGTCTCCGATTCACATGGGTAAGGATGCTGCGAAGGTTGCACTGGCAATTCTGAAAGATAATGAGTACGAACCAGAGACTTATGAAGAAGTATATATGATCAACAGTGATAATGTAGAAATGTACGGTGTTGACGGATGGCAGTAATAGCAGAAAGATACACCAGATAATCAGAGAAAACAGGGAGAAAAGATTATGAAGCATGTGCGGGGAGCTGCGTTACCTCTTGGAGTGACAATTTCAGAAGAAAAGATTAATTTTTCAGTTGCGGCTGCTCCGGACAGTGTCTGTGAACTGTGCTTATATAAAAAAGGACACGTCGAGCCATTTTTCGTCTGCGAACTTGAACAGGAACCATTGATTGGTAATGTGCGGTTTGCGGCAGTAGAAGGTCTGGGCGAAGATATCGAATACCTGTATCGAATAGATGGTGAGGAGTATCTGGATCCTTATGTCAGGGAAGTGTCGGTGGTGAAAGGACAGAGACGAGGCGCGGTTGTTCAGGAGTCTTATAACTGGGAAAATGATGCGCCGCTCATGCTCCCTCAGCATGAGGTGGTCGCGTATAGTCTGCATGTTAAAGGTTTTACCAGACAGAGTGCATCAGGAGTACGCCATAAGGGAACATTTACAGGATTGGTTGAAAAAATACCGTATCTGGTAGGACTTGGGATTAATCAGATTCACTGTATGCCGGTGTATGAATTTGATAACGGTGGTAAGAATGGTGTGAACTACTGGGGATATGGTCCTGGGTATTTTTTTGCACCTAAAAGCAGTTATGCGGCAGGAGAGCATCCCGTAACCGAATTAAAAGATATGGTCAAAGCCTGCCATAAAGCAGGAATTGAGGTGATTCTCGAAATGCCATTTGACGCATCAGCCGGCAGACAGCTGATGGAAGAGTGCCTGAGATATTATCGCATGGAGTACCATGTGGATGGTTTTATTGTGAATCCGGTATTCTTCTCGGCAGAAGAGCTTGCGAAAGATCCAATCCTCAGTCGGACAAAGATTCTGATACATTCGAATGATTATCAGAATATCATGCGTCGTTTCCTGAAAGGAGACGAGGGTATGGTGAACGATGTAATGTATTGGGTCAATTATCATACGGAACATATCTATAACTATATTACTAACCAGAATGGTTTTACATTGAATGATCTGGTGTCTTATGACCGCAAGCATAATGAGGAGAATGGCGAGAATAATCAGGATGGTCCAGAATACAATTACAGCTGGAACTGTGGAGCTGAGGGACCAAGCAGAAAGAAAGCGGTTATGGGGCTGAGAAAGAAGCAGATGACCAATGCACTTCTGCTGCTGTTCTCGGCACAGGGAACGCCATGTATTCTCGCGGGTGATGAATTTGCAAACAGCCAGAAGGGCAATAATAATGTCTATTGTCAGGATAATGTAACCGGATGGGTGGACTGGAGTCGCGCGAAACGATATGGCTGGCTTACAGAACTTGTGAAAGACCTGATCAGCTTCAGAAAAGCACAGTTGGTACTTACTCAGGCAGAACCATTGATGGGAGCTGATCTGGCAAAATGTGGAATCCCGGACATCTCTTTTCATGGTGAGCATGCATGGCGGATTCCAAACGAAGTGAGCAGCAGGCAGCTTGGAGTATATTATTCCGGACAGGCACAAGGTACGTCAGATTGTTTTGTGATCTATAATATGCACTGGGTAGAGCACATCTTTGCATTACCGACTTTGACATCAAAAAGGAAATGGTATCTGGCAGCATCGACAAAAGACGGTGTGCTTAAGGAACCGTTGCTGCTTGATAATCAACATGATATCCAGGTGGAGGATCGTACTGTTATGCTTTTGATAAGCCGACAGGTGGAATGAACATGAAGGTTGCAGAACAAAGAACAACAGAATGGCAAGACATACAGCAAAAAATCGGCCTGAGTTCTTTTGCTTTAAAGATGATTGCAATCGTTACAATGACCATAGATCATATGGGATTTATCCTGTTTCCACAGGCACTTTGGATGCGTGGGATTGGCAGGCTGGCGTTTCCTATTTTCTGTTTTACACTGACAGAAGGATTCAGTCATACCCATGATCTGAAGCGATATATACAACGGATGCTGGTTGTCGGGCTGTTGTCAGAGATTCCCTTTAACCTTGCAGAGTCCGGACAGATTTTTTCAATTAAACATCAGAATGTGTTTTTTACATTGCTGATCGGTCTGATTATGCTGTATTATTGTGAAAAGGCATCGGGGAACGCGATGAAAGCAGAAGTGGTTATTATAGCGATGTTTGCTGCGGAATTTCTGCATACAGATTACGGAGCATTGGGGGTACTTCTGATCGCGATTTTCAGGTTTGCCAGAGAACATAAATGGTATCAGGCATTTCTTGTCAGTGGATGGAATTTTCTGTTTGGAATTCCAATCCAGTATGCAGGAATATTTGCGATTCTTCCAATTGCATTGTATAATGGTAAAAAGGGACGGAGCACAGGATACTTCTTTTACTTATACTATCCTGTACATCTGTTGATATTATATGGGATATCACAAATGATCGTCATCGGTCGGTAACATATCGAAAAAGAGGGATGTGCTATGAAAGCTATTGAGCATTTGCGTACGATTAATCATCACAAATTACTGGTTATGAAAGGGTGTTTTAAAGTCGGACTGTACCGTCAGGGACTGATGCATGACCTGTCCAAATATACACCTTCGGAATTTTTTGTGGGATGCAAATATTATCAGGGCAACCGTAGTCCGAATAATGCAGAACGGGAAGCAACCGGAGTATCTTCGGCGTGGCTTCATCACAAGGGACGCAATAAGCATCATTACGAATATTGGATTGATTACAGTCTGAATAAAGAAGAAGGAATCGTAGGTATGCGCATGCCGACACGTTATGTGGTAGAGATGTTTGTAGACCGTGTATCGGCATCTAAGACTTATCAGAAAGATGCCTATAAAGACTGGAATCCGTTAGAATATTATGACCGTGGAGCGGCAAAGCTTGGCAATATGATTCATCCGGAGACGGCGGCATTATTACGGCACCTGTTGGAAATGCTTGCTGAAGAAGGTGAGGATGCGACCTGTGCGTATATACGCAGATCCGTACTTCGCAATGAAAATTCATTAACAGAGAGAACGATACGGTTATTTCGTAAATTGATAAAGAAATAGAAAGATCATCGGAAGTGCAAAAAGGCACATTCCGATGATTTTTTGCTATGATGATTTATGCAGGATAATTAAGCTGTGCATCAGTGATATGCAGCAGTACCTCATCCAGATATTTATTTGCAAGGTATTTTGCCATGCCGAGGTTCATATCCAGATAGTTACCGCAGTCCTTTGGAGCGGCACCAGGTACTTCACCTTCAAAGTCGCGGATGAATGTAAACATCTCAATCATCAAAGGTACGATATCCTTGGATGTATATTCTCCGGCTAACAGCAGATAGAATCCGGTGCGGCATCCCATAGGGCCGAAATACAGAGTCTTGTCTTTGTATTCTTCGTGGTTGCGGAGAAATGTAGCAGCAAGATGTTCGATGGTATGCATCTCAGCGGTGTTCATAACCGGTTCATCGTTCGGTGCGGTCATTCTCAGATCAAATGTAGTGACCGGATGTCCTGCTACAGCATCGACTCTGGATACATATACGCCTGGCACCAGACGAATATGGTCTATTGTAAAGCTTGTGATTTTTTCCATGATGGGTCTACTCCTTTGTGTAAATATTCTTTATTTATTCTAGTTTAAAATGTTCCGGTATGCAAGTAGTGTTTCGACATGCTATAATAAATTCCAATGGAGAAAATACAGGAGGAACAGAAGATGAAGCTTTATCTGATCCGTCATGGAGAGACCGATTATAATAAAATGAAACGCAATCAGGGACAGATCGATATTCCGTTGAATGAATACGGAAGAGAACTGGCGAGAAAGACGAGAGAGGGACTTGCGGAGGTGCCGTTTGATCTGTGTCTGTGCAGTCCGCTGTCCAGAGCCAGAGAAACAGCAGAGATTATCCTGGAAGGAAGAGATATACCGATCATTACTGACGAACGTCTGATTGAAATATCTTTTGGCAGATACGAGGGACGTTGTTGGAATCCGGATACCTGGGATGAGGAGATGCCGAGAGATTTTCAGTGCTTTTTCACAGAGCCTGGCAGATATGAGGCTCCGGATGACGGAGAAACATTAGAACATCTGGAAGAGAGGACAGGAGAGTTCCTTCAGGATATTTGTCATAAAAAGGAATATCAGAACCATACAATTTTGTTGTCTACACATGGTGGAGCACTTGCATCTATGATCGCAAATATAAAAAAACTCCCCAAAGAAAATTTCTGGGGAGATGGATGCAGTCATAACTGTGGTGTGACAATCCTTGATGTAAGAGACGGAGTGCCGGTCATTCTGGCAGAAGACAGAATTTATTATTAATCTCAGATTTTTACGATCTGTTTGGTTAATTCATTATGAAATGGTGTTCCATACAGATCAGTGATCGCAGACTCATACAGATCAGATGCGTAGATATCAAGCTCCAGCATCTGGCGTGCCGTATCTGCAAGCACAGCTCTTGCAGGACTGGTGATCAGTGGAATGTCAGAAGTCTGCTTTAAGATTCCTAAGAGATCTGCATGATCCTTACGGAATCCCAGAATCCTTGCATAAGGAGCTGGTGCTTTCATGGCAGTTAACCAGTCATTTGTAATTCCAAGCAATACGTGTATGAAAGAACGGCTGATCCGGCTTCGGGTCAGCTCTTTTGTTTTTAACAGGTCACAAAACTGTTCGAAGCTGAGATAATCATTACGGAGCCGCAGGATACGGTTGGCAAGTTCCGGACTCATATCCAGATAATGACTGAGACTGTCCGCTGTTTCGGATAATAGTTTTGCCTTTAAAAGTAATGAAAAATCATCAGACTTTACCGGATAACGTGTCTGATAGTTTTTCTTCATCAATTCATGGCAGGAAGAAGGTACTTGTGTTTGAATATGAGTCAGGGGAATGCTTTCGGATGAAGAATTCACATCAGCAAGCTGGTAAATATCAGAACGGATGGCAGTGGCAGAGCTGAACTGCCCGTCGATATCCATATCATGATAACCGGCACCAATCCGTTTTATGGTAAATGGTTCCATTTTGCTGTGAAGTTTTGCCAATGCTTTTAAATATTCGATACCCAGGATATTGTTTGGCAAGGCGAGAATCTCAGAATATTTATCAGAATAAATATTAAGTGCCTTCTGTCTTGCCGCCGGGAAGGATGCGCCTTCTTTTAAAGCCTGTCTTAAAGCAGTCTGATACTCTATAGGTTCGTCAGCAAGAATCTGTGCGATTTCTTTTAACAGATGGAGGTCACCGCATTCGCTGCCGAAACAGACGGAATCTATGCATCCCAGCTGGTTAAGCAGAGAGATGGAACCCTGTGCAAAATATTCAGCGCTCCCGGTAGCAAAACATACCGGAAGTTCTAGGATGAGAGAAGCGCCGGATAGAAGCGCACTTTCGGCGCGAAGGTGTTTGGGCATGACGGCAGGAGCACCACGTTGTACGAAGTCGCCGCTCATAACGACAATCACACGGTCGGCACCGGTCAGCATTTTTGCCTTTTCGATATGATAGGCATGTCCGTTGTGAAATGGATTGTATTCTGTGATTAATCCGACGGTTTTCATAAGATTCTCCTCTTGTATAATCGTTTAAAATTGATTATACTATAATGAGTATAAAAGTGCAAATATCGGTAATCGTTGGAAAATTCAGAACATGATAAAATAGAGTAACCGTAAAGGAGTGGGAACATGGGAGAGAGACACGATCCGGAGCAGTTAAATGCGGAAGACTGGGGACATGCTGTCGCGACCAGTGAATTTGATCATGACATTCCAGAAGAGAGAGAAGAACTGACGATAGAGCGAATTGAAGAAATGATCAATGAGCAT
>ERZ1034901.2159-NODE-2159-length-12809-cov-17.253489_pt1 | contig 12809 bp, 9 predicted proteins | sample MGYA00520628_ERZ1034901 | MGnify/ENA primary metagenome ERZ1034901 (study PRJEB33766, sample SAMN09781783) | gut metagenome | biome: gut microbiome | host: Homo sapiens | place: Madagascar | study: EMG produced TPA metagenomics assembly of the PRJNA485056 data... | reverse complement strand
ATTTCTTTTAACATCTTATTTCTCCGGTACATCAGAAACGCGTATGCGGTCCGATTCGACCGTCCTACCCTTCCCCTCAGCTGATACAACTGAGAAAGTCCCATCTGATCCGCATCATGGATGATCATGGTATTGGCATTCGAGATATCCAGACCGGTCTCGATGATCGTCGTGGAGACCAGAACATCGATCTCTCCGTTAATAAATCCATACATGATCTTTTCCAGTTCACGCTCGCTCATCTGTCCGTGGGCAAATGCCACGCTCGCCTCCGGAACCAGTTTTCGGATCTGATTAGTGATCTCTTCAATGTTGTTGACACGATTGTATACATAATACACCTGACCACCGCGTGCCAGTTCCCGGCTGATCGCCTCCCGTACCATCTCATCGTTATATTCCATCACATAGGTCTGGATCGGTGTACGGTCCTGTGGTGCTTCTTCCAGAACACTCATATCCCGGATTCCGATCAGACTCATGTGAAGAGTTCGCGGAATCGGCGTCGCTGTCAGGGTCAGGACATCGATATTCTGTTTCATCTGCTTAATCTTTTCTTTGTGGGTAACACCAAAGCGCTGTTCCTCATCGATGATCAGCAGTCCCAGATCTTTAAACTGCACATCTTTGGACAACACCCGATGGGTGCCGATCAGAATATCCACCAGACCTTTTTTCAGATCCTCGATCGTCTTTTTCTGCTGGCTGGCGGTACGGAACCGGCACAGAAGGTCCACGCGCACCGGAAAATCCTTCATCCGCTGTACAAATGTATTGTAATGCTGCTGTGCAAGGATCGTGGTCGGAACCAGATAAACCACCTGTTTTCCCTCCTGGATCGCCTTAAAGGCCACACGGATCGCAATCTCCGTCTTCCCGTAGCCCACATCTCCGCAGATCAGCCGATCCATGATCTTCGGGCTCTCCATATCCTGCTTTGCCGCCTCGATCGCCTGCAGCTGATCCTCCGTCTCTTCAAATGGAAACATCTCTTCAAATTCCCGCTGCCATACCGTATCCGGTCCATAGCGAAAACCGGCTTCCTGCTGTCTGGCTGCATACAGTGCCACCAGATCTTTTGCGATATTCTTTACAGCTCCGCGGACCTTCGTCTTGGTCTTCTTCCATTCCTGTCCGCCGAGTTTGTTTAACTTTGGTGTCTTTGCCGCATCAGAACCGGCATATTTTTGCAGGACATCCAGCTGGGTGGCGAGAATATACAGGTTACTTTTTCCTGCATACTCGATCTTGATATAGTCTTTCACCACACCGTCCACTTCCATCTTCTCGATGCCGCGGTACACGCCCAGCCCGTGGTTTTCATGAACCACAAAGTCTCCTACGGAAAGCTCCGAAAAGCTCTGGATCTGCTTTCCGCTGTACTGGGATTTTTTCCGTTTTTTCTTCTTTTCTTTGCCGAAAATATCCGTCTCCGAGATCACCACGTATTTGACCATCGGATACTCGAAGCCACGGCTTACCCGTCCCCAGGTGACCTTGATCTGTCCCGGCTGGATCAGTTCTTCCGGATCCTCACTGTAAAAAGCTGACAATTCCTGATCCTGCAGATCTTTTGCCAGTCTGGCCGCCCTTGTTCGCGAAGGGGATAACAACAGCATCCGGTAACCGGATTTTTTCCAGCGCAACAGATCTTTTACCAGCATCTCAAAACTGTTGTTGTACGGGTTGACCGATTTTACAGTCAGCTGCATCTCCATCGTAAAATTCCATGCATTTCCCCGCGGCTCCATCGTGGACAGCGACAGCGTATGCATCTGGTGAAACCGATGCACCACTTCCTGATGGTTCCGGATCACTTCCATCTGTCCGGGCAGAAGATACCCCTTTTCCAGACGGTGAATCATACTCTCCCGGAATTCTTCTTCCGTCGTCTTTGCGTGTTCCGTCAACCGGTTCGGCTCGTCGATCACAACCAGCGTGTTCTCCGGCAGATATTCCAATAACGATTCTGTTTTCTTATAAAAATACCGGACAAAACTTTCTGCTCCGGCAATATGCTCCATCTCTTCTAACTGGTCTTTTAATTCAGCGGCGATCTGGCGGACTCTCGCCCCTTCCTCTGTCTTCATCTCATCCCGGAACTTCTTCTGACACTTCTGTGACTCTTTTTCAATGGCTTTGATGCCCTGTCGGATCGTCTCCTTATCCAGCACCACTTCCGTCGCCGGATAGATCGTAATCTCCTCCAGATTCTCGATCGAGCGCTGGCTTTCCGCATCAAAACTGCGGATGGAATCCACCTCATCTCCCCACAGTTCGATACGCCACGGATTATCCTCGGTCAGAGAAAATACATCCATGATTCCACCACGGATAGAAAACTGTCCCGGAACCTCTACCTGCGCCGCCCATTCATACCCGAGTTCCACCAGATGTCTTTTCATCCGATCCAGATCAATCTCGCTGTCATTGCGGATCTTTATTACTTTTTCCTTCCACACGGCAAGCGGCACCAGGCAGTCCAGGCAGCTGTCGATCGAAGTAACGATCGTCACTTCTTCCCGCTCCAGCAGTGCGCGAAGCACCTGGATCCGTTGTCTGGTAAGAAGATTACCATGGATATCTGCCTGATAAAAGATCAGGTCCCTCGCCGGATAATACAGTACTTCCGGATCATACAGCCGAAAATCCTCATAAAATGCCTTGGCTTTCAGATCATTTTCCGCAACGATCAGTCGAAAAGGAAACTCCCGGAGAAGCCCATTGGTAAAATGAGCTTTCTGGGAGTCCAGGCATCCGGAAACCTGTACGATTCCCGGTTTCTTCAGTTGTCTTATGATCGCATCAAAATCGGCCAGTTCATATAATGGTTGTACGAATGCATCCATCGTTTTCCCTTTCTAGTTAAACTGATTCATCGCCTGATCCACTTCTCCCTGCACCATCAGTTCCACGGCGCCTGCCACGCGTTTCAGCGCGTCATCCACCAGTCCCCGGTCTTCTTTGGAAAAGTGTCCCAGCACATAATCTGCCAGATCCCAGCCCTTCGGCTTTTCTCCGACTCCAACTTTGATTCTCTGGAAGTTCTGGGTGCCCAGCTGTGCGATAATATTTTTGATGCCGTTATGGCCGCCCGCACTTCCTTTTTTCCGTATCCGGATCTTTCCCGGTTCCAGACTGATATCGTCATAGATCACGATCAGTTCTTCTTCCGGATCGATCTTATAATAGTCTACCAGGGCTCTCACTGATTCCCCGCTCAGGTTCATGTAGGTCAGCGGTTTCGCCAGGATCACTTTCTGACCCGCGATCACGCCCTTTCCGTACATTGCCTTATGTTGTTTTCCCGAAGAGGGTACGCGATACTCATCCACCAGAAGATCAACCGCGTCAAATCCCACGTTATGGCGGGTATTTTCATACTGTTTTCCCGGATTGCCCAGGCCTACGATCAGATACATAATGATAACTCCTTCATCAGCCGAAGTATACCAGCTCCTGCTCCGGTTTTTCTGCCGCTTCAATCTCTGTTGCGTACAATACCGGACCTCTGCCGTTGTATACTTCCATAAATTCGTCTTTAACTTTTGCAGTTACCGTTACCCAGCTGCCGATCCGCAGTCTCTTGGCTGCCGGATTCTTACAGATATAGCCGATAAACTGGGTATCGTCCGCACAGCAGGTCATCGCCATACGTCCGGGCACGAAAAATCCTGCGTTCAGCTCACGACTTTTCAACACCTGTCCTTTGAAACGGACGGTCTTATCCACATATTTGTCCAGGTTATCCATCATATCCACATACCAGATACCATAATCGATATCTTCGATATCAATGATATCCGCGTTCATATCATACGGCATCTCATCCTGAAAAATATCGTCGATCTCGCCCTCTTCATTTTCAAATACCACTTCCGCTCTGGAATTGACAACTTTGACACTGCGGCGGAAGTTTGCCAGCGGATGTTCATCCTGACAGCGGTTGAAAATTACCAGGTCCGCGTTTCGGATCATCTCCATGAATAAAGATTTCATATTGTTCATATAGATCTGGAAGGTGCTGGCATCCACGGTTACGATATGCTGTGCCAGATCCCAGTAACGTGGCATATCGGTCTGATAGAACTTATCTACAGACCACAGCGGGTTGTACTCTACCAGGACTCTGCCAGGCTGATGTTTTTTATTCAACATCTGCAGGGTATCCGCGTTAAAGTCTTCCGGATCTTCGATGATCTCGATCACCGTATTCATTTTTTTCAGGCTTTCCTCATCGTACTCCTCTTCTCCCTCTTCGCAGAGAATCAGAAGTGTTTTGTCCGGAATCTGAAAATAACTCTGATGAATGGTAAAATCCAGAAACTGGGTTTTACCACTCTCTAAAAATCCTGTAATTAAATATACGGGAACATCTCTCTTCATCATTACTCATTCACTCCAAAAATTTCAGCAATTTTGTCTTCTGCCATCTTGGAACCGATCACACAGATCTTACCTGTGATCTGTGGAGTACCGGTGCGTACCTCATACTCTTCCGGAACCATATCAAAGTAGATCCACTGTCCGTCTTTTCCGTCCACCATACCTTTGGCACGAAGGATCACACCGAGATCTTCTGCTTCTGACAGTTTCTTCAATGCAGCTTCGATCTCTTCTTTTGTATACTTCTTAGCAGTCTCGCGACCCCAGCTTGTAAATACTTCATCTGCATGATGATGGTGATGATCGTGACCGCATCCACACTCGCCATCATGGTGATGATGTTCGTGATCGTGGTCATGTCCGCATCCGCACTCATCGTCATGGTCGTGATGATGATGTTCATGCTCGTGGTCATGGTCACATCCGCACTCGCCATCATGATCATGGTGATGATGCTCATGTTCGTGGTCATGGTCACATCCGCACTCGTCGTCGTGGTCGTGATGATGATGCTCATGCTCGTGGTCATGATCGTGGTGTCCACCGCATACCGGGCAGAAATCTTCGTCTTCTTCTCTGCCCTGCTCCATAGCTTCCAGAATCTGTGCACCGTCCAGTTTTTCGATTGGAGTGGTGATGATCACTGCATCCTTGTTCACTTCGCGGATCAGAGCGACTGCTTTGGCTACTTTCTCTTCGGTAGCCTTCGGTGTATCGGTACGGCTCAGAATAATCGTTCTTGCATACTGTAACTGGTTCTCGAAGAACTCACCGAAGTTTCTCATATACATTTTGCATTTGTTTACATCTGCTACAGTTGTATAGCTGTTCAGGCTGATCTCACAGTCCACATCCACACCTTTTACCGCTTTGATGACGTCAGAGAGTTTGCCTACACCTGACGGCTCGATGATGATACGATCCGGATGATACGTTGTAATCACTTCTTTCAGAGAAGTTCCGAAATCACCTACCAGAGAACAGCAGATACATCCTGAGTTCATCTCACGGATCTCGATACCGGAGTCCTTTAAGAATCCTCCGTCGATACCGATCTCTCCAAATTCATTTTCAATCAGCACTACCTGCTCGCCTTTTAAAGCTTCAGAGAGCAGTTTTTTAATCAGTGTTGTTTTTCCGGCTCCTAAAAATCCTGAAATAATGTCAATCTTTGTCATGTTTTTTACCTCCTGAAAAACGCCCAAAAAGGGCTGTTTTCTCTAAAACAGCCCTGAATTTTTGTCTGCATATCCTGTGAGTTCTTTCAACAGTTCCTGTCAAAAGAACTCACAGGATATTCTTACCGAATAGTTACTCCTCTATACTTTTATCACGTTTTGTCCAAAAAGTAAAGCCCCCTTTGCGTTTTGGTTTCATAGAACTAACCGTTCTTTTCATGCAAAAGGAGCTTATTTTTCTGTATGTATTATCCGTGGATCATCAGATGAACGATCTCCCGGTCTGTCTCGAGCATACCCTCGGATGCCAGTTTACCTACACAGCGGATCGTATTTTCCACGCCTTTTTTCACGATACCGTCGCCGCCGATAAACTGCTGTCCGTTCTTGTACATAAAGTAACCGAGGATTCCCGCATCTACGGAGGACGCGATCTTTGCTGCACAGGACGCTTTTGCCCCGTCGCAGATCATACCGGATACAATGGCAAGACCGTTGACAATGGCATGTTCGCCCTCTTTCTGACCCTCTCCGTACAGGTAGGCGATCCCGGCGCCACAGCCACATCCGGCACCCACTGCACCGCAGTATGCGGAAAGTCTGCCGATTCCTTCTTTGATATGGATCGTTGCCAGATTTGAGATCACCAGAGCCCGGTACATCGTCTCTTCCGATACCTGCAGTTCTTTTGCAAAAACCACGATCGGGACAGAAGCTGTGATTCCCTGGTTGCCGCTTCCGGAATTGATCACCACCGGAAGCTCACAGCCGTTCATTCTTGCATCGGAACCGGCAGCCGCCATGGCTTTGGCGCGCACCTTGACATCCTGATCGCCGTAAGTGGCCAGCAGAACCTTTCCGATATTGGCTCCATAATTACCACAGAGCCCTTCCTCGGCGATCGCCATGTTGTAACGAACCTGACGTTCCAGTACTTCCCGGACATCTGCAAGGTCCACTTCCTTTGCAAATGCAAAGATTTTTTCTATGGTAAGCGTCGATTTGTCTGCCAGTGCGGATTCTTCTTTTCCGGTAATCTCTTTTGCCAGAAGAATCTCCCCGTTTCTGGACACATGCACCAGATTCGTGTGGAAATCGGTGATTCGTACACTCGCTCTATCTTCTCCGTGATATAAAGTAATCTGAATATCAAAGATCAGATCAGAGGATGCCTCACAGACACTGCACGGAACTTCCTTCAGGAAGCTTCCCATCGCTTCGATGTCTTCCTGTTCCACATGGGAGATGACCTCCAGTTCCTTCGCAGCATCCCCTGCCACGATTCCGGCAACTGCTGCGGCTTCGATTCCGCGTAAGCCCCCGGTGTGGGGAACAACCACACTTTTTACATTTTTAATAATATTTCGGCTGACCGCAACCTCCACCCGCTCCGGAAGGGCTCCCAGTGTCTTTCTGGCAACAGCTCCCGCATAAGCGATGGCGATAGGCTCGGTACATCCCATCGCCGGCACCAGTTCATCTTTCAAAATCTGGACATAGGTTCGGTAAAGTTCTTTTGAAAGCATATTTTTATCTGTTCCTCACTCTTTTTATTTTTTCCAGCAGGCCACCATATGACCCGGTGTTCTCTCTTCCAGTTCCGGTTCCTGCTGTCTGCACTGCTCGGTCGCATAAGGACAGCGTGTATGGAAACGACAGCCGGACGGAACATGCAGCGGACTCGGAAGGTCTCCCTCGATGCCGCAATGTTCCAGGCTGAGTGCCCGCTTCGGATCTGCGATCGGAATGGAGGCCAGCAGTGCCCGGGTGTATGGGTGGCATGGATTATCATACACTTCATCGCTTTCTCCGCTCTCTACGATCTTACCAAGATACATCACGCCAATCCGGTCGGAGATATGGCGCACCATGGACAGATCATGTGCCACAAACAGATAAGTCAGTCCCAGTTCCTGCTGCAGATCTTCCAGCACGTTGACAACCTGTGCCTGGATCGATACGTCCAGTGCGGAGATCGGTTCGTCGCAGAGCAGGAATTCCGGATGGACGGATAAGGCTCTTGCGATACCGATACGCTGACGTTGTCCGCCGGAAAACTCATAGGCATATTTTTCCATATCGTCTGCCTTCATACCTACTTTTTCAAGAAGACTTACGATCCGCTCATCCATCTCTTTTTCCGGAAGTTTTTCAAAGACGGAAATCGGTTCGGCCATGATTTCTCTTACATTCTGATGGGGATCCAGCGCAGAATAAGGATCCTGAAAAATAATCTGCATTCTTTTATGATATGCAAGGAGTTCTTTACCCTTTGTCTTTGTGATGTCGTGACCGTCGTAGGTTAAGATTCCATCTGTCGGCTCATACATACGGATCAGAGTACGGCCCAGTGTGGACTTTCCACAGCCGGACTCTCCCACCAGACCGAAGGTTTCTCCTTTTTTAATGGAAAGGTTCACACGGTCCACCGCCCGTACTTCCTGTACCAGTTTTCCGAAGAAATTTTTGACCGGGAAATACTTGGACAGATTCTTCGCTTCCAGAAGATATTGTTCTTTTGTTTCCATATTATTTCTCCTCTTCTTTCTTCTCTTTCTCGTCCAGTTCTTCTTTTGTGAAGATACATCTGGAGGACTGGGTATCGGAATATGCCCGCATGGACGGGATCCCTTTCTTACATTCCTCGCATGCAAACCGACAGCGGGTCACAAATGGACATCCTGCCGGCGGATTCGCCAGAGACGGTGCCATACCAGGGATTGGTTCGAGGCGTTCCCGACATCCACTCTCACATTTTGGAATCGCATGAAGCAGTGCTCTCGTGTACGGATGGGTCGGATGTTCGAAGATCTCTTCTGTGGTTCCCTCTTCCATGATCAGACCCCCGTACATCACTTCGATCCGTTTCGCCAGAGAAGCTACCACCCCGAGATCGTGGGTGATCAGAATAATATTCATCTGCTCATTTTCATTTAACTGTTTGAGAAGCTGCAGAATCTGCGCCTGGATGGTTACATCCAGTGCGGTTGTCGGTTCATCGGCGATCAGCAGCCGCGGCTGGCAGCACAGTGCCATTGCGATCATGACACGCTGTCTCATACCACCGGAAAATTCATGGGGATACTGATCCATCCGGCTTTCTGCCGACGGGATTCCTACTTTTCCCAGCATATCGATAGCTACTTTTCTTGCTTCTGCCTTGCTCAGGTTCTGGTGACGGCGAAGTACCTCGATCATATGATACCCGATCTTTTTCAGCGGATTCAGGGCAGTCATCGGATCCTGGAAGATCATTGCCATATCTTTTCCACGCATTTTCCGTTTTTCTTTTTCGGACATGGACAGCAGATCCTTCTGCAGCAGTTCCAGATGATCTGCCTGCACCTGAGCATTTTCTCCGAGAAGTCCCATGACAGACTTCATGGTTACACTTTTCCCACTTCCGGACTCTCCTACTATAGCCAGAATATCTCCTTCATCCACATGGAGGGAGACACCGCGCACCGCCTGGATCTTCTGTTTGTGACTCTCAAACGTAGTGGTCAGATTGTCTATGGTTAATACTCTGTTTTCTTTCATCTCCACTCCTCCTATTTGCCTGCATCCATGACACGGGGATCTACATAGATACGAAGCAGATTGCCCAGTTTGTTGAACGCAAAGATGGTCAGCATGATCAAAAGACCGGGGATGATCGCCATGTAAACGGCATTCTGCAGGTTACTCTGTGCACTCTGCAGTAATTTTCCCCAGGAAGACAGCGGTTCCTGAATACCGATCCCTAAGAAACTCAGTGATGACTCTGTCATGATTGCATTGGAGATACTGGTGGTCGCTGCGATGATGATCGTCGGCAATACCGAAGGAATCAGATGGCGGAGTACCATTTTAAATAACGGCACACCGGTAAAGTCCGCATAGAGGACGTATTCCCTCTCTTTGACGGACATAACCTCCGCACGCACCAGACGGGCGATTTCCATCCAGGAGAAAAATCCGATCACGATAATAATGGACACCAGTCCCTGTTTGAAGAAAATACTGATAACCGTAACCAGGATCAGCCACGGAATGGACTGCAGAATGTCAACGATCCGCATCAGGATACCATCTATGATACCGCCGAGGTAACCGGCAAGAATCCCAACAGTGACACCGATGGTCACACTCATCAGCATGGCAAGCACGCCGACCAGCAGGGACACACGGCCTCCGTAGATGACACGCGCCAGATAATCACGGCCCACTTCATCGGTTCCGAAAATATGGGCACTACTTGGTGCCTCTAACATATGAGCGACATCGGTTTTATTCGGTTCCAGCGGGAGCACCGGAGCCAGTAAGGATAAGATCAGGATCAGCGCAAGGAAGATAATAGAGAATATTGCGATTTTGTCGTGCTTTAATGCCTCCCAGACATTTTCCAGACGTTTTTTTTGAGAATGATTCATTGCCATACGATTACCCCATCTTTCTGATACGCGGATCTGTCACGCAGTATAAAATATCGGACAGCAGGTTTCCCAGGACCACCAGGGTGGAAGACAATATCAAAACGATCATAACAATCGGATAGTCCATACCCTGCACCGCCTTGATAAAATACGGTCCGATACCCGGCCAGCTGAATACGGTTTCCGTGATAACCGCACCGGTTACCAGTGTCGGCAGTGCCATACCCAGTTTTGTGATAACCGGAAGCAGTACGTTCTTACAGACATGTTTGAACATGATCTCTGCTTTGGAAGCGCCAAATGCCTTCTGTACCATAACATAATCCTCGGAGTACTGTGTGATCGTGGAAGAACGCACATAACGCACATTGTCCGGGATAAATGCCAGTGTCAGCACCAGATACGGTGTAATAAAATGCAACAGGAAATCAGACAAGGTATTCACGCCTACCGTATGCATGCCAAGGATCGGAAGGATCCGCAGTTTATAGCCGAACAGATAGATAAAGAGCATCGCTACCCAGAAAGTCGGCATCGCGATCCACAGGGAACAGATCCCGTCGATCAGTTTGTCCAGCCATTTATTTTTGTGAGAACCGGCCACCAGACCCAGCACGATCGAGATCACATAGGCAGTCAGATAAGACGGCAGCACCAGCTTGATCGTGTTCGGGATTCTTGTCGCCAGCTCATCGAAAATATTGGTTTTTGTCACGATAGAATAGCCGAAGTTTCCATTCAGGATTCCTTCCAGCCAGCGGATATACTGCACATAGACCGGCTGATCATAGCCGTATTTTTCACGGATCATCTGTACCATCTCCGGAGACATCTTTGGAGTTGTCATGGCATCGATGGCATCATACGGTGCCAGATGAATCAGAGAAAAACACAGGATCGTGATCACGATGATCAGTGGGATCGCAGTAAGAATACGTTTGAAAATATACTTTGCCATACCTTTTTCTCCTTTTGTTTTTCATTCTTAAGCCCAAAAAGCGGAACTCTTCGCCTGTTTCAGAAGAATTCCGCCCTCATTATAAATAGTGTCTAATCTTTGATGATTACTTATTCAGCAATTTTCAGACTGGAAGTATCCTCGAAGGTATATACCGGAACAAGTCCTGCATCTTCCACACCCTGGATTCTGTTGTTCACAACCAGGATCTTGTTGTTGGAAATGATCGGATAGAAAGCACCTGTATCCTGGACAGCTGCCTGCAGTTTTGCATAGGTTTCCTTTCTTGCAGACTCATCCATCTCAGAACGACCTTCTTCAAACAGCTGATCGATGGTATCGTATCCACTGTAGTGCATGTAGTTGTAAGCACCATCATTTTCAAACAGGCTGGAGAAGGTATCCGGGTCAATACCCATGATATAACCGCCCAGATACATATCGTACTCGTTATCCGGATCCTTCATTGCGTTTGCAATGGCTGTTCCGTCTCCACCGGCAAGTTCTACCGTCACACCAACTTCCTGCAGCTGTTCCTGAATCAGCAGTGCCTGTGCGGACTGTACGGCATCACTGGAGATGTAACCCAGTTTCAGTTTCAGACCACTCACACCGGCTTCCTCTAACATACTCTTTGCTTTGTCTACATCCTGCTCGTATTTTTCCACACCGTCTTCTGTGTAGAACTGGCTGTTGGTTGGCAGGAAGGTATACGGAATGCTGTAGTATTCGTCAGATTCGAAGGCTGCATCATCCATTGCTTTTCTGTCCATGGCAAACAGCAGGGCTTTACGAACGTTTTCGTCTGTTACACGGTTGCAGTTGATCTGCAGGTAACCGACACGACCCTCTGTGTAAGAATAAGCAGTCAGGTTGCTTGCATCCAGATCCAGTTTTTTCACCTGCTGTGGTGTCATCTGATAAGCATCTACTTCACCGTTCTGCAGAGCCAGGATCGCAGTATCTGCATTTTCGATGATCTGGAATACTATATTTTTAACAGACGGTTCACCTTTGTAGTAGTTTTCGTTTGCTTCAAACTTCAGATATGAGCCTGACTGATACTCTACCAGTTTGTAAGGACCGGTTCCTACGGAGTTCATGTTGTAATCGTTATGCTCAAAATCTGTGACATCTTTGTAGATGTGCTCCGGCATAATGAAAATCTGACTTAACATCTCGATAGCCGTAGGTGTTACGAACGGGAATGTGAAAGATACGGTGTAGTCATCCACTTTTTCCACTTTTACCGTTCCCTGATCGTAAACCAGCTGAGAATAAGCCCAGCCAAGGTTATCCTCCTGTTCCATGGCTTCGTATGTAAATACCACGTCATCTGCGGTAAATGGTTCACCGTCAGACCATTTCACATCATCTCTCAGTTTAAATGTATAGGTCAGATTGTCATCGGATACGCTATAATCTGTAGCCAGGAACCAGTTAATTCCATCGGCATTATTCATATACAGTGGGGAGTAGATCATCTTTACAGTAGATAATCCCCAACGGTCAGATGTTGTAATAACATTGACAGTCTCTGTGGGGTCCCCGGAGATGGCATAGGTAAATGTGCTGTCACCAGAAGTCTCTGTGGTAGCTGTACTGCTGTCGGCAGTGGTTGTGCCTGCTGTGCTGTCATCTTCTGCAACCGGATCTTTTCCGCCACAGGCTGTCAGACTTGCTGCAAGCATCGCTGTCAGAGTAAGTACAGATACAAGTTTTTTGAATCTTTTCATTTTACTCTTTCTCCTCCTTATTTGGCCTGATTTTTTAACAATCATACTTCATCATGTTAGCAAAGGAAGGTACATTTGTCAATTCATTTTCGCCATAAACATAGTTTTTTGGTATGTTCCTGATCCGTTCACTGAT
>ERZ1034901.2153-NODE-2153-length-12826-cov-5.019497_pt1 | contig 12826 bp, 13 predicted proteins | sample MGYA00520628_ERZ1034901 | MGnify/ENA primary metagenome ERZ1034901 (study PRJEB33766, sample SAMN09781783) | gut metagenome | biome: gut microbiome | host: Homo sapiens | place: Madagascar | study: EMG produced TPA metagenomics assembly of the PRJNA485056 data... | reverse complement strand
GCCTTCTGGCAAGGAATCTGGGACGGGATAACCGGCAAGTCCGAGGAAGTCAAAAACGACCTAGGTGCGAAGTTCGATGGAATCAAGGAAGGCGCATCGAATGCCTGGGAAAACCTGAAGACAAATGCGTCTGATGCCTGGGGGAATCTCCAGTCTGCGGCATCGGAGAAATTCGGTGCGATTAAGGATTCTATCCGGAATGATATGCAGACCGGCCTTGAAGCCGGGTCTTCCAGTGCGAAGGCGCTTCAGGCAGCAATGAACGGTGACTGGTCGACCGCCAAGACCGAAGCGGCCAATGCCTTCAACCTCATCAAGGACAACATAACGAACAAGCTGGGCAATGCCAAGACGAACGCCATCAACATTGCCGACACGATTGGCGATAAGCTCGGCTTTCCCGGTCTCGGAACGAAGGTCAATGGTGTTTTCGAGGGTATCAAGAATGGCATAACCAACAAGCTGAACAGCGCCTGGAACACGATTAGCTGGATACCCAATCAGATTTCCTCGGCGTTCTCCGGTATCCGTATCAGTCTGCCGCATATCAGCCTTCCCCATTTTTCCGTCTCGTGGAGGGATATCGGCGGCATCGTCGACCTGCCGAGCATCAGCGTGAGCTGGTATGCAAAGGGCGGCTATTTCGACCGCCCGAGCATCATCGGCGTCGGTGAGGCCGGCGGCGAGCACGTCACTCCGGACAGGAAGCTGCGCGAGAGCGTTGAGGACGCCGTTTCAAGGGCTTTCGACCGCTGGGGCGGCGGGGCAAATCCGGTCAGCGTCTCCGTAACTGTAAACGCCACGGTCAACGACAAGGTTGACGCCTACACGACGGGGCAGCAGATCGGCGCTGGCATCGCCAGCCGCCTGAAGCAGAGGGGAGTGACCGTTGGAGCGTAAACGCAAGCGCAACCAGAGCGACAGCATCGTCTTCAACGGTCATGACCTGTCGAGCCTCGTCTTCTGCAAGATTCACCGCCCGATAATGGCAAGCGTGAAGCCGACGTTCGAGGATATGCCCGGAAAGCATGGCGAACTGTTCAAGTCGGTGAAACGAGAGGGATACGACCTGACCGTCGACATGTGGCTGCGCACGGAACATCGGCGCGACGTCGCCGAAGCGCGGCACAAACTGGCGGCGATGCTCTGGACGGATGAGCCGGCACCGCTGTACCTGCCGGATGACCCAACGTGCTATCTCATGGCCGTTGTCAGCGGCATCACAGATCTGGGTGAGATTACCGATGATTGCCCGGGCGCGTCGGTGACATTCCATATATGTGATCCGGACTATCACGGGCAGAGCCGCCGTATCGAGATAGCCGGATCCGCTGCCGTCTCCGTCGGCGGCACGCTTCCCGCGTTAATTAAGGTAACGGCGAAGCCGTCTGCCGGAGCTGCCTGGAGGATAACCAACACCGACACCGGCGAGTTCGTCGAGATTATCCAGCCGCTCACGGATGACAGCACCATCAGGCTCGATTTCTCGACCGAACACGCGACGGTCAACGGCTCTGTTGCCTCGCTCAACATCATGAGCGATTTCTTTGAGATTAAAGACCGTGCGCACATCAAGATCTCTAGCGGCTCCGCGGTGCTGGAATGGGAGGAAAGATGGCTTTAACCAAAAAGGTCAACTTCACCCGTTTCAGCCGTTTCGGCGCGAATCTCGGACGGCTCACCTACACCGCAGCGACCCATGAGGACGCTACGGACGGCACCGATGAGCTTAAGATCAGGTGCGACGAGGATTTGAGCAAGGGAGAGCGCCTTGTTTGGGTTGACCGACAAGGCGTCGTGCACGAGCACATAGTCGACGAAATCGAGCGGCTGCACGATGACAGCGGCAAGCCCTATACCAGCGTCACGTGCATCAACTCAATCAACGAGACGTGGGATGACTATATCAAAGACAAGCGGCCGTCCGGCAGCGTGGCTGTGGCGCTCGCATCGATACTCGCTGGCACACGTTGGGAAGTCGGCAACTGCGACCAACCAGGCAGCGCCTCGCATACCTTCTATCACGTAAAAGTCCGCGAGGGCTTGAGCGACCTGCTCAAGACATGGGGCGGCGAGCTTGAAACCGTCATCGAGACGGACGGCGTGCAGGTCACACACCGATACGTGCGCGTGGTCGCGAAACGCGGAAACCAGCAAAGTCCCAAGCGCTTTACGTGGACTAAAGACCTCATAAGCATCAAGCGCAAGACCGGCAGCGCGAATCCGAAGACGCGCGTTTACGGTTACGGCAAGGGCGTTGAGACGGATGGCGGCGGCTATGGCCGGCGCTTGACTTTCGGCGATATAAACGGCGGCAAGGATTACGTCGAGGATGCGTCCGCAACCGAGGTTTGGGGGCATCCCGACGGCAACGGCGGCGTCGCGCCTGCGGTGGACGTTTACATTAACGAGCAATGCGAGGACGCTGCGCAGCTTCTTGCCGAGACGAACGATTACCTCGAGCGAGCCAAAACGCCGACCGTCTCTTATGAAGCGAGCGTGATCGACCTATTTGCTTTCGGTCGAGATTGGGAAAGCGTTGCTGTCGGCGATTGCGTGGCAATCATCGACAAGGGCTTCTCCGCTGCGGGAATCAGGCTCAAGGGTCGCGTCTCGAAGCTGACCCGCGACTTGGTGACCGGCGATGCCACGGTGGCGTTCGGCAACTTAACCGATGATCTGGCCGACATCTTTCAGTCAATGGCGCAGCAGCTCAAGAGCGGCAGCAATCAGCGGGCTAACTACGATGCGGCGGCTGGCACTTCCGTCTCGTGGCTCAACCAGCTCATGGCGGCGCTCAACAAGGCGTTCAATGCCGTCGGCACCTACAAGGTCGAGACGTTCGAGCTCGGCGTGATCTACTCCAACGTGCCGCTGGATGCAGAAACAGGCGTGCCGCTCAAGTCAACGTCCGGCATGTGGGCGTTAAACATCAACGGCATGGGCATCCGCCTTGCCGCAAATCTTACAAGCGACGGCCAATGGAATTGGCGAACGTTTATAACCGGCGCACAGGTGAGCGCCGATTGCATCAACGCCGGAACGATGAGGGCAGACCGCATCCGCGCGGGCTTGCTCACCGACGAGGTGGGCGCGAACTATTGGGACTTGGAAACGGGCGAATTCCAGCTATCGCCCACTGCGAAGTACGGCGATGGTGGCTATACCGTCGATGGCGTTATCGAAGACCTGCACGGCGGAATGACGCAGAACAGAAAACACATCGAGGCCCTTGGGGAAGACTTCCAGACAAGGAATAAGGAACTTGACGAGACGATAAGCAGCCTCGACACCACGGTCAACGACATCGCTAAAGACGGCATCGTCACCGAGGCGGAGAAAGCCGCCGTAAATAAAATTCTCCAGACCGTGCAGAAAGATAAAGAAGACCTTTCTGCACTACACAAATCGCTGTCGTCAAACAAAAACTTGCAGGTTCAGTTCAAGGCGCAAGTCTTAGAGCCGAGGTACAACAACGCGTTCGGCGAGGGCGGAGCGTTCGATGTCCTGATGTCAGCCATCTCGGATGTCACAAACTGCTCAACAGCCGAGGCGCTGAATGCCGCCATGTCGGATTATAAGAGCGCCTATGAAAGCTACTCATCCGCTGTAACAGTCTATGCTGCGGTAGCGCGACAGGCGACGAGCATGATTGCGCAAGAGGTGGCTAAGACCGATGCGGAGAAGCTTGTCGACAAGCTCGACGAGAGCCTCAAACAGCAAGAGATCTTCAATCGCCTTACCAACAACGGGGCAAACAAAGGCATTTACATGTCCAGCGGCGAGCTGTACATCAATGCGACATACCTCAAGAGTGGAACTATCGGCGACGGTCAGAGGAAGAACTACTGGAATCTGACGAGTGGCTATTTCCAGACAACCTATGGTGTCATCGGCGGGCTATCAATCGATAACAACAAATTGTATAGATATAAGCTTACGCTAGATTCGAACACCTCTGGTCTCTACATAGGTACAGACGGTTTCAGCGTCGGCGGCGGCACCTGCTACACAGCAATGGCCAACGGATACCTATACGGCGGCACAGCTGAGGACATTACGGGCTACGTCGGATTCAACAACTACAACACCAAGTCCAAGGTGTATGGCGCGCGTCTCGCTGGCAAAGGGTGCATCTGCCTTCTCACCGATGACTGGATCGGCGTCGGCGAATACAAAGACCGTGGCGAGTACGTCTCCTGTAAGACCGGCATGAGCGGCAGCGTCACGCTCGTCGGGAACCTGAAAAGCTCGTGGACAAATCTTCAACTGACCGGAACGTATAACGTGTCCGGCCTTTGCCAAAACCTGTCTATGACTTGGACAAATTGGACGATCACTTTCGACCACGGACTAATGATCACGTCGCTATAAGGAGGTATGGAATGACCACGTTCAGAGTTGAGAAGGATGGAATCTCGTTTTACGTCCAACCACACATGCTCGATTACTACGCCGCGAGTGGCTATGCCATATACAAGACTGTAGAGGAAAGCGTCACAGACGTTGCCGCGGAAATCGCCGCGCTTGACGATTCGGCACCGATTGTGGAGGAGGTGAAGGTCAATGGATAAAGGAATCGAATCTTTGGCAACCGCGCTCGGTGCCAGCGTTACGGAAAGCAAACAGAGCATCGAAATCGAGAACATCATCCCCGATGAATATAGCAATACCCAGATGGAGCAGATGCTTATTGCGCTCGAGCCGCTTCTCGAGCGCCGAGACATCGTAGGCTATGCCGCCGCACGTAATACGAGGGTGTTGCGTGCGGAGGCGCTTGAGTACCTAAAACGCCGCGATGAACTTATCGCGCAGTACGGCGAACCTGAACTTGGCGATGATGGGCTTCCCACCGGTCGCACGCAGCTTCGCATCGGTTCAGACGAGCACAAGGCTTTCTGCCGCGAAATCGAGATGTACGCAAACATCAAGCATCGACCTAACCTGTTCAAGATTGCCTATGCCGACGCGATCGGAAAGATGACAGGAAACGAGATTTTGGCGTGCGAGTGGATGTTGGTCGACGGTGATGCCTGATGAACACACAGACCATCGAGCTTGATATCGACAAGCGCGGGTGCGGAAACAACTGCATCCGCATCGCCCAGGGCGAAAACGGCGGCACTACCATCAAGGCGCTCGTCTTCGACAACGGCGGGGAGTTCACACTTGCTGGCTATACGGCGTACCTTGTTGCACGTCTGCCCGATCGTATCCACTACTACAAGGGAACCGCCGCGCTCTCCGGCAACACCGTAACGCACGTCTGCGAGGAATCGAAATTGGCGTGCGTGCCAGGCTATACCGACGAAGCCTATTTCGAATTCACAAAGGGCTCGCAGACGGTGCAGACCGAGCGCTTTGCGCTGGACATCATGCGCGACGCCCGCGAGGGAAATACTCCGGCGAAGTCATGGGACAACGCAGTAGAGGCGCTTGAGAAGCGCGCCGAAACCGCCGTCACCAAGGGCGAGCAGGCCGTCACAGACGCGGGCAAGGCGCTGAATAACGCCAACGCTGCGGTGAACATCTGCAAGAGCGCCACGGACGCGGCCAACACCGCAACGGGCAAGGCGAACGCAGCGACAAAGAGCGCCACAGATGCCGCTTCTGCCGCAAATACGGCCAAGGCGAACGCCGACATCGCGACCGAGGCGGCGAATGCCGCGACAAACGCGGCGAACGCCTCCAAGGACGGTGCAGACCTGGCGGCAGCGGACGCGCGCAAGGCGGCTGAGGAAGCCCGAGGTTCTATCAGCCCAGACAAGCGCATCTATCTCGCTTACGACACCGTTGGCGATACGGAGTACATCACACTAATCGATACGGAGGATTAGGCATGAGCAAGACGCACATCGCCGATCACGAAACGCTTGAGCGCGTCGCAATCGCGCTTGAATCAATGGGGGCGGCTTCCGTCCCCATTTTTAATGACGAGACCGGGCGTTACACCAACTCGTCCATTGCCGCCTGGCTCACAAAGATGCGCGACGGCAAGAACTACGGCGTGAGCATCCCCAAGGGCAGCTCCACCGCCTGTACTAAGACAGGAGCGAACGCCGGCATCGCAAACCCCAAGCCCGGTGTCATCGGGCGCGCGGCGATCGACCCGTACGTCAACCAAGGTGCCTTCTTCTTCGTGGAGGTCAACGGCGGCGTGGATGCCGACGGCACGCCTTACGTCACGGCAATCGACGGCGATGGGCGTTTCTCGCGCCTCGACGATACATGGGTCTTGACGCCCGTGCTTTACACTCTTGAGACCGAGACCGATGACGCGGTGAACCTTACCGTCTCGGATACGCGCCAGCCCGGCATGAAACGGCAGCCCGCCGCGCTGCTCCCCAACGGCGCGCAACGTCCATATATGCTGTATGCAAAGTATGCGCTGTCAGTCGATGCCGAAGGCAAGCCGCGAAGCGTGAGCGGCGCGCAGGTGAAGCGGTTCGTAAGCCACGATACCGGCGTCTCGCTCATGAAAACGGCAACGACGGGTGATTCATTCAAAACCGCCGCCGATGACTGGTATGTCAAGGTCATGTTCCTCTTGAAGTATGCTACCAAGAACAGCCAGAGCGTATTCGCGGGCTGCACGGGATACGACGTACAGATGAGCCCGACCGTAGCAGAAAGCAACACCACGCGCGTCGTAGTCGCGAAGGAGAAGGCCGATCAGATTCTTATCGGCTCTTCGATGATTCTGGGAACACATACGGGCACGTCGAACGACCGTGGCAATGGCTACAACTATGACGTGTTCGATGCCGCGACCGTTATCAAGAAGGTCGATATCGACGCATCGAACACAGCCATATACTTCGACGTCGCGAAGCCGTTCACGACTGCCACCACATACCTTTTGAGCACCGTCCCGTGGAGGGCTGGCGCTTGCGATGCGGTTGAGGGCGACGGATCGCCGACGAGCTGCACGGACGGAAAGCAGCCCTTTGTCGTCCAGGGTATCGAGCTCGGTCTCGGTATGTATGAGGTTCTTGGAAACGTCCTAATCCAATACACAGGTACTGGTACGGTCGTTTACGTGAACCCGGACACTAAGAACGAGAAGACCGGCAGCTCACCGGACAGTGCGCTGTCTGCCGGAGCTTTTCCCGGACAAGCGGCTGAGGGATGGAATTACGCTCTTTACTGCAAGACGGTCAACGGCCTGATGATTCAGCAGGGAACGGGTGCGTCGACTTCTGTTGGCATCTGCGACGGCAACTACAAGGTCGCTGACACTACCGTCGGTTGGAGAGAATGGCTTTCTCTCGGCAGCTTGGGGCACTGGGCTGGCGGCGGTCTTTGGTGCGTCGTCGGCAACGGCGGCCCCGGTGGCGCCGGGTGGGGCGTGGGCTCGCGCCGCTCTGCCAATGGTCGCTCTAGGGGTGAAGCGGCGTAAGCCGCGAGGGGACTTGTCCCCTTATGAAAACAAGCAGGGATTCGCGGCGCGCGGGCTGTCATGTTCTGTTGGCTTTCTCTCGGCAACTTGAGGAACAGGGCTAACGGCGGTCTTTGGTACGTCAACGGCAACAACGGCACCGGTGACGCCAGGTGGAACATCGGCTCGCGCCTATCTGGACAAAACAAGCAATCATTCCAGCTACACATATACTTCCACCGCGACTACCCGCCGCCGCTGGTGGCGAGCGGGCATTTGGCCTGGGTCAACTGACTGAAATGGCTTTAAGACCACTGGGCTAGTAGCCGACAGGTGAACCCTCAGACAGTATCCAGAGAGAAACGGTCTGAAAATTGAAGACATATTGCAGAGGGCTTCGCATTGACGGAGCCCTCATTTATAGAGCCTACGGTAATTGGCTTAAGGCACCGGCAGGCAAGAAGAATGCCTGGCGCGTGCCGATTGAATACGGCAGCGTGGATTCGCTTCTGGCTGAAATCGAGGGCGAGATTTGCCATCGCTCGCTGACATTTCAACCGATCAGACGTCATTGGCACCGCGAGCCAACCAACGGAAAACTACGGCTCATCGGCGTGGAGAGCGTCAAGCAGCAGGTCTGCGATTACGTCGCAATTGAAGCTCTTCATGACTTGTTGCACGCTAAGGTTGGGTTCTGGCAGGTTTCGAGCGTCAAGGGCAAGGGACAGACTATGGCGGCGAACGCCGTGAGTCGCTGGTCTCAGGAGGGCGGCTATTTCGTCCACCTTGACATTCGCAAATGCTATCCGTCAATCAAGACGGACGTGGTGATAGACGTCCTTCGCCACTACGTGCGGAGTCCTGATGTCATGTATGTATGCAGGACGCTGCTCTCCACATACGATGACGGGCTTGAGATCGGCAGTTACTTCAGCCTCCGCATGGCGCAGCTCGTGCTGTCCTTTGGCTACCACACTATAGAGAGCATGCACAAGGTGCGGCGAGGCAACAGCGTCGCGATGGTGTCGCATCAGCTTTGGTATGCAGATGACATCTATCTATTCAGCCAGGACAAGCGCAACTTGCGCAGTGCCGCGAGGGAATTGCAAAGGCTCCTCCTTAAGCGCTACGGGCTGCATCTCAAAGCATGGAAAATCTGCCGCATATCGAACGATGAGCCGGTGGATGTCGTCGGGTTCACAGTGCGACCAAACCGCGTAACGCTGCGACCTTCGCTGTTCCTGCGCGCGTGCCGCGCATATCGGAAATACAGGCGATCGCCCACTCTCAAGCGCGCAAGGCGCGTGACGAGCTACAACGGCTGGTTCAAGCACTCAGATTCGAGCAACCTGGTTAGGGACAACGGATTTGACCAGGTATTCAAAAAGGCAAGGCGGCACGTGAGTGCTGCGGGAAGGAAGAAACATGAGCTATCAGACAGTATCGGCAACGCCGCTCGCACCTGTGCTGATCGAAGCGCGCGCCGACGGTCTCACGTCCGACGTGTGGCTGCGCAAGAACATCCAGAAGGACGTTGCAGACAACGGCATTGACTCTGGTAAAGCCATCGAGTTCTACCGAGCCGATGAGATTCACTTCGTACAGGCAGGAGTCCCGACGCTCGACGGTATCACCGCCGCATTCGATGAACTCTGGGCAGCGCACGAGGATGACGGTCTCAGCGACACCGAGCGCATCGACAAGATCATCAAGTCGCTTTCCGCGACGAGGGCGGCACTCGAAGACACCAATGCCGCATTGCTGGAGATTGGCGACATCGTTGGAGGTGCAGAGTGATGGCGAAGATCTACTTCGAAGCGGTCAAGGAAGGGAAGCGGACGCTTGAGAGCGTCCCGAAGCGCTGGCGCGCTGCCGTCGCAGCAATGCTCGAAGCATCTAAAAAAGACACTGACCAGGAGGAATAATCAAATGGATCTCGCACCTATTTACACGTTTACTGAGCAGCAGGTATGGGCTATCGCTGGCGCATTCATCCTCATGCTCTTCGACATGGTGAGCGGTATCATTCAGGCTGTCATGAACCGTGAGTTCCGCAGTTCCACGATGCGCACCGGTCTTGGCCACAAGGCGGTGCTGGCGCTTATCATCCTGCTTTCGATCTGCATCGAAATCCTAAGTTCCCACGTTGCCGGTCTTGGCTTCGGCGGCGTGACCATCTACGTGGTGTGCGTCGCGATTATTATCATGGAGGTCGCGAGCATCATGGAAAACCTCTGCAAGGCTTATCCCGAGCTTGCAGACCTTCCGGTCATGAAGATCTTCGAGCATGCGGACGCGGATGCGGTAAACCCTAAGACGGTCGCAGATGAAGTGTACAAGCGCGGCTAGGCTCCGGCTCGCGGCAGCGCTGCTTCTTGGCATTGCAGTCGGCTTCAGCGCTTGGATCGGCATCGCAGCTCAGCATGTGCAGTCAGACAGCATAAGCAGTGTAAAGACCTACGAGCGCGGATACAGCGACGGAGTTCAGGACGCGCAGCCAATTTACGACAAGAGTGATTCTAAAAAGAGCGGCTATATGCCGCTCTTTTTGCAAAAAGACCCGCAATGGTCATCGACCGCCTATAGCGACGAGACCATCGGCACCTACGGGTGCGGCCTCACGTGTGCCGCCATGGCGCTGAGCTACGAGCAGGGCGCGCCGGTGACACCGGATACCCTCGCAAACATTGTGGGCGATTCGTGCCTTACAGACCGAGTAAACGACATGGCGAAGTTCACGCAGTTCACCCACGACAGATACGGATATGACCGAGTTGACACCTTCTGGGGCACGGACAGTGCCCTCGATTATGTCGACGATGGATGGATTGTATTCGCAGGAGTTAGTGGTCAGCTGGGAAACCGTGAATACGGCAGCCACGTCGTGATGATCTGGCGTGCGAACGATGACGGGACGTATGCGCTACGTGACCCGGACGATGGAGCCAACTCAATCAAAACATGGACAAGGGAAGAGCTCGAAGCCGTCTGCTTCGGCTCATTTAACGCTATTAGAGGTGATGCGCGATGACGATGAAGGGTATCGACATTTCTGATTATCAGCGAGGTCTCGACCTCACTAAAATCGATTACGATTTCGTATTCTGCAAGGCGACCGAGGGCATCGATAAGGTTTATTCGACTTGCGACCCGTTTATCCAGACGGCGATCAGCCAGAAGAAACTCTATGGCTTCTACCATTTCCTTGACAAGTCCGACCCAGTTAAGCAGGCCGAGTTCTTCTACGCCAACTGCAAGAACTACTTCGGCAAAGGCATCCCGATGCTCGACTATGAAGCCTACGGTCGCATTGGAACCAATAAGGCTAAGCTGTTCCTGGATAAGATCTACGAGCTCACCGGAGTCCGATGCATCGTCTACATGAGCCGCAGCGTCACCACGGAGGAAGACTGGTCGCAAATTGCAAAGAACCACGCGCTCTGGGTCGCGCAGTACGCCGACCGCAACGACACTGGATACCAAGATTCCCCTTGGCTTCCTGATGGTGGATTCGGTGCCTGGAACAGCTGCGTCATCCATCAATACTCTTCCCACGGACGATTGAACGGGTATGACAAATACCTCGATCTCGACATCGCATACATGGACAAGCAGGCATGGTTTAAGTACGTTCATGGCGAGAGAGTTGAGACTGGTGGCGCGGTTGAGAATTGTCCTGATGGCTCTACTGCAAATCTCGCGGCAGCGGTCATGCGCGGAGAGTACGGCAATGGAGACGAGCGTCGTAAGCGCCTAGGCTCTCGATATGATGAGGTGCAGGCGTTAATCAACCGCGTAAGCTCTTCCAGCGTCGACGATCTTGCCAAAGATGTGCTCAACGGAGTCTTCGGCAACGGCGATACGCGACGCGCTGTACTTGGCTTGCGTTACGATGAGGTACAGGCACGTGTCAACACGCGCTCGTCAAGTGTTGACATCGACGCGCTCGCTCGCGCCGTGATTCGAGGTGAGTACGGTGACGGCAACGAGCGCCGCACCAAGCTCGGAGCAAACTTCGATGCGGTTCAAAAACGAGTAAACGAACTTCTTAAATAGCATATAAATGAGCCCGCACCCTGTAATGGGGTGCGGGCTTTTTGCGTTTAGATGTCGAAATAGAACTCTCGCCACTTCTTAAGCTCTTCGTCGGTCATGCTTGCGGCGTAGTCAAGCAGCTGATCTTCTGTCTTCGAGCGGTCAATCATGACTTGCTCGACATAATTCAAGTTGAGCCAAAGGGAACGGTCGCTCTCGAACTCTACGCCCTTGTCCAACAGCCATTCGAAGATTTCCTCGACGCTTCCGCCGTCGATTTCCGTCCACTCGCGATGGTCTCCGGTACCCGAGATGTCAGCTTCCATGTCAACGCACCCGCCGACATACTCGCCGGAGATAGTGATCGTCACATCGCCTTCGTTGGCCGTCTCGAAAACGTAGGTCTTGGGGCTTGCCATGGCTTCCATATCCTTTCTAATAAGGTCTTTGATGTACTGATTGCGGTTCTCCTTTCCTTGGAAGTATTCCAGGACTTCGGCATCAGACGGGAAGAACTTCACGTTGAACGACTTGACGTTCGCTTTACGGTACTTCTCCGTTGCCTTGCTTCGCGCATCTGCCATGCTGTATCCTTTCGCTAAAGGCTCTGGGCATCATTTCAAGGTGGGCGGGTTGCCCGCCGCCGAGCGGGCAACCCTTCCGCTTACCGTCTGTTAAGAAGGCGGAAGCGGATCTGGACGGTGACCGCTAATCGCCAAACCCTGAACGTGATGCTCATTGCCTTGCTCCTTTCTGTCTGTCGAAAAGCCTTATTGCCTTTCGACACTTATTATTATAGGGGTACCACTATATAATACAAGGTATAGGGGTACCACCACACAAAGCAGACACAATTAAGATTTCTTGTTCGGCGATTCACAAAAAGTAATGACGGCAAGCCAGTTCCGTGTTAGTTTGATTTCAACTGAGTTGGCATATATTGTGTTCGCAGTAAGTAACTTCTGCTCCACCATCGTGAATTCAAAAGGCCGTCGGGTATCCGGTGGCCTTTTTTCATACCCATCAACCGCACAAACCAAAGTGACGCGTGCACCCGCGTTCACCCCGCAAAAAGTTGCGCAATTACCTTCCCGGTTTTGTACAAAGTTTGTTAGCCAAGCATAATAGTTTGAGCAATTCGCGCCGCCAGGAATACAACTCAGGCAGTGCCCATCAACCCACACCCCCCCATAAACCTGCGGCAATGTGTGCAATACGGCACAATATCCCCCATAACCACGGCAAATAAACAATATGTTGCTCAACACGCCCCAAAACGCATGGGCCACCTGCTGTGCTAGGATACCTAACGTCACATGGGTTCAACTGTGCTCGCGGCTGCAGTAAGCCGCTAAGCGCAGGGTCGATCAGCATCCGGCCGTAACGGCGGTGCCAGAAAAACCACGAGCTCCA
>ERZ1034901.2151-NODE-2151-length-12833-cov-6.004226_pt1 | contig 12833 bp, 13 predicted proteins | sample MGYA00520628_ERZ1034901 | MGnify/ENA primary metagenome ERZ1034901 (study PRJEB33766, sample SAMN09781783) | gut metagenome | biome: gut microbiome | host: Homo sapiens | place: Madagascar | study: EMG produced TPA metagenomics assembly of the PRJNA485056 data... | reverse complement strand
GCTTCTACGGTAAATGTAGATTTCTTACCATTTTTCTGCTTCTTCGGGAATTTGCAGGCAGCGTACATATAAGTCTCACTTGCTGCCTTATTGCCATCTACCTTAATCAAAATATTCGTCATCATATGATGAGTAGATATCATGTGGCGATGCTGGTTCAGCATGTTATCAATAAACTGTCTTCCGGTTCCCTTCGGGAATGTTGGTCCATAGTTCACCTTGCTGTCTTCAGCAAACACACTGTAACCCAATTCATTGTCGATTCGATCCAGAGCACGGCAATATGTATAGATCTGATCGCGAATTGCCTCTTTTGCCAATAATGTTTCGATGTCTTTGTTCTCCATGTCTTTTGTCTCCTTTTTTATTATTTATTACAGAACTTAAATCATATGATTACAGTATAGCACTTTGTTATTTTTTTAGTAGCTATTATCAGTTTTTTGGTAGACACTTTCTAAAGTTTTATTAACATTTTCAGTTTTTAAATATTTTGCGCACACAAGTTTAAGCTCAATCTGCAAATTTAATTCCCATATTCGCCTATATCACTTTATATTCCTTCCGTTTGTTGTTCCTGAATCTGATCCAAGTTTCAATGTCGTCAAGGTCCTTAGCCAACTAGGACTTTGACTCATTGCGATACAAAAAAGATGTATCCACAGCATGTTCTTCAGACATGCCACAGATACATCCTCCTTATCACATAATTAATTTTCGAATATCGTTAAACATTACGACTACCATAAGTGCCATCAACAGTGCGAATCCAATCAGATGCACATAACCTTCCTTCTCCGGCGGTATCTTCTTTCTGCGGATTGCCTCTACAAAAAGAAACACCAGGCGGCCTCCATCCAATGCCGGAATCGGAAGCAGATTCATTACACCTAAGTTCGCCGACAGCAAAATTGCAATGTTCAGCATACTGGCGATCACAGTCAGCACGCCATACTGAGACGATGCCTGATATGTTTCATCCACCACACCGACGATTCCGACAGGACCGGACATCTGATCTATGCCCACCTGTCTCATAATTAACATCTTCAGACTGGATACTGTAGTACAGATCCAGTATTTCACCTCATACGTACCATACTGAAGCGACTTGAAAAATCCTGCTTTTTCATTCGCTCCTCTGGAAATTCCCAGACGGTAATACTGATTCTCTTCATCATATTTTGGCGTCAATGTAACCGTATGCTTCTCTCCATCATGCTCATAGGTGACATCAACTGTTTCCCCCTGATGGAACTGATTATAGGTCGAAATCTCGCGAAAGATATTGATCTTCTTATTCCCGATCCTGACAATCCTGTCTCCAGGCTGGATCCCTGCTTCCGCAGCCGGATAACCATTCTCCACCTGTTCTGCGATTGGCTGGTCATAACCTACCATAGCGATCAGAATCACTGACAGAATAAATGCAAGAACAAAATTAAACACAGGCCCTCCGGCAATCACTGCGATTCTCGCCCACACGGATTTGCTGTGGAAATTGCCTTCCGAACCGGTTGCCTCGTCATCCTCACCCATCATACATGCACCGCCGATCGGCAGCAGTCTCAGGCAGTATCTCGTTCCTTTATATTCTTTTGAGAATAAAAGCGGTCCCATGCCTAGCGCAAACTCTTCCACCTCTATACCATTTGCTTTTGCAATCAGAAAATGTCCCATCTCGTGAAAGATCACGATAAAACTGAACAATAATATTGCTATGATAATCCCCAATTTATGCCTCCCTGAATTGTAAGTATAACCTCATATCCTTATCGTTCTGTATCTGTTATTTGATCAGCCACAATGTCAGATAATAGATAATCGGTGCGGTAAAGATCACACTGTCAAAACGGTCTAAAATACCGCCATGACCAGGAATCAGCTTACCGTAATCTTTAATCTCATGATTTCTCTTAATCGCAGATGCTGACAAATCGCCAATCTGAGAGATTGCACCGCCGACACCACAGATTACTGCACAAAGTACCGGACTTACATCTGCACTTGCGAAACGATTCATACATGCCGCAAAAAGCGCCCCGAGAAGCGCTGCGCCAACAACTCCACCAATTCCACCTTCAACAGATTTCTTTGGACTGAGGATCGGTGCCATCTTATGCTTGCCAATCAGCATACCAACACAGTATGCACAGGTATCACATCCCCAGGAACTTAAGAATATCAGCCATACCATGACCATTCCGTCCGGCAGGCATCTGGTCTGATATACAAATGAAAGCATTACTGCTACATAGATCACACCAAAAAATACCGTCATCACCTGCTCTGCCACAAACTTAGGATATGCAAATACATATACTGCCATCGCAAGCATCAATACCAGGATGATAAGCGGCATTACATATTCCATTTTATTCTGATACATTAAGATATAATACCCGATCGCGCCCAAATATCCTACTACACCGAGTGCCTGATTCTGCACCTTAACAGTTCTGTATAATTCCATCAGACCGATCAGGCTGGCTGCCAGAAGCACAGTATAAAGCACAGAACCTCCCATGCCAACTGTGAGAATCAGTACTGCAACCAGTACAATTCCGCTTAACAGTCTTGTTTTAAACATTTTGTTCCTCCTTCACGCCACCAAAGCGTCTGTCCCGCTTATTATACTGCTCGATTGCTTTAATCAGTTCTTCTTTCGTAAATGCAGGCCAGTGCACATCGGTAAAATAAAACTCCGTATATGCAAGCTGCCACAGCAGGAAATTCGAAAGTCTCTGTTCCCCGCTGGTACGGATCAGAAGATCCGGATCCGGAATCCCATGGGTATCCAGATAGCGTTCGATCACGGCTTCCGTAATCTCTGCCGGATCCTGCTTGTTATCTACGCAATCCTGCGCAAGTCTGCGGATACCTCGCACAAGTTCATCCCTGCTTCCATAATTGATTGCGATCTGGAAATTCAGTCCACCATTATTCTTTGTCGCTTCTTCCAACTCCAGAATACGGCTTCTGATATCTTCATCCAGTCTGGTGATATCTCCGATCACACGGACTTTCATATCATTTTTCGCAGCCGTTGTAAGGCATGTCTTCATATAACGGCGCAGCAGATTCATCAACGCATCTACTTCATCCTGCGGACGATTCCAGTTCTCTGTGGAAAATGCATACACGGTCAGATACTTGATTCCCAGTCTCCATGCCTCTTCACAGATTCTCTCTACATTCTTACTTCCCTGTGCATGCCCATAATTACGCGGCATGCCTTTGGACTTTGCCCAACGGCCATTTCCATCCAGAATTATTGCCACATGCTGTGGTACATTCATATCTTATCCTCCTGACTCATTGCAATGCAAAGGGAGACGAGACACACGCCCCGTCCCCGATATTGCGATGTTCCTAAACTGTCATTACCTCTTTGGACTTCTCATCAACAGCTTTATCTACTTCTTTGATGTACTTATCTGTAACCTTCTGAAGTTCTGTCTCCAGATCCTTGATCTCATCCTCTGATACATCACTGCCCTTCAGCTTCTTGAATGCATCATTACCATCACGTCGGATATTTCTGACAGCAACTTTTGCCTGCTCGCCTTTTTTCTTAACGTCCTTCACCAGTTCTTTTCTTCGATCCTCAGTAAGTTCCGGGAATACCAGACGTACAACCTGTCCATCATTGGTAGGGTTGATACCGATATCTGACATATTGATCGCTTTTTCAATCTCTTTGATCATGCTCTTCTCCCATGGCTGGATTACGATCATACGAGCCTCTGGAACAGAAATGTTACCAACCTGCTGGATCGGTGTAGGGGTTCCATAATAATCTACTGTCAGTTTGTTCAAAATATTAGGATTGGCACGTCCTGCACGGATTGTCATCAGTTCTGACTCCAGACTTGCCAGTGTCTTTTTCATCTTACTTTCGTATACGCTTACCTGTTCACTCATTCTAAAATCCTCCTCAATACTATACAGTTACTTTAGTACCGTTAAACTTACCTGATACGGTATTGACAATACTGTTCTCTTCATTCAGTCCGAATACAAGCATCGGCATCCTATTCTCCAGACAGAGGATCGATGCTGTCAGGTCTATCGCTGCCAGCTTCTGATCAATAATGTCCTGAATAGAAAGCTCATCATACTTCTTCGCCTCCGGATTCACCTTCGGATCACTGTCATAGATACCGTCGATTGCCTTGGCAAGCAACATCGTATCTGCTTCGATCTCAATGGCACGAAGAACAGCTCCTGTATCTGTCGAGAAATACGGATGTCCTGTACCACCTGCAAAGAAGATCACCTTACCTTCGTCCAATGCTTTCAGAGCACTGTCCTTTGAAAACAGTGTAGTGAATGCGCCACATACAAATGGTGTAAATACCTCAGTCTTCATACCTACATGACGAAAAATATCAGATACATAGATACAGTTCATTACTGTTGCCAGCATACCGATCTGATCTGCCTTGGTACGGTCGATTGTCTCACTGGTACGTCCTCTCCAGAAGTTACCCCCTCCTGTAACGATCGCCACCTGCATACCGTCGTCCACAAGCTGCTTTACCTGTTTGGCAACGCCGATACAGGTCGCTTCATCAAATCCTGTTTTCTTATCCCCTGCAAGGGCCTCTCCACTTAATTTTAATAACACTCTTTTCATAAGTCTGCTCCTTGTTCTTCATTTGTCTGCAAAGCACTGCATACTTAATAGTAAGTATAGCACAGATCTGTGCAGATTAGCAATTTATCTATATAATTTCTTTCTGTTCAAAATACCGGATCAGTGCATCTGCACAGCGGTCTACTCCAATGTCGGAAGTATTAAGGATCATATGGTAATTATTCACATCTCCCCATGCCTTGCCCGTATGTTCATAATAATACTCAGAACGCTCAGCATCCGTTGCATCCAGCTTCTTCACAGCCTCTTCTTCGGATATATTCTCCTTCTTCATAATCCGTGCGATACGATCCTTACGGTCTGCACACACATATATATTAAATACATTCTTCTGATCCTTCAGAATCTCAGAAGCACATCTTCCCAGGATAATGCACGGCTTCATTGCCAGTTCCTTAATAACTGCTGCCTCTGAATCATAGGAATTACTGCACATTTTTTCTTCTACATGTGTCTTATCATACACAGGAATCCCAAGTTGCTCAGACAACTCTCCTGCTATCTGGCTTGCACCGGTTCCATATCTTCTGCTTATCGTAATTACAAGTTTCATAAGCCTGTCCTCCTTTGTAATGTCCAAAACACAAGCCCATTATAACATATCCTTTTCAAAATGGAATAGAAATTATAGCACAAAGTCCTGCTCCGCAAATAACGCATTGACTGCTGATTCATACACCGAAAGCCTCTCTGCCTTACGGATCTTCTTCGCGTATTTTGCAGAATCAGTAAAATTCTGTGCCAGATAATACCATAATTCTTTCATCTTAAAGAGCACCACACGGTCGCCCGGCATATGCTCTCTGTAAGCCTCATACATCCGGTCATGATATTCCCGGATCTGCTCTTTGGACGGCGCAGCTTTCCCTTTCAGCATTCCTGCCAGTCCGGGATTCGCAAGCAATCCTCTTCCAATCATGACTTTATCCGTATCCGGATATGCCTTCATAAATGTCTCATAAGACGTCACATCTGTAATATCTCCGTTATAGCAAAGTGGTGCTTTTCCATGCTCCACAGCGTATGTATACCACTCCATATTTGGATGATTCCGATAATAATCTTTCTGTGTACGCGGATGCACGATCAGTTCCTTTAACGGATATTTGTTGTAGATTTCCAACAGTCTCTCAAATTCTTCCCCGTCTTCTACTCCGATCCTTGTCTTCAGTGAAATCTCACATTCTGTTCTGGCAAATACCTCTTCCAGAAAATGATCCAGTTCCTCCGGTTTTGCCAAAAATCCCGAACCTCGATACTTAGTCACAACAGTCTTAGACGGACAGCCAAGATTCAGATTCAGTTCCGTATAGCCATATTCCCGCAGTGTCCGTTCCGCCGCCAGAAAACAGTCTGCCTGATTCGTCAGAATCTGAGGGATCACATGCATTCCCTCATTATGATCCGGCAAAATATCATTCTTCTCTTTGGTACTAAGCTTCCCCTTCTGATTGGCCGCAATAAACGGTGTCATATATTTATCGATATCCGGAAATACTGCCTGGCTCACATTTCGATGCAGATATCCGGTAATTCCTTCCATTGGTGCATAATATAATTCCATGTTCTCTCCTGTCATCCCAGCTGCAGTTTTGCCTGACGCAGCTTACTGCCAAAAAACGCAGGAGCATTTTCCTGCGTTTTATCTTGATTTTATCTTAACACTTATTTTCGCTTTCTTAAATCTCCACATCAAACGGAAGCAGATCCAAAATATCTTTCTGCTGATCCACACCCGGATATACTTCGATCAGTTTCAGTCCCTTCGGTGTCAGACGGAATACACAACGTTCTGTTACATACAGAACTTTCTGACCGTTCTCGATCGCACGTTTGGCCGAGAAGCTGACGCTGTTCACTTTATCTACAAACTTCGGAACAGAGCCTTCTTTCTCGATCGTTACAACGCCTTTCTTCTGTGCCACTTCCAGTCCTTTGGCATTGAATGTCATGCAGAACACAACCGTTGGTGTCTTAGCCGTAATATTAGCAAATCCTCCAATTCCGGCAAATGCTCCCGGTCCTCTGTGAGCATTAACATTCCCCTGCTTATCTACTTCCAGCGCACCCATAAAGCAGATGTCCAGTCCCCCATTATCATACAGGTCAAACTGGTTCGCCATATCATATACGGATGCCGCACCGATCATCGCTCCAAAAGCTTCTCCTGACACCGGAAATCCTCCGATACCGCCTGACTCAACAGTCAGTGTGATCATATCCAGAATTCCATTTTTCCTCGCATATCTGGATACCATCTCCGGCAGACCAATTCCGATATTTACAATGTCGTCCACCCGAAGTTCCTTAGCTGCTCTTCTGCCAATAATATTGCCAGACACACTGTTCTTAGAACGCTTCGAAGATACCGTATCAATCTTTTCATTCCAGGTATTCCACTCTTCATATGGAATCTCGAAGCTTCCGGTCAGTGCCGTATATGCTTCGTTACGCTTCTCTGGTTCTGCTACTACGATCGCATCTACCAGACACCCAGGAATGATCGCATTACGCGGACGAGATGGCGTATCCACCAGACGGTCTACCTGTACGATAACCTTGCCACGGTTCGCTTTAACAGCCTGACAGATAGACAGTGCATCTCCTGACATAAACATATCATCAAATGTAATATTACCCTTGCGGTCTGCTGCCGTACCCTTGATCAATGCTACTGTGATCTTCGGCAGTTTATAATAAAGAAATTCATCTCCATCCACCTCTACATGCTTCACCAGAGAATCATCGATCGAGATACGGTTGATTCCAGGACCTCCTTTTCTAGGATCTACAAAGATATCCAGTCCTACTTTCGACAACGCTCCGGGAAGTCCGCCTGCCTGCGCACGAATTGCATGTGAAATGCATCCAAGCGGCAGATTATATGCCTCAAAGCGATCTTCTAATACTAATTTCTTGGTACTCATCATGGCGCCAAAATGCCCGCAGATCAGACGATCCACAGCACCTTCGCGAATATATCTCTCTGCATTATGATCCTCGTCCCAGACTCCAAATCCGGCACTGGATATTATCGTCAAATGGGTCGGTGACTGCATTCTCTCGTATCTGCGGTAAATCGCCTCATGCAATTCAACCGGGTTCTCGATGCCAACAAATGAATTCACGCAGATGCAGTCCCCATCCCGGATCAGACGGATTGCCTCATCCGAACTCATAATTTCATACATAAATCTTTCTCCTGTTCCATATTCTGATTACGTCGTATCTTTTTTATTTTAACTGATTCATGTATGTAAGTCCAGTTATTTCTTACGTTCTGCAAGTGTTGTAACCGCAAGATAGACCATTCCAAGTATCACAATACTTCCAATTAACACTGCGATCATTTCAGACGTGCTCACCACATGCCCGCGAAAGACCGGATTACAATCCAGTGAATCTGCAATTGCTGTCACTGTATCGTCCGGGAACTTCTGATCTTTCATTTCCTCAAACACACCTCTGAGCATATGATTCTTCAGCAGAGAGCTGCCATAGGTTCCCGGGAGATATGACAGAAATCTCTGCAGACCACTGCTGAAATTAGACACAGGCATATAGGCACCGCAGATAAATCCGTATCCTGCACTCACGATCGTTCCCACTGCTGACATCTGCCCCTGCGTCTTCAGTGGATAACAGATAATACTGGACAGCACTGCGCCAAATAATACCAGCAGAATCACATCCAGAATGATCCATGCAATATCTGTTCCATTCAGATACCATCCCATATGCTTCACATAGATCAGGCACATCACTACTGACAGGAAGTTAACCATAAGCGAGTTTAACACCGTCGAACAGAAATATCCGATATAAAGTGTCGGTCTGTGCACCGGTGATACATCGAAATCCTTTCTCGCACCACTCGCTTTATCCTGTATCATCGTCAGGTTCACACAAAAAGTTACAGTCACACAGGTGACTGCCAGCAGTGCCGCTGCAAGCTGTCCGGCTACTGTACCATTCACCAGCTTCTCGGACACCTCCATCCCTCCCGGTAATGATGACTGAAAAGAATCCTTATATACGTTCTGCAGAAATGTCGCATATAATACGATCAGAATGATTGGTGTGATCAGAGACGAAATCAGCATTCCTTTATCCCGAAAAAATAATTGACGGTTACGCTTAATCAATGCCAATACTGTTTTCATTTCTCATCACCTCCCAACGACTTACCTGTGACCGTCAAAAAGACATCATCCATGCCACCTTTTACCACTTCAAAATCACGGAATCTATCTTTATTCGCTGCGATCAGTTCCGCTGCCTCTGCCGTTGAAGCAACCGTAAGCTGGTAACCATCCCGGATCTCTTTATATTTCTTGCCCAGCGACTTCACTTCATCTTCCGTCACTCCATACAATAAAATGTAATCTTCCACGTACTTTTCTTTCAACTCGTGAGGTGTTCCTTCCGTCACAATACTTCCGCTGTCCAGGATCACTACATAATCCGCCGTTGCAGCTTCTTCCATATAGTGAGTCGTCAGGAATACTGTCATCTGTTCCTTTTCACGCAGTTCTTCGATCACGCTCCAGATTACTTTCCTGGTCTGCGGATCAAGTCCTGTCGTCGGTTCATCCAGGATCAAAATCTCCGGTCTGTGAAGCAAGGCTCTTGCTATATCAATTCTTCTCCTCTGTCCACCGGATAGCTTTCCAACCGGTCGGTTCAGATAATCACCAAACTTCAGTAACTCAATCAATTCTTTCAATCGATCATCAAATGCTTTCCCGGTAATACCATATAATGCTGCTCTGCTTCTCAGATTCTCCTTCACAGTCAACGGTTTATCCAATACACTGTCCTGGAACACAAGCCCAAGCAGATACCGTTTATCCAGTCCTGCTTTCGTGCTGTCTGCACCGTGGATCTGCACCTCGCCGCTGTCCTTGCCAAGTTGTCCGCAGAGGATGGATATCGTCGTACTCTTGCCTGCTCCATTTACTCCCAGAAATGCAAACAGCTCGCCGCGCTTCACGCGGAAACTCAAATCCTTCACTGCATGCACATTACCGAAAGATTTATTCAGCTCTCTTACTTCAATTACATTCTTATTCATAATGCTCTCCAATCATCTCATTCCCAGTTACAATTCTATTGTAGCAGATATTATTAAAAAGAAATGTTAAATCTTTTTTGCTGTCACATATCTCTTACATGATTATTTATATTATTCCTGGCTTTTTAACATCGCCAATAATTTATCTTCTTTAATAATCGCAATTCCCTGCCCTTCATCTCCCAGCAGAATCAGATTATCACCCGGGCGAATATCAAATATTTTTCTTGCCTTGGCAGGGATAACGATCTGTCCTTTTTCTCCAACCTTCACCTTACCAAATACATGCTTTCCCTTTGGCGGTACCCCCAGTCCAAGATTATTACTGTCTGCCTTGTCATAATTAACCAAATCATCAATGCTCACATCCAGTGCAGCCGCGAGCAGTCTGCATTTTTCAATATCCGGTAATGATTCGCCGGTTTCATATTTTGACAACGTCTGTCTGCTGACACCGATTTTCTCCGCCAGTTCATCCTGTGAATAGCCATACATTTTCCTCATAGAAATAAGATTGTCTTTAAACATATTTTTTCTCCTTTTTCAATCCAAGTACACACCAGCGAATAATCGGCATCCGACTGATAATCTCATTTAACAGCAGTGCGCCTGCAAAGGCACTGACCGTCACGAACAAATATACAACCACTGGCAGAAGTCCCGGTGCTAACCGCTTCAGATAATAAGCTGCCATAGCTAACGGCAAATAATGAAATACATAGATCCCCCAGGCTTTCCCGGCTATCCACCTGGTCACTTTATTTTCCTGATCAGCATATTTTTTCATCAAGGCCAATATTGCCAGAATTGCAAGCCAGCAATATATGCACGCAGACAGATTATTAATTGCCGGCTCTATGGCATAGTTATCGCCAAAATACTGTACCGTGTAGTGTATTCCAGTCCCTCCAGCAACAACCAACAACATCCACCGCCATCTGCTCAATCGTTCCACAACCTCATCATGGGAAAATATGAAATATCCCATAAAAAAACAGAAGCCATATATACCAAACCGATATACGGTCACAATCGGAGTATTAAGAATCTGTGCTGATCCATATAAGCAGATCGTCAGAAGAATCAACAGCCACACTGGTGCTTCTGCTCCGCACTTCCAAATGCGGTCTTTTTCAATTTTTCTTACCGCCAACAACAATATGGAAAAGATCCACAATACCTGTATGTACCATAACACGCCAATGCCGGATATTGCCATGATTACATAGCGAACAATTCCAGGGACTTCGCGAAAACTGTCCAGTGCTCCGCTGATTTTCATATTATAATATCCGAGAATCCATTGAAACACAAAGAGTCCGATTGTCGAAGGTACCAATAGTTTCCGCGTCTTATCTCTGATAAATTCTTTTGTGCTATGATTTTCCAGATAATATCTGGCAGTCATACCGGATACCACAAATAACAATGCCATAAACCAAGGATAGACGATATACTGAAACGCATCCTGAAACTGATACTCATGGAACGGGCCGATTACCCCAAACGGCTGAACGCCATTAAACATATATATCACATGATAAATCACGACAATACAGACTGTGATCCAACGAATATTATCCAGATAAATTCTTCTTGTACTATTCATATTTTTCCCACCTTTGCAACTATCTTTAACATATTTTAACATAAAGGAAGCAGCCTTACGACCAACTCCCTTTAACATTTTCTGACTGATTTTGTTAAAAGTCGTTGCAATTTGCAGACTCTTTGTCAGTAATGCGGATGACCTTCATGGAACCGGATACCCATAGACAGTTAATGTAGAAGTAACCATCTGTCTCAATAGGTACCCAGGCATTTTCAGCCGGAATGTATTCGACAAAGCATTTGCCACGCTCCACGCCACAATAGAAAACAAGCTCCTCATCAAAGCTCCGTTTGAGCCATTCCTTTTTAGCATTACGCTTCCAAAATATTATAGAATAAGAATACTTTCTCATACGTTTCAAATTCTTATGCGAACTGTAAGACTATGCATTCATCTGTTTTGCGACTTTTGGATTACATTCCAGTCTGATTTGTGAACTTTGTAATTCTGCCTCTAACCCTTCTGCTGAAATTGTTCCATCTTTTTGGACAGACACTTCCGCCTCGTTTAATCTGTCCACCAATATATCAAGAACCTTTTGCTTATTCAAATTTTTCCAATTATCACATTCTTTTTCTAGTGCCACAAAATCAAGACAACTCTGGACTACTTTATTTCCAACTCCAGCTTTTCTTTTACTATAAAGAATCTTTGCATTTTTCATTATCTTTTTCTGATTCTTACGAATATATATAATTTCTTCATTAACAAGATCTTTATATGCTCGATCTGGTTCATTTTCCACATCATACAGTTCAATAGCATCATCTGGAACTGGTATCATCGTTCCAATTTGCAATGTTCCTTTTAGTGTTTTTTCTTCACCTGTACCAGATACAATTCTCATTACAATCAAAGAATCCTTCCGAATCAGTTTCTTTCCATCTACCATAATATAGTCGTGCCTATCCTTGGGGGAAGATAACGGTATATAATATTTATGTGTTTCTATTTCAATAACGGCACCTAAATATTTTCTTGTATGTACTCGCTTGTTTTCTTTATTAGAATATACTCTCGGAAATTTCTTTCTAAGATAACTAATGTATTCATCCGATATACTATATAACCGAATACTCTATCCTTTCAAAAAAGAGACACCTATTATACAGATGCCTCTCGTTGTTAAACTTTCCACTTAACGGCAGGAACTCTCCGGTTGTTAAACCTTCCACTTAACGGCAGGAACTCTCCTAAATAATTGCATCATTTTTATATAATTTATGCAACATCTGAAAAAATTACACATATCTTCATTTATATTCTATCAGATGCAACTATTTTTCCAAGTACTATTGAAAAAATCCATTGTAGCTCTTCTCGCATATCAACAAAGTAAACTATCTTCATCTGTTCAAAAATCATTTATTATCTATATCATATATAAAGTTTTGTATAATTAATCAATATATTTTCATTAAATTACAAAAAACAATTTCCTTGCATACTTTGGCATAAAAACAACCCTCACAAACGGTGTCACCACC
>ERZ1034901.2139-NODE-2139-length-12890-cov-19.517257_pt1 | contig 12890 bp, 12 predicted proteins | sample MGYA00520628_ERZ1034901 | MGnify/ENA primary metagenome ERZ1034901 (study PRJEB33766, sample SAMN09781783) | gut metagenome | biome: gut microbiome | host: Homo sapiens | place: Madagascar | study: EMG produced TPA metagenomics assembly of the PRJNA485056 data... | reverse complement strand
TTCTAGTATCATAGAAGAAGTGGAAGACGTGGTGATGAACTTCAAGTCTTATGCCAAAAAAGTGGAAATCGATGAGCACTGGATACGCAAAATAGAACGGGTTTTGAACGAATAAGAAGATAGAGGAGAATTAAAAAAGATAATCAGAAACAGAAGCTTAGGATGCAATCTGTTTCTGATTATCTTTTATTTTGAGTCTTTGAGGTTATTATCTGGCCATTTGGTATATCTTTACGATATCAGCTGCATGGAGCACCTTCAAGGCACCGATAGTGATGGTGTCATTATTGGTGCATTTTTGTGCCATTTCTTCTATCTGGGTGTCTGTTACCTCCTTGCCGATAAGGGTATGGATATCTGTTGGCATACCGATGGAAGCGAAAAAGCGCTCCATTGCCTTGATGCCGTCTTCTGCAGCTTCCAGGGTTGTCATGCCTTCAGTGTCAACGCCCATGACGTTCTTGGCGAAACGTGCAAAGCGGGGCAGATTCTCATGGCAGGTATATCTTGCCCAGCTAGCCCACATGGCAGCAAGTCCTGCACCATGGCTTACGTCAAACAGGCCGGAAAGCTCGTGCTCGATAGCATGGGTAGCCCAATCGCTTGAGGTTCCACAGCCAGTCAGGTCGTTATGAGCGAGAGTTCCAGCCCACATGACGTTTGCTCGGCTGACATAATCTGTTGGATTAGCCAGAGCCTTAGGTCCTTCCAGCATACAGGTGCGCAAAATTGCCTCGGCTATGGCATCTGTCGTTTCCATATCGTCATCCTTGCTGAAATAACGCTCCATGGTGTGCATCATCATATCCGTGATACCGCAGGCAGTTTGCCAGGCAGGAAGAGTGAAGGTCAACTCCGGGTTCATGATGGCAAACTTGCATCTGAACTCATCCGTACAATAGTCCTTCTTGAGCCAGCTTTCCACCTCATCATTGGTAATCACAGAGCCATCACTCATCTCGCTACCGGCTGCAGGGATGGTGAGAATACAGCCGATTGGCAGATATTTAGTTGCATGATCCTTATGCTCATAGAGTGTCCACACGTCTCCATCATAGAAGCGGCCCGAAGAGATAGCCTTACTGGAATCGATGACAGAACCGCCACCCACAGCCAGAATGAAGTCAACGTCTTCGTCCTTACAGAGTTGAATACCCTTTCTAACCAGGGACAAACGTGGGTTAGGCTTCACGCCACCCAACTTGACATAGGATATCCCTGCTTCCTGAAGTGTTTGCTCTACCTTTGCCAGAAGACCAGAACGGATGGCACTCTGACCACCATAATGGAGCAGGATTTTGGAGCCTCCGTACTTTTTGACGAGTTCTGCTACCTGTGTTTCTGTGTTACGACCGAACACTACCTGAGTGGGTGCATAAAAATTGAAATTCTTCATATATCTGCATTTAATTGAATACGTTATACTTATCGTCTTATTTGATGAGGTGAGAAGGATGGGCCACGTCAGTATATATCAGATTCTTCTGAGGTTTGATGCCCTTCTTCTTGAAGAGCTCTCTCACCGTGACGAATCGGTAGCCTCTCTGCTTCAGTATAGGGATGATTAAATCCACTGCTTCCACGGTTGCTTCATTTCCCTCGAAGTCATGGAGCAGGAAGAAGAGTCCGTCCTTTGCACTTTGGTTCATTCGCCTTACTCGTTCATCAGCTGAGACAGAAGATACCCAGTCCTCACATCCTTCGCCGCAGATAAACCCTAGACTGATGTTGTCATACATGGCTTGGTTGACATTGATATAGGGTGGACGGAAAAAGACTGGCGATTTACCAACATATTTCTTAACGAGAGAAGAAGTAGTCTTCACTTCATAACGGATGGAATCAGCAGAGAGTTGTGACATGGGACTATGTGTGAGACTGTGATTCTCGATATCATGTCCTTCCTTTTGAGCACGAATCATGACCTTGGCACTCTCCTGGGTGATGTTTTTTCCTATCACGAAGAAGGATGCCTTTACCTGATGTTTCTTGAGCACATCAAGCATATGAACTGTAGTGGTTGTGTTCGGACCATCGTCAAAGCTGAGTGCCACAAGCTTTTCCTGAGCCTGAGCCATCCCCATCTGAAGGGTCAGAAACAACAAGAATGATAATTTCTTCATTTTCATCGTTAAGTGTTTGTTGCGATTATGGGGCAAAGATAAGAAAAATATATGAATGCAGTATCTCCATTGAATTATTTTTTTGATTAATTTGCCCTTTTTAAGGGGTATGAATGGCCATTTTCTACAAACCAACAGTTAAATAACGCAAATATGTCAAATAAACAGAACTTTTTTTCTTTCTTTTTCTCTTTCTTTTATATATTTTCTTTATCTATTTCTTTCTTACTGTTACCAATAAGTGTACCTGTTAACAGCTCTTAATGAGATTTGGCGGCTTCAAGAATTCTGTCTATATTTGCAGGCAAAAATCGGAGTATATCAAATTTTTAGGAGTGTATGAAAAGAGAAGACAGCAAGTCGGCCGATCTCATGCTCAGAATGTATGAGTCGGTCATCTTCCCGGGGAAGTGCATACATCTTACAGGGGAGAAAAGAAGAAGTCTGCGTTCTGTATGGGCGTATGATATTTCCTATCTATATCCACGCATGGAAGATGGAATAGATTGGATGAAGTTCGGGCTATTTGAATCTCAAAAGCTCGATAGAAAGGTGCCATTCTACAATAGGCAGCAGGAACTGTTTTTGAAGATGGCAGAGAAGAGCAGCTGGATTGAGCAGTTTGTAGAATATCCCGAGGAGATTGTATATGAGGAGGAATTCACGCTTACATTCACTCCCGACTATATGATGGTCATGGAGGATGGAAGTGTGGTGATGGTAATGCTGGTACCTTATCATCTTTTCTCTACACAAACCGTACAACGCAAATGGTATGCCCTGATGGAATATTGCAAGATTCATGGCTATGGATGCGTACTGTTTGACATGGAAAGGGGTATCAGTTTGAAATGGTTGCTTCATTTATGGGAGAAGAAGGACATGGAAAAGTTTGAAAAGGAAGTGCTGGAAGCAATGGATGAAAGAAAGAGCCATTGGATAAACAGTATCACCCTGGACAAGATCATGAAGAAGCATGGTGCCAATCTTTGTGACATTCAGGTTCTTGTTTTCAGGAACAGGCTCCTCTATGTTCCCAAAGGTCAGAAAAGAAAGATAGGACTCATCAGACAATATACTGATGATATGTTTGATTCACAACTAATTATAGACGCTCATGACAAGGATTATCACACATCAAGAAGAGACTCTTTACGAGTTAGCTGCCAACTCTGAAAGTTTGGAGTTCTGGAAGACATTAGGCTTCAGGATTATAGGAACGAGGGAACGAGAAGACGAGTTCTATCTAAGAAAGACTTGTTCCTTCGGTATCAGGCAGCAACTGGGTGGGCTTGCCATCATACAGAGCAAAGGAAAGGAGGGTATAGCCAACAGATGGGGGTGTATTCTGCTAGCTTGCCGATTTCAGAAGATTGAGTTATTTGCCTGTGATGAAGGAGAAGGGGTTCAAAAACTGCATTTCGTCGGTTACAAGGAGGGAGAAATGGAGATTTACGAATTTGATGGCAGCAAGCCCACCAAGATATTGGTACTGAAACAGCTCTCATTGTGATGTGATTTTTCTATCATGTTATTGTTCTTCCACATGGAGAACCTCACCCTCTTTATATCCTGGTGGCATGCCTTCACCGATACGCTTTTTCCGTGCAAAGGTAAGGCCGCTCCGCCAGATACCAAGTACCGCTCCATGCGAGCTATGAAGCAGGAATCTTTCTTGGCAGCCTTCCGCAATTCAGGCGGAATAGGGTATTCCAAGAAAGATTCCAGCTTCATTACTTGGCTTTCTGGCCTGTGAGCAGCCAAATGGGGGGCACGAAAAAGGCTATGGTGTGAAGGTTATGCCGGAATGTCATAAAAAAAGTTCGATTTTCTGTGGAAGAACAAGTTTGAAAAAAGGCTTGTGTTCAGGAAATCCAGAATTTTTTCTTTTTATGAGGTCAGTTCAGAGGCAGAGAAATCAATATGGGGTCAAACAGGTTGATGGAGTGGACGTAAATAGATTGGCATCAGATTTTGAGGAGAATATACGGCAATGATGTATGCATCCGTACACATGATGCAGGTATATTCCACAAGTGTTAAAATATAAGTTTAATTGTGCAGAGGAGGTTGATGTGGAATAAAACCCTTACCTTTGCATGCACAAAAAAGGATAGAAAGAATGAAAGCAAAAGAGATTATCTGGAAGGAGATAAGCGTTTTGCCACATAGTGCAAACGCATATCCAAAGGGAAAACCCTATAAGGGACAGATGATGATGGGGAGAGTATTTCCCGTCAGTAAGGCACAGGCTATGGCTTTTGTAGAGATGGGATGCTGCATAGCGGAAATGAACTCCGAGGATGTAAGCGTCGTTGAGAAGCTGCTTGAGAAACACCACCTGGAGGGAAAATACCGGTATGTGGGAGATAAGAGTTTCGTGAAGCTCATCAACCAGAGCGATTTAGACAAGGCATTGAAGGCGGAGTATGCTTTTTAGGGGAGTTGGATACAAATAAAGCCCCTTGACTCCTTTCGGAATACAAGAGGCTGAGCCAAAGGAATTTCCTTGAGATGAAATGTGGAAGTTTCACAGCGCAAAGATACAGAAAATATCTTGTAATAGCAAAAGATATTGCAGATAGTTTAGGATTTTGAAAGAATATTAATAACATTTACAAAATATTGAATGATATGAAGAATCTAATGATGGCAGTGGTGATGCTTATCACCTGTACAACCAGCATGGCACAAGGAATCCAGGAACCTGTGTATATCAGTCAGGTGGCACTGGTGCAATCAGACAGCAGTCAGGTAACCCTTGAAAAGGAAGAGGCAGAAATGAAGACCAAGACCTCTGGATTTGGATACATTCCTATTCCGGGAAGCAGTTTGCTCGACAAGGGTAAGACATTCTTGAGAGTAAAGGGTGCTACCTCACCTAACAAGATAGCCAAGGGAGAGGTACAACTCATTGTAAGAGTGAAGGACCACAACGAAGATCCGAAGAACTCCATTGGAGTGTTCCAGTTTGAGGCCAAGAAGAAAGAGCGCAGATTCACGCTTGCCGAAGTGGGATTACTTTCCGGCATGAAGGCAACAACATCCTTCAATACCATTCCTTACGAGGCAAAGAAGATTGGGGCCAGTTCATATATGGTAACCATTTTGAACCTGCAGCCTGGAGAGTATGGTGTGACCACAGCAGATTTTACACATATCTCTACCTTCTCTGTACAATAAACAGAAGTTACACTTTATAATACTGAAGATTATGGGAGCAATATTCTTATTTCTGTTTTTCATGTGGCTTTTCAAGGGATTTGGCAAAGCCATGAGACATAGCGGTGATACCTTTCACCCAGATAAATAAGCCAGTAGGTAAAGTTCAGCATTTTTTATATACTCCTCTGCCCACCAGGTCCTCGTGAGAAGACCGGTGGGCGTTTTCTTTGGTTGACATTTTTCAAATAACACCATCGTCTTGGGCAAGCCGTTTCATGCTGTCATTTTTTCCATAGGTCTCCATCTCGATACGTATGCCTGATGTCGTAATACAGGACCAGTGCAAGGACCGCAATCAAGATGACAAGGACAAGCAGGGGGATAAGGATAGAACTTCTACTCATCCTACTTGAAAACATAATGAATTGATTCATTCTTATCCTGTACAAACGCTCTCAGATTGGCGTGCCCCTTGTATATGATGCTGTAATCCGTGACCTTTCCTGGGTTACGTCTCTTGAGAGTAAGGGCTATGGTTCTTCCCACCACCGTATTGGGGAAAAACATATATACCTCATCATAATCATCACTGTCCACCACCATATGCATGTAGTTGCTCACATGAGACATCACGATGCAGGCATCATGATGGGGAAGGCGGAATTCCCTGGAACCCTTCAAGGTATAGAATGCCAGATAATCCATAAAATCATAAAACAGGCAGCATGCCTGATACTCCTTTGCCTTCGGACTGCGCAGGGTTGTTGGTGCATAGCTTTTCAAGGTGATAGGAAACGAGGTATATAGCTGATGGAAAAACTCAACGCCACCGATGTCATTTCTAAATCCAAAGCCTTGATAATACTTACCAAGACATGAAAATTCAACGCCCTGGATACAGGAAGGCAATTTGGAAAAGCCGTTTTGTTTGAGGTATTTCTCATCATCATTCTTCAAATCGACAAGGCGAATACCATCTTCCACGTGGATAAATGCGGGTTTTTGTACTCTCATAATTGTTGTCATTACTAGTTTGTTTATCTCTTGTTGTTATTTAATGTTTGCAGAATCAATGTCTTTAGACTATCACTTGTGCCGCCGAGCAGGAAGTAGTCACTCACGTCTTTCTCCTGCTTGCTGCCTGCAAGAGGAAGATCTATCCGACTCACCGGATAGCACCCCTGGAGTTCTTCCACCCGTTGGGCAGATTCTCTTCTTCCTGTAGCATCTACGTCATACACAAAAACTATCTGCCCGAATCTCTTCACAAGCTGGTCCATGACCAAATGAGGGATTTTAGCCGTCTCACTATTGAAGCAAATGGCAGAAAACCCATGACTGCTCAGAGAAAGAACATCCTTTTCACCACCAGTGATCAAGAGCATATTCCCCCGGCTGGGAAGTTGGTCCAATCCAAAGATATAAGGACTTGGCAACTCGCCAGCATAAAGAAAACGATTCTCCACACGAGGGCGATACACCTTGATGCCCTTTCCTTCCTGGAAGAAATAGCCATAGCTTGGCGTCAGGGCAGTGGAATAGATGCCATACTGCCGACCATCAGCCTTCGTAAAAAGGCAACTTCTCAAACTCCTAACCTGAAAACGGTCAAGAGTATCTTCAGTGATGCCATAAGAAGCCCAATATGCAAGCTCTTCGTCAGAAAATTCCTTGACCTGCGCTTGATAGGCAATCACACCATGAGGCTGCCGGTTTTCTTCATCTGGGCTCTTCCTGCCTGGCATAGGAGATGCTTGACGAACCGCCTTGCGATTTGTCAGCCGGTCAAATACCCCAAGACACATATCCTGATCTATCGTTTGCAACAGATGCACAAAATCCGTGGAAGGATTGATGTTCAGAACCTGCGAAGCCACGAAAAAGCAATCTCCGGAAAAGCGACTATCGCCAAAATCATGCAAATAGTAGTAGGACCTGCCATCAAGCGCCTGGTTACGATAGAGCTTACAGGAAGGATGCTTGTCATCCTCTCTCATGTGACTTCTGAACTTTTTCCTCAGGCATTCCTTTCCCAGATAGTGGACAAAGATATCGAGTCCTCCATCTGTCTTGGCCAAAATCTCATCTTTTTCTTTCATGTCAATCGTGATGATAGGTTTCAGAACAAAGGCGGAAGTTGAAGTCAGGCATGACAACAACGTGCATCATGTGATTCACGCGGTCGGCAGTTCTATCCCCATAGCGTGGACGAATATCACCTGAAGGAAGATTCGTCGTGACAATGGTGAACAAGCGACATTCATACCGGTAGGCTATGAGTTCACTGATGGGATCACATACCTGCCCATATTTGACAATACGCTCAGGCTCCATGCCTAAATCATCAATAGCCAATAAAGCCACATTGCGATATTCCAAAAAGCGCTCATAGTGGTCCACATAGAGGTGACACAGCTCACAAGCGCTCTTCATGACAAGGCCAGCCATTGTAACCTGACAGGAAGAGGACTTGATGGGGTCTTTCAATCGCAAGGAAATTATCAGCTTCTGTATGGCATACACCAAGGTGGTTTTCCCTGTACCACCTACACCACTCAGCCACAAGCCAGTTTTATGGCTATGACCTACCAGCCAGAGAGAGATATTACTTAATACCATCTCCAACCCTTCCATACAGACAAATTTGATATTCACATCATTGACCGCCTTGATAACAGCCTGCAATAAGGCTTTATAACAGAACACATAGTCCAACGGCAATTTAAAGAAACGCTTTCCAGTGGTGGCTGTTTTGATATGGTGAACCACCTTCTCTTCCTTGAACAGGAAATTATCCATTACTGCTTCCATTTGTTTAAAAATTAATATAAGAACTAAAATGTTGAGCCATACAGTTGTCCTCCATGAGAAGACCTAGGTGTAAACTTTGAACCATACATCGACCTGGGGTGCTCCAAATCCTGTTTGCCTAGCCAATCGCAAAAGTGACTCTGGTAATCTGATAAATCCCTATGCGAGCCTTTTCCCCTGCAGGTCATGTCCAGCTCGAAGGTTTCAAGCCATGTTTTTACTTTAGACCGATCAGGCAGTTTAAAGCGCAGTCTCATTACTTCAAGCCAAGAGTCTGAATTTGAGAGAAGAGAAAAATAGCTTTCTTTGCTTGTTTTCTTTTCTGCTCCACCATTCTCAACCTCCCCAAAAATCTCTTCACATGTGCGCACACGCATTGATGTTGATTTTCTTTCATTCTTTACATTATATCCTTCTATATTAGTTGTCGTTTGCATGCCGATAACTTGTCGATGGTTTGACACCTGCATGTCAACTACCTGTCTCTCGTTTGTCAGCTGCTTGTCGGTCAAATTTTCATTAAATCCATATATCTCTCTACAACAAGAACTTACAATGGGGGCAAAATCAGTAGAAAGTGGGGGCGAATTGCCATCAAAAAAACTGGATTTGGAAGTAAAGCCTTGATAAAGCTCATACTTGCAAACCGTAATCAGGTTAGGACGAGGAGTAGGGGACTTGGAAACCTCAATTTCACCAGTGCGAACTAAGTCATTGAGACATGTACTTATCTTAGATGGGGAAATACGTGTTTCCTTATGAAGAGTATTTTTGCTTACTGCAAGCTGAGCTCGCTTCAGAGAAGAGCCAACCTGTTGTTGAAAGACAGCATTGAGCAGCAAATGAATGAATAGATGGACCTTTTCCGCATCATGATACCAATCCCACTCAGTAATTTTACGGTAAAGTTTGATCCAGCCAATAGTGTCATCTTCATCAGAAAACTGCTGAAAACGGCTATAGTCACATAAGGTCACAATGGTTCCCTTATTGTTTGATTGAACCTTGACATCACCGGTTTTCGATAATTTTTGAAGGCAAGTACGGATATTTCTAGGGGATAAACCCGTATCCTCAGCAATAATGGCAAGACTGGTCACGACCTGGCCAGGATATACCGTCAAGGAAAGATAATCTGTCTTCCTTACATTTGCCTGTAACAGGAAATACAGATAGACATGTACCATCTTAGAGTCATGATACCATCTCCACGAAGTAAAACTTCGAGGAAGTTTAAGCCATGAATTGTTTGCGAAATTCATCATTTTATGTAATTTTATATAGGTAATACGACCACTTACACAAGCATTTACGCCTGTGTCTATTAAAACTCCATATCAAAAAAGAGAATATAAGACACCCTAGGGGACTCTCTTGAAGCCTCCCGAAATAGTGTATTTATTATCTCTTATTTCTCAATTATTCGAAAAGAAAGGCTACTTCTTCCTGCTTTAGTTAAAACAAGCAGACTCTCTCCTTTTACTTTTACATTTCTTATTTGAGTCAAGTTCCGACTTCCACGATGCCACTTTACCGAGGACTTTTCCAATATGTCCTTGATAATAATCAGGTGCTTCATGCAAGCATCAAAAGACTCCTGCCAATCATAGACCTTCGGTGGTATCTGATACAAAACTCCAACCATCCAGTCAGGCTTGGCTTCACTATGAACTTTCTTTGTTACTTTATACATGATTATAATTGATGTTGACCAAAATTCATTTTACCTTTTCTTCATATAACACGAATGGACTTTTATATATCCAAATGTAATGTATGAGATTTACCGTAACTTTACTTTAGTTTGTTGCCGCTTTTAGATATAAATCTTCTATCGGTCACTTTTCATTAAAATTACTATACTGTTAAAACTAATCATCATATTCTTTAGTATTTCTACTACGTAGCAAGCAAGACTATAAAAGTCTAAACTTTATTCTCTTGCAAAAGTAATAAATATTTCTTGATATTACTAACAGTTTAGCCGTATTTTAACTTTTATTATATACAAAAATACGTTTATCATCCATATTTGCTACATATTCTGACTTTTTCTATATTCATTTATAACTATAAGTCCGTAAACCAGCTCCCAAATATTATATTCTATAGTTTGGGTAAAATAGCATATCAAAAACATAGAAAATCTGAACTTAGATGAACCAATTCATAAAAAGGCTCAAATTATGATAGAATTTGATTTATTTTTTGTACCTTTGCACCAGCGTTCTTAGGGACGTGATTTTTGTGGGAATAAGTGTAAAGTGCCTCACTTCTTGACAAATCGCCAAAATTAAAAAGAATGTAAACACGAGGCACGGAGCAGCTCATAATATATGGGCTGCCATCCGTGTATGTGTTTATAGGCGTTTGGCGATGCCTTCAAGAAGCGTATATGGGGGCAGCCCACTTTTTTTGTATCAAATCTGTTGAGCGTCGAACAAACGAATACACAATTAACTTTTAAAGTTTCAAAAATATAAAAGGAATACCATTCTTTATTATTAAATTTGCAACAGAAATATGTAGTCGTTAGTATTTCCTTAATATTTCTAGGTAATTAAGACTATCAACGTTATTCAAGAACCAAAAGTAAGAGTATGAGCGGAAAAGAATTAAGAGAATTGTTAGCATCAAGAGGTATCCTGCAAAAAGACATTGCAAGACAACTCAACATGACTCCTGGTGGCTTTAGTCAACAGTTAAGGGCTAAAGACATCAAGACAGGATTACTGGAATCCATATGTAAAGCACTCAATGTCAAAATGGATTTCTTCTATGGAGGTACCGAATATCTCGAAGGATATGAACTCATCAAGCAATCTGATGTTAAAGAATTCCGAGCCACACTTGGCCAAATACATACGTGGTGTAAAGATATCTCAGTAAAGTTGTCTTAGTTCTCTATCATTACACAATCAGTAATTCTAGAGAACTAAGATCTATGGACCCATTCACTACCCTTTGATTACGGCAATGGGTAGCAAATGGGTCTTGATTTTGACTAAGTCGGATTCTTGTGCCATGACGAGTTCTATATCTTTGTAGGCAGCAGAGACCTCCTCCAAATCTTCCTGGCTACGAATGGCATGAACGATGCCTTTCTCGTCCAGCTTATGGATTTCCACCGCCAAATTGAGAGTCTTTACAGCCTCAGTTCGGCTCATGATGCGGCCAGCTCCATGGGAACAGCTCATGAAACTGAGAGGATTGCCAAGGCCTTCCACTATATATGAACTAGTTCCTTGTGAACCAGGTATGATACCAACTTCACCTTCTCGGGCACTTGTTGCCCCCTTTCGGTGTATGATACAATTCTCACCAAAATGGGATTCCCAGGATGCATAGTTATGGGCGATGTTGATCATCGGCTCAAACTCAACATGGGGAATCGCTTCAGATATGACTTCCTGTATTCGTTGCATCATCAACCTTCTATTGCACAGACCAAAATCGATACAATACTGCATCTCATGCCAATAATCATTAAACTCCTTAGTCTTCAGCGGCAAGAATGACAAATTAAGGTCAGACTTAACCGAAGAAAAGTAACGCTCATTGAGAATGGTTGCCACTCTGTTATAATAATCACAGACCTGTTTGCCCAAGTTTCTTGACCCAGAGTGAATCATGATCCAAAGCCATCCTTCATCGTCCTTTTGAAGTTCTATGAAGTGATTTCCTCCACCAAGAGTTCCCACTTGCTTAGTAGCTGATATATATTGACGCTTAACGACAGTCATGCCATCTATATCATGATTTTCAGGCATATACTTCTCATCCTGGGCCACCTTGTGGTGTTCCATTCCTAAAGGAATCTGGTGGCGTATGCCTCGCATGATTTTCTTTCTCAGAACATCCTTTTCAATGGTCTCCACCTGGATATTGGTTTTAACAGCACACATACCACAACCTATATCCACACCCACGGCATTCGGAATCACGACATTCCTGGTAGCAAGGACAGTTCCTATAGGCATACCCTTTCCGCCATGTAAGTCAGGCATCAATGCCAAATGATGAAAAACGAAAGGCAGGCTACAAAGGTTCGATATTTGTTGCCAAGCCGTTGCATCACACATCTTTGCCCACATCTTAACAGGGGTTCCATTCATTGCAAATTCTTTCATTTTCTTAATCTCCTATCTTTTTTAGTGCAAAATTACAAAAGCGGTATGCAGTATTTTTGCGTAGGAGCACAAAAACTTCAAATTTTAACAAAAACTGCTATTATATAGACACATACAACTACTCTGCAACCACTATTCGCATAAAGAATCCCCTTACTGTTGTACTACCGCAAGAATGTTATGGGATGTTGAAATTACATTCATTATAGCAGTGTCTCGATAGTATAGAACAGCCAATAGAAACGAGGGCAATACCCTTCAAACCGCAGCGTTACAGCCTCACGGAGGTATTGCCCTCTATAAAGATACTGTTATGAATACCTTATCAAGTGCAAAGATAACCAATTCATCTTAAATCAGCAAGAGAAATGGGGAAAGTTTTAATGGTGATGTATCATTCTCGTTGAAACAACAGTTGAAAGTCGGACTTCTGAAAGAAAAACCTGCCATTTTGCTCCAATTGGCATGACAGTTTTTGACTGAAATCTAGAAATCATACCCTTTTCTGCATTTGCTTCCCGAAAAATTGTGTGCGCACACAAAAAGGCATTACCTTTGCACACGAAAAGATTGAATAACGAATAATTAAAATAAAGAAAGGGTAACATTATGATGGTATTAGGAATGACATTAGCAGTTGTAGCTGCTCTTTTTGCAGAGG
>ERZ1034901.2138-NODE-2138-length-12891-cov-5.761920_pt1 | contig 12891 bp, 9 predicted proteins | sample MGYA00520628_ERZ1034901 | MGnify/ENA primary metagenome ERZ1034901 (study PRJEB33766, sample SAMN09781783) | gut metagenome | biome: gut microbiome | host: Homo sapiens | place: Madagascar | study: EMG produced TPA metagenomics assembly of the PRJNA485056 data... | reverse complement strand
TTGCTGTCGGGAAAATCGAAGGTCACGCTGCACTCGACGACATCGAGCTTGAGTTTTGCGTCGAACGTGCTGCCGTTCTTCCCTTTGAATCCCTTGATGAGCCCTGTCTCATGCTTATCGAGAAGCGTTTGCGCCTGCTTGTCGGTGAGCTTCTTATGCGCGATCTCCCTGAAGAAGCGAAAGCCGCAGCCGGCAACTGAATGCCATTTGCCGTCATCGCCCTTCTCGCTTTTGTTTGAGGAGCAGGTGATGGTCTTGTCGGTCAGCAGAACGTCCTTTCCGCATCGCGGGCACTTGCCGATTGCCTTGGCGTTCTTGGATGGGAACACGAACTTAACCTTGAGGTCGTTGGGATCGAGCTCAAGGTACGCATCGAACGCCTTGCCGCTTTTCCCTGCAAAGCCCTTGATGAGCCCTGTGCGCTTGCCGGAGACGATTGCCTCCACCTGCTTCTTGTCGAGCTTCTTATGCGCGATCTCTCGGAAGAAGGAGAACCCGCAGCCGGCAACCATGCTCCATTTGCCGTCGGCGCCCTTCTCGCGCTTGATGGATGAGCAGGTTGCCACCTTGTCGCCTAAGAGCACCTGCTCACCGCATTTGGGGCAGTCCCCAACAGGATCGCCGCCGAGGGTGAATTGCATCGAGTCGAGCTTCGAGGCGTTTGCCTCCATGACCTTGACATCGTGGGCAACCATATCGGCAACCTCTTCAAGCACATCTTCAGGATCGAGCTTGAAGTCGCCGACCAGCTCCATCTTGTCGAAAAGCTCCTTGGTAACCGAAGGATCCGCAATGCGGCACCCATCGATAAGCGCATAGCTCACCTTTCCGCACTCCGTCAAGGAGAGGTTGCCACGGCTCTCTGCAAGAAGCGACTTCTCGATACCGGACTTTGAGATGTCGGCAAGGGTAGAGGTGCGTGTGGCACCGGTACCCACGCCGTGCCTCTCAAGCTGCTTGTTCAGCCATTTTATGGTAGGCCTCTGCGGCCGCTGGTTCGCACCCTCATGGACATAAGGCACGGCAGTGTCGGAGAATCCCTTGCCGGTTTCCTCCTCGGCATCGTCTGCGGACTCGCCGTCTGCATCGAATACCTTCTTGAAGCCTTCCTTGCCGGGAATCGGAATGCGCGTGTCTCCAATGTATTCGGGGAAGTCCGCAATATGCCCCTTCACAAGCTCGTATTCGTAATCCTCGCAGAGGATGGCAAGGTAGTTCTTGGCAAGCGTCTCGTAGATTGCCTGAGCCTCCTTGCCGTATTTGGCAAGGTTCTCCAAAGAGCCTGGCACATTGGGACCGGGGCGGTTGGCGCCGTGGGCCCCGCCTTCCTTGACATGCGTTTTGCGCGGCTCGGTATGCGTGAGCAGCGATGCGTCGATGCCCACAACGTCGGCGATTCGCTTTGCGAGCGGCAGAAGCTCGGCGAACTGCTCAGGCGTGACCGTCTTGTCCTCGGTACGGGGATACGACACAACCTGCGCCTCGTACATGTTCTGGTAGGTCTTCAGCACCGATTCTGGCTTGAACCCCTCGTTTCGCGCCAAGATAGCGGAAAGCGCAGCCAAATCGAGCAGCTTGCCAGGTGCAGTGCGCTTGGAAACCCTTGAGTCCTCGACGACATCCGACTCATGGAGTGCGGACAGGTTGACCTTCTCCTTGCTGTCGAAGCGAATCTCGGATGGGTCCTCAACCTTGCGTGCGAACATATTGCCGTTCGCATCCTTGAAGCGAGCCTCGAAGAACGGCTTCTTCACGTAGCTCTCATAAGCCTCTTGCTGCCGTGCCACAAGAGCCACGATGACGCTTTTCAGCCGTCCTTGCCGAACGGTCGCCCTGTAGCCCTTCCCGCGTGCGATCGAGGTCGCAGCGCGAACGAATTGCATCGATGAGAGGTCCCATCTGTCACGAAGAAAACCTTTCTGGAAGTCGCCGTCTGCTTCCATGCTCTCGATGCGCTTCCTAGTGCAAAACGCCTTCTGCACCGATTTCGGCGCCTCGTCCGGGAAGTACATGCGGGATGTCTTCCCATGCCAACCGCACCATTCAAGAGCCTCCCAAGCAAGGACCTCGCCCTCGCCTGACGGATCGTCATCGGTTGCGATAGCCACCTCGTCGACGTCCGAGAGCTCTTCCTTGAGCTCCTTCAGGATGCCATCGCATCCGTCTTTAGTTTGCTTTTCCCATGCAAAACGGGTCAAATCCCATGGCAAGTGCCTTGTTGACCACTCGGCTACTTCATCGTGGTAGTCGTCCGGCACCTGTTCCTCAGGGTCTTTCAACCCGCGCAGATGCCCTCTCAATGCGCATATCTTGTATTCCTCGCCGTTGTATCTGCCTGCGGTGCCTCCAAGTGCGGTGGCGAAGTTCTTCTTGGCAGACGGCTTCTCAGCCAGAACAAGGATCATATAACCATTCCTTTCTTTCAAAAATCAGTGAGCAAAGCGAGCGTATCGATCCGCGCAGCGGCTCAACGAGCGTAAGCGAGTGCATCACCTTTAAGCCCTGCAGCCGGCAACATCAGCTGTGCGTGAGCCCAATCTTTGCTCAACAGTAGGGAAGGGTAGTGGGGTAACGCCTCAGCAACCCAACACCTTAACGTTCTCCTCCCTCACGCACTGCGAATGGCGAAAAGCCCCTGACCGATGCCTGCCTCTGCGCAGCATCGCGCAGCTCGTCGGTCCTGTCCGAAAGCCCGATCTGCCCATCAGCGGAAGCAACGTCGAAATCGTCAAGGGAATGCCCATTCGAGCAGAAGAGCTGACCGCCGAACCGAACAGCCTCTCCGTTGCGCTCATCCTCATCTGCCAAAGTGAAGGGCGACTGCCACTCGCATCGATCGACAAGCCGCATGGCATACGAAGCGTTCCCCTCTGCGGCATCCAGAAAGTCACCCCAACCGAGCGCATTTTTTCCCTCATCGATCTCATCCAGGTTGTCCGGAGCATATTGCACCGAAACGTACCTGTCGGGAACCAAGCCGCATTTCGCAGAGATGCTGCACTCGTCGGCAAAGCACCATCCGCATCCGTCCTTCTCCATGGCCCTCACGATGTAATCGATTGCGGAATGCTCGTTGCGGGTAGGGCAGAAGCCGATCTCCCCGTCATGCCACCGGTCCGGCTCGTAGAACGACGCATGCTTCCAAGCGTTGCGGATAACCTCGCAGCTTTTCGGATCAACGATCTCCGAAAGCTTAACCTCGGCACGGTAGATGCCCATGACGCGCCCACGCTCAACGTCAACGCTCGGCATCAGCACGGTGCCGGTCCGCGCGTTGTAGAGCCCTTGATCGGTCCTAAGAGCAACATGGGCTAAGGCAAAGGCATCCCCAGTGCTGATCTTTCCGTCATCCTGCTCGGCTTCCAATACGAGCAGTGCATCTGCACGGCTCATCTTATCGGCATCGAATCCCATTGAATCAAAGTAGTCCTCAACAGCAAGCACCGCTTCCTCACGGGTATCGAATCCTTGCTCATCGATCCCCATGTCTTCCTGCGAGAAGCGGAAGATGCAATGCCACGGTTTTTCATTGCCTTCCGCGCTTTCCCATACGCTGCCGGAAAGAAAAGCGCCTTCGCCGAAGTCAGCTGACAGGACAAGCTCGCTTTCCTTCGCATCGCCCGCAGCCCACTTTGCAGGGAACCTATCACTATCGGCAACAGTAGCAAAGTCGCTCATGAAAAATACCTCCTTATGCCTGCTGGTTCTATTTACAAATGCCCAGGTCAGGCGTATAATTAAGATATACAGAAAGTTAAATCATCTGTATATCTTGTTTTGATTTGTTTGGTTCTCGGCAACGGGAGAAAACGAAGGGCGGCAGCGCAGAAGCGCATGTCGCCCTTGTTCGTTGCCCGCAAAGCCTAACGTGCGTCAATATCATGGGAATGGGTGTTATCGCGGGTATCGTGCTTATGCTCAGCAGCATCGCGCAAAGTGCCCATCATGTCAGATAGTCCAACCTGCTCCTCGTTGAAGAAGCCCTTGTCATCTTGACGGTCGTATTCCTCGCCGATGAGCTCTTTAAGCTCATCAAGGCTGTACATGTTCAAGTTCGGGGCCTCACCGCTGTCAACGAAGAATCCGCTGTCAGTGAGGGTTACCTCATCGATGATGGAACGATCGTAACCGGTTCTCTTGTAGTCGATCGCGATGCCTGCGGCTTCGATGCTCTCCTTTAGCTTAGGGTTTTCATCAAGCACATAGAACGCATAGTTTTCCTCAGGGGTGTCGCCATCCTTGTACTCGAAGTCGACCTTCTCAATGAGGTCGGCTTGTTCAATGAGGTTCATAAGCTGAGTGATATTCTTGGGGGTATGGAAGCTATCGATCCATTCCTCAACTTTATCGAGATCGTCAGGATCGGCCATCTTGAGCTGCTGTGCGAGTATGTTCATCTGCTCGGCGGTCGCATGGGCGAAAATCTCAGGATGGTCGAATGGGACCCCATCGAGAAAGTCTGCGATATAGGTTTCCTCATGCATCGGCGTAACCAATCCATTGCCTTCCAAGAACCCCTGAAGCTCCGATCCGCTTACAGGCAAGGTGATCGCACGGTCTCGCAACTCGCCCTCTGCATAAAACCCCTCGTTACCGATAAATACCGTGATACCGTTCGAATAATCCATCTTAAATATCCCTTTCACTGTTGCCGTGCATCCTTGTCGTTTTCGATATGCTCACTGTTTGTTGCCCTTGCGGCTGCCTCGCTTGCGTCGCGAACCTCAGCCGCCCGCACGTCGAGCCCGATCTGAGATTGAGCTTCTTCCTTGGTATCGCCGAGGTGTTTCCTGGCGTACGTTCTGAACGCGGTATGGGAGATGCCGAGCATCTTGCCTGCCTCACGTTGCGAGATTTCGCCATGTGAGTACTTTTCGAGAACGGAAGAAAACCCTTCGATCTGATCGGCGCGGCGAATCTTGTCCTGGTTGAGCTTTTCGCGAAATCCCGCTATCCAATCCGAGACGACGGATTGGGATACCCACAGCTCGTCGGCGATTTGCTTTTGAGTCATCTCGCCGGCAACCCATTTGCTGAAGTAGCTCTCGAAGTCGTCCGGCATTTTCGTAGAGTAAAAGCCCATCCTTCTCCTTCCTCTTGATGAGGGTGCCGCAGCCCGGATTATTAGCTGTGCGTGAGCCTCATTGCTGATCAACGGCAGCGCAGGGTAGTGGGGTAGCACCTCAACAACCCGGTAACCCAATACCATATTCGCATTCGGTTGCGAATATGGTGACTCCTTGCCGTAGCTGGAAACGCTCCCTCGTCGTACCGCCGTTCCCATCTACAGCAAGGCAAAAGTTGCTGCCTGAGACAATTTGTTTGTTCCCAAAGCTAATGCATATTCTACCAGCAGCTCTGGTAAACCTTTCCAATTACAGCCACTATTACGGCAAACTCATCTGGAAAGCAAGCCGTGAGTACGGGAAGCGTGTGAAAACCCGTCATCGACACATAGTGGATTTGCCAACTGTGCATCGTCTCGGAACCCAATGCATCATGTTGCTAAGCTGGAAGAGGGCATGCGCCGCCTGCAGGGGATTCAGGAAATCGTAGAACACCAAAGAGCTGGCAGGCACATCTAGCTGTCGGGCGATGCGGTGCCGCAGCCCGTCATCGGGCAACTGCCGCCCTTGCTCGAAGCTCCGGTACTTCGCCACGCTGATGCCGAGCAGATTCGCAAAGTCGCCCTGCAGGATCCCACGCTGCTTCCGCAACGCCGGAAGCTCCTTGGAGAGGAGCCAAGCAGAGAAGCCAGCATTGCCGCTTGCCTCAGGACGCTTGTCCTTCAACTCGAAGGAGCATCTTCTGGGAAAGTCTTCTTGGCTGTAGCTTTGCCGGTACCTGTCCTGCCAAGAGAGCATGTCGGCAACCGACATGCGGCCGGAGCGCACCTGTTCCGTGACCGAAAGCCAATCTGAGAAGAGCTGAACCATGAACTCGCTGGTAGGGATAAGGCAGCAAGGGCCTTGTGCCTCGTCTGAGGTCAGGTGCATGACCCCGTAGTCTTCGCAAAGCAATTTCAGTGCAGCGAGCACTTCGCCGATGTTTGAGAAAGAGTAGATGCAGAGGCTTTCCCTTGCCACGCCAAGGGCCTGGGCAATCGGCAGAAGATGCTCGTATTCCGGGCATACCTTGCCGATCTCGTAGGCCCTAACGGAGGTGACGGCAACGCCCATCGCATCGGCAAGGCCCTTCCTTCCCAATCCCGCCTCGGTCCTGAGCCGGGTGATCTTTGCCCCTATCAGCTTCGGGTCGAGCTGCCGGTTGAATACCCTTGATTTTCCCATGCTTGTTTCTTTCAGTACGCAATTTGCTGTTCAAGTCCCTTAAAGACTCTCTTGCAATTATATTAATTGCAATGCATTCTGCTGACTTCTTTTGTAGTTTGGAAAGGAAAAACATGACGAAGCAGATAACGGTGAGGATGCCCGATGAGCTCCTGGAGCACTACGATAAGCTGGCGAAAAGGACAGGTGCGAACCGAACGAGCCTGATTGTGGAGGCGCTTGACCTAGCGGTAAACGATTTAGAGATCACGAAGCTTACCGAGAAGAATCCGCTTTACCAGTTCGGTTTCCCCGACGAGGCAGTAGCGAAGACTGGTGGAGCCGCCAAGTTGAGGGAAGATGCACAGTGCTTGGGCCTTGTCTTCGGAGGCATGCGAGTCCATGCCAAGAATCCGGATGAGTACAGCCGGATTCTTCCTCGAAGCAAAAAGGACATGTTCCAAGGTGAGCATCTGCTAGGGGTTTACGAGGACAATTCCTCAAAGCCGAACTATATGGACATCTGGCTTGAAGCGGGAATGCTCGGTCTGCGAAGCGATGCAGACAGCCCATCCTTGAGCGATGCCTTGAAGTCGGTGGACGTTCGGTTGAGGTTGGTCGAAGCAGAAGGTAAAACGATGCAATGCATCGCCTTCTACAGGAAAGGAGACCCAACGTTCTATGGCCTTGGCAGCTATATAGCGTTGGTCGATCCCATCAGATGGGAACCGGTTCAAGACCCGAAGGATCGCAGCTGAAATCTGCTATAATAGCCCCATACCGCCGTCAGGGCGGGAATCTACGCCTGTGGAGAGCATAACCCCGGTCGGAAAACGTCCGGACCCGCTCGCTGAAGCAGGAAGACCTGGTACTTTTCGCGGTTCCTTGAGATATGAAAGCCCTGTTCATGCAGCGATTTCAACTGCATAGGTTTTGGAACCGGTAGATGTGCCACGGTTGCTGAACGTTTACATGGCACCCGTCTCATGGTTCGGGTTTTGGAACCGGTAGATGTGCCACGGTTGCTGAACGGGTAAACGATGGTAGACATTTCCGCCTTCGTTTTGGAACCGGTAGATGTGCCACGGTTGCTGAACCGGTTTCCTTTTTGTTTTCACTAATTGCGAGTTTTGGAACCGGACGATGCGCCACGGTTGCTGAACTTGCTCATTTTTATTTCTTAACGTCGCAATACAAAGAAGACCCCAAGCACCATCGGTGCCTGGGGTCTTCTTCATTCGCAACGTATCGAGTCAGGATCAAGAGGCTACTTGAGCTTCTTGATCCTCTTGAGGGCATCGGTGCGTTCCAGTTCGTCGCTGAGCACCGCCTCCTGGATCTTATCGCGCCTCTCAGCCAGCCATTGCTCAAGCAGTGCGGGATCGATCCGCTTCCAATCAGCTTCGACGGCACGCAGGACGATCTTGCCGAGAATCGACTCAGCAGCATCCAGAGCCTCCTTGTCGGCCTTCCTCTCGGCTGCGATGAGCTCCTTCTTCTCCGCCATAAGCGCAGCGATCTGAGCCTCAATGCTGGCAACAGTCTTTGCCATAGCAAAACCTCCTAAACGAAAAAACTTCCAGAACGATTACGCCCCGCAAGCACAAATTGCAAAAAGAGCAGGCACCCCCACGACCAAGAAGGGCACCTGCCGTAACAACCGTAGGAAAACCTACAGTAAGGAGACCATCCAATTGTACCAAACGCAGGATACCCCCGCGAAAGCCGCCCAAAACCCTCAATCGCAAAACCCCTCTCTCCAAAGCCTAAGCAGAAACATCGATAGAAAAGAAGAGCATCAACGCCCAGCCGTAAATCTCTCAGCACCGCATCAAAAAAGGACCTTCTCAGATCCTTGGCTGCTACTGCTCATCTGCAAAATATCTTGCAGTAATGTCCGCGAGCATTGCATCTCGTTCCTCTGGTCCAACTTCGAGCGCTTTGCACATCTTATCGGTGTTCCAATAGAACATCATGTCAAGGTGTTTCTCTTCGGTAAGCAAGATGCCGTTTGCCTCGAAGTACTTGTTGAATCGTTCGGCATCGACTTTTCCCTTAACGTTGTTTCCTTCAGCATATGCCTCAACGCCAGAGGCAACGAACCGTGGAAGGAAAAGATTGATGTCCATCCGTTTCTTTCCAGCAGTGTTTATCATGAAATACTGAAGCAGCATGTTCACTGCCCGCGACTCTCCATAGCAGAAGATGGTAAGTGCCGGGAATTTGAATGCCTCGGTTTTATGTTTCTCCATTTCTCATAGGTCCTCCATTCAAAGAAATAGGGGCCACGAAAGCCCCTTCTTAATCCCTAATATAGCACCATTCGAGCAATAACGCAACTATAACCGCAGGTCGGAAGCTTATACGAAACCAGAGTATCAAATCTCCCTCCAGTCGAAATCCTCGTCCGGATAGAAGATGCCCTTCAGCGCATCCATCATGCGCACGGTCTGCGCATCGGTAAGGCCGAGCCGCTTAGCGGCGAACTCCCGGTTCCAGAAGAATGCCAACAATGAGAACCGTCCACCGTCGATATGCAGTCCAGCATCCTCAAGCCGCTTGTTACAGCCCTTCGCAGCAACCTTCCCGGCGAGGTCCTTTCCGATAATGAACGCCTGAACGTGATGCATAAGCACCCTGTCGATAAAAACAGGTATGTTGATGCAATGCTCCCTCTCAGAGTGCAACTCCCAAAAAGCCAGCAAATCATCAACCGCAGGCTCCGGCCCATAGCAGTTGACATAGATCCCCGGTGTTTCAAAAGTGGCGGTTTTCTGTCTCTCCATCCATAAAAATCCTCCGTTCAGAAAAATAGGGGACCGATTAGAATCCCCTTGATAGCATCATTATAACGCCGAACAATGTCGAAATCAATCGAAACCGCAGGTCAGAGCCACATTTGTTAACCAAACACGCCGCAATCGGAAACATTTGCCTCAACAGTCGCATCAGCATTGCGTCAGCCGCCCACGCCCGCGGCAACCAAAATTCCTTTTCCAAAGCCGAAGCAGAAACCTCTGGAGCAGTGGAGAGCACCAACGCATAGCCGAAGGCCTCCCAGCGAATCTGCTAAAATGCACCCATACCGTCGTCAGGGCGGGAATCTACGCCTGTGGAGAGTGCCTTGCATTCGTTGAACCAGGAAAACCGTGCAGGTTGCTGAACTTCGTCCAGATACGTCAAACTCTCCCAACAACCAAGAAAGCCCGGAAGCATTAGCCTCCGGGCTTTCTAATATTCGCATTCAATTGCGAATATTAAGCAGCCGCAGCCAAATCATCACCTGTCTGCGAAGCAGCCTCATCGCTCACAGCACCGTCAGAGCTGCGAATCGCGTTATCTTCCTGCTTACTGTTCAAAGTAACAGCTCGAGACTCATCAGCAGCAGAGGTGGCAGAGGTCTGCCAAGCTTTAGGCAAAACAACCCCGGATGCGGATGCATTAAATCTTGAATCGTAAATTACTTTGGATACATTCCAATTAGAGCAGTTAACAACAAGCTTGGAGCAGCCATCGAACATGTTGGTGACGTTGCTGGTATCCCAGTTGGAGAGTCCTTTGATTGATGATAGTTTAGGGCAGTTAGCAAACTGATCAGCTATTGATGTCAGTGCTGCTGTATCTAAACTTGAAAGATCACAGCTTACCAATGCTGATGCTGTGAATGGCGCTGATGCAAACCAGCAAGCAGTGCTTTTCGGTTGGATTCCCTTATCAACTTTTCCAGTTGTGATAATGATACGACCTGCTGGGCTGCTTGTGGGGGAGGGACACGCGAATGGGCGCTGTAACCTATTCGTTCCATGAATGAAACCTATAGAGTACAGTAAAGTCAGAGCGAAAAAAGAACGACCCTAGGCAAAATGCCCAAAGTCGTCCTGATCAAAGATCTAACGGAAGTTCCTACCGCGCATCGTCACCGAGCCCGAGGTCCTGCATGTCCCGCGAATCGCTTTCATGCGATGCGGCATCCCTTGTGTCGGAAGCCATGCTCGACAGGTCGTAGCCGAAGTCCTCGTTGTCCTCGAGATCCTGCTCGAAATCTTCCAAAAGCTCAGGATGCTCGCTCATAGGAGTAGAGAACCCTTCGGCATCCTCAACAGCATAGTCGGCGAACTCCCTGTTGACGGCGGCTATCGCCTCGACATCCGATCGGGTTGGTGTCTGATTCTCCCCGAAGCTGCGCATAACATTGAGCGTATCAATGGCGTTGCGCCCGCTGTCCTTGTCCCCAAGCTGATTGATGGCAAACGAAGCCTGCTCGTCGGTCAGGCTCGCGATCTCGCCGTTGGCCTCATCGAATCCCAATGCAACCACATTGCCGAAGAGGACGGAGTGCAGGTCGTTCTCCTTAGCCGCATCCATAGGGGCACCCGGCTGGCTGAACTGGCTGATGTACCCGACCTTAGCCATACTTTCAGTGGTAAAAAGCGCACGGTTCGGTTCCCCAGTGAACATTCCCTCGTCGTTGACCCACAGGTCGATGCCCTCATCGCGAAGCACGTTGACGTTCTCGATGAGTCCTTGAACCGCCATCTGCATCTGCTCAAGCGAGTTGTTCAGATCGATGTACACCGTGCGCGGCTCCTCACCAACAGGGAAGACAACGCCGCGCACGGCAACCCCCATCTGCACGGCAAGCTGATTGATCTCCTCTTTGCCGATCCATTCCGGCTTCGCATCGTCAGGGAACGACTCCCAGATGGCACGCATGCAGGCAATCTGCTTCTCAGGGTCGTTCTCCGCCCAAAGATGCCTCATGCTGCCCGCTTTCAGAGCGTATTCGCAATCCGCTTTCATTCTGCTGAGCATCTGGTACCTGTACGTGATGTCGGTGTTCAGGATACTGTCAAGTTCCGCCTGCGTAGGCTGTGCCATACGGCATCCCTCCTCATTTAGTAAGCTAATGCATATTCTACCAGCAACTCTGGTAAACCTTTCCAATTACAGCCACTATTACGGCAAACTCATCTGGAAAGCAAGCCGCGAGGTGTGGGAAGCGCAGCGCATTCCCCTCTAGGGGGGATGCTAGCAAGCGCTGCCGTGCGTGAGCTTCAACAACCTCACAACCCAGCAACCCAACGCTGCAACACCATAAAACCAGTGCGTTAGCCGTCCAAAACCCACAACGGCAACAATCCCTTTCTCCAAAGCCTAAGCAGAAACCTTCGAAGCAGTGGGAGAGTGCCAATGCCCAGCCGAAGATCCCCAACCAACACCCTCCCAAGCAAAAGTGCTAAAATGCACCCATACCGCCGTCAGGGCGGGAATCTACGCCTGTGGAGAGCATACCTTCTGCGAGAAATCGCGGAAACCGCCCGTTGAAGCAGGAAGACCTGGTGCTTTTCCCGGTTTCTTGAGATATGAAAGCCCTGTTCACACAGCGGTTTCAACTGCATAGGTTTTGGAACCGGGCGATGTGCCATGGTTGCTGAACTTGGGAATGTGATTGCGGATTGCTTAATGCGTTTTGGAACCGGGCGATGTGCCATGGTTGCTGAACCATGCGGACCGATAGGTTTTAGTTTGTTCCGTTTCAGAACCGGTAGATGTGCCATGGTTACTGAACTGGTGCAGTTTTCGTCGGTGTACCAGCCGTGTTTTGGAACCGGGCGATGTGCCACGGTTACTGAACAGCACCAGGGGTTATCTGTCTTTGAGTAGCGCTTTGAAAGCATCAAACGCCATGGTCGCTGAACGAAGGTGATGGTGTTGCGATGAGCCTATGCTAAGATATACATATACCGTCGTCAGGGCAGGAATCTACGCCTGTGGAGAGCGGATCCGCTCGCTGAAGCAGGAAGAGCCAACAGGTTGCTGAACGGTGCGACCGGTGTATTCGATATGGTCACTGAACGTAACGGCTAAATACAAGTCTACCAATCAACAAAAAAGCCCAGAGGCAAGCACCTCTGGGCTTTCTCATTTTTGCATCTGAATGCGAACATCAAGCTGCAATGGGGTCTTCCTGCACGATGTCGTCAGACGCCGCTTCTTCTTTTGTGCCTGCCTCGTCAGTAGCAGATGTCGTGGCGCTGCCCACCGTCTCACTATCAGCAGACACTTCGCCACCCGTCTTGCTTGCTGCCTCGTCGTTGCCGTTATCGCTTGGAACGCCCAACGCATCCCCGTTTCCCTGCTCATCGCAAAGCGGTGCAACCGCGGAATTCTCAACGCCCTCGTCGCTTGAAGTTTGCCATGCCAAGGGGACGGTTACCCCGGGTGCCTTCATGTTGAATTCCATGTGACCGGTGACTTTGGAAACGTCCCAGTTCGAGCAGTCAGCCGAGAGCTTGGAGCAGCCGTAGAACATTCTGCTCATGTTGGTCACCTTGGAAGTGTCCCAGCTGGAGAGGTCGCCGACGGATGTGAGGTTGGAGCAACCAGAGAGCATCCAGTACATGTTGGTAACGTTGGAAGTGTCCCAGCTGGAGAGGTCGAGTGTTGTGAGCTTACTGCAGCCGTAGAACATGCTGTCCATGCTGGTCACTTTAGATGTGTCCCAACCTGAGAGGTCGCCGACGGATGTGAGCTTACTGCAGCTGAAGAACATGTCGATCATGTTGGTCACCTTGGAAGTGTCCCAGCTGGAGAGGTCGCCGACGGATGTGAGGTTGGAGCA
>ERZ1034901.2132-NODE-2132-length-12915-cov-20.649456_pt1 | contig 12915 bp, 12 predicted proteins | sample MGYA00520628_ERZ1034901 | MGnify/ENA primary metagenome ERZ1034901 (study PRJEB33766, sample SAMN09781783) | gut metagenome | biome: gut microbiome | host: Homo sapiens | place: Madagascar | study: EMG produced TPA metagenomics assembly of the PRJNA485056 data... | reverse complement strand
TTCTGCCCTATGTGATACATCTCAAAACAGCCGTTCTCGGACGGGCTGGGGGGGGCAAATTGTTCCTTCCTTGTTACACGTTTCACATCTTTATAATAGGCAAGACAATGGGTAAGTTTGAACAATACATTTATTCAATAAGTGATTATACGGCACCCCTCTTTTGGATAATTGTCGCAATACTTACAGTCATAATCTCATGGTTGATTATGAAATTGCCTTATATGGATAGAATTTTCCGAATTTAGTAAAAAATATAACCGATATTAATATGAACTTCCAACATTACGATTACTTAATAGTTGGCTCTGGTCTTTTTGGAGCCACTTTCGCACATCTTGCTCATAAGCAAGGCAAGAAGTGCTTGGTGATAGATAAACGATCTCACTTAGGTGGCAACATCTATTGTGAGAACATCGAAGGTATCAACGTGCATAAGTATGGCGCTCATATTTTCCATACCTCTAACAAAAAGGTGTGGGACTTTGTGAACTCTATCGTCGAGTTCAACCGCTATACAAACTCGCCAGTAGCTAACTATAAGGGCAAACTCTATAATCTGCCTTTCAATATGAATACCTTCTATCAGATGTGGGGTGTAACCACACCTGAAGAAGCTCAGGCTAAGATTGATGAGCAGAAAGCGGAAGCTGTGGCTCGCATGAAAGCTGATGGCGTTACAGAACCTCGTAACCTGGAGGAGCAGGCTCAGGTATTGATAGGAAAAGACATTTATGAGAAACTTATCAAGGGATATACTGAGAAGCAGTGGGGAAGAAAATGTACAGAACTTCCTGCTTTCATTATCAAGCGTTTACCAGTTCGTCTTATCTTCGATAATAACTACTTCAATGATAAGTACCAGGGTATCCCTGTTGGTGGTTATAACAAACTCATTGATGGCTTACTTGAAGGAGTTGAGACAAAGACGGATGTAGATTTCTTTGAAAACCGCTCTTATTGGGAGGGTATCGCTGACAAGATAGTGTTCACAGGTAAAATAGATGAATTCTATAATTATCAGTTTGGCAAGCTAAACTATCGTACAGTACGCTTTGAGACAGAGATCATTGATAAACCAAATTATCAGGGCAATGCAGTTGTGAACTATACTGAGCGCGAAGTACCTTACACCCGTGTTATTGAGCACAAGCACTTTGAAATGTTTGGTCAAGAGGTATATGAAAATCCAAAGACCGTCATATCAAAGGAGTATTCCACAGAGTGGAAGGACGGTATGGAACCATACTATCCGGTGAATGACAAGCAGAATTCTGAACTATATGCCAAGTACAAAGAACTGGCAGATAAGGAAGAAAATGTTATCTTTGGTGGTAGACTAGCAGAATACAAGTACTACGACATGGCTCCTATTATTGAGAAGGTAATGGAGAGATTCTCATAATACATAAAAAATAAAAAATGGCACTTACAGTAACAAGTGCATTTAAGCAAATGTGTGATAATCATATAAACTTGAATGCAGATCAGGTAAATAAAGCACGGAATAGTAGAGATTGGCTTTTAGCCAATTTGAACATATTGTCTGATAGACAACTTATACCTAAAGTTTATGCTGAAAAGAATATAAAGTTTGGGTCGTTTGCTCGTAATACTAAAATACAACCTCTGAATGATATAGATTTGATGTTATGTCTAAGTGGGTATGATGGACATTATGAGATCGTTAGAGAAAACGAGGAATATACTGTGAATTTTGAAAATCCTCCAAAACTATTCAGAAGTTTATGTGAAGATGGAATTCTTAATTCAAGAAAAGTCGTCGAGAATATAAAGTTACAATTGGCTTCTTTAGCTGGTTATGTAAGAGCTGATATTCATCGAAATCAAGAGGCTGTAACTCTGCAACTGTTATCATATCCTTGGAATTTTGATATAGTTCCTTGTTTCTTTACAACTACAGGTTTTTATCTTATACCAGCAGGAAATGGAAATTGGAAAAATACAGACCCAAGGATAGACAACAATCGAACTTCATCTATCAATGCGCAAAAAGATGGAAAAGTTCTACAATGGATTCGTATAATGAAATATTGGAAATCCTTGTATGGAAATCCTTGGAAGCCTCTGTCATCATATGTTTTTGAGCAAATGCTTTTAGATGTAGCTGAGATTATGGATTTTGGTCAATGTATTTCACGGCTTATATACATTGCATTTACCCAACTTTCATATTCTATAGCAAAGCCTGTCTATGATCCTAAGGGAATACAAGGCGATATGAATAATATAGCTTTAACTAATAGATTAGAGATGATTACTTATATCAAGGAACATGAGACTATTGCTTTTCAAACAACATTGGATGAAATATATTATAAGAATCAAGAGAAGGCTATAGAAGGTTGGAAACAAATCTTTGGACAAGCTTTCCCCGATTATGGTTAGAAGATGAGTTATGAATGATTTTTTAATTAAGGAAAACCAGTCTATTAATTTAGATAGGTTGGATGCACAACGGCATCTGTATAGTAAGGCTAAATGCCGTTCGTATGTTATTACAATTTTGTATGTGCTTATTCCTGTGGTTTTGGCCGTAACTAAGATTCTGAAACCTAATGTCGATATCTTAATTAAAGGTACATTAATTTATAGCTTTATAGTTTTGCTATTGAAAGTATTTCTCAATGCTTGGACAGAATCATGTAAGAATCTTGCTGCTCGTATCCAACAACAATTTGATTGTGATGTTTTTGGATTTGATTGGGATGAGCCTCTTTGTGGTAAGCAGCCAACTCTTGAAGAGATTCATAATGCAAAAACAGGAAAAAGTCGGGACAAACTAGCTAATTGGTATGAATCCCCAATAGAGCAATTGGATAGGATTTCAGGAATTGTTGTATGTCAAAGAACGAACATTGTGTATGATAAAAACTTGAGGTCTGTTTTCAAAAAATATCTTCTTGTTATTTCTGTCTTGTCAGCTTTATTGATTTTTTTTGTTGGTGTTTACCAAAATAATAATGTCTGGGATTGGTTCTTGAATATAGTAATACCTGTCTCTCCATTGTTGGCATGGTATTATGATTTGTATAGCCTATGTGAAAAGGGGATGTCTGCGTTAAATAATCTAGAAACGCTTGTATCGCAAGCAATGACAAAACTGCAAAATGGAGGAACTGTTGTGGAGAATGAGGTAGTAAGAATTCAGAATTTTATTTTCTTACATAGAAAATCTGCTTATACAATACCTGATTTTGTGTACAAGATAAAGCGTAAACATATGGAAGCAGCAACACGCTATAGCGTATCGCAACTTGTAGATATTTTGAAATAGAACTTTCGGTTGGTTGATTGCTCTCTGCTTTTTTAAAACTACTTTTCGCTAGATGGCATGATACCTGCTTTTTTGTAAAATAAAAAACTGATATGAAAAAGATATTAACAATAGTAATTCCTACGTACAATATGCAAGACTATCTTCGTAGATGTCTTGATTCATTGATTGTACCTGAGGAACAAATGCAGCTCTTAGAGGTGCTTGTAGTAAATGATGGCAGCAAGGACCATTCCTCTGCCATAGCCCATGAGTATCAAGATAAATATCCTGATACTTTTAGAGTTATTGATAAGGAGAACGGTAACTATGGTTCCTGTGTGAATCGTGGAATGAAGGAGGCATCTGGATTATATTTCAGAATTCTTGATGCTGACGATTGGGTTGATACTGAAGGATTGATAACATTTATTAATAGAATATGTTCTGATACTTTTCCTGATGTTTTTGTAACTAATTATACTGTAATTGATTGCATTCATAGTTTATGTAAAACATCAAAACTGAAAGGACTTTCATATGATAAATTATATTTGTTGGATGATACTGATTTATCTTTGTGCAATGATATTGTTTTGATGCATACATTGACATATAAAACGTCTATATTGAAGGACAATTGTATTGGTTTGCAAGAGGGTATAAGTTATACTGATACAGAATATGTTTATTTTCCATTGAAATTTGCTAAAAACATCATGTTTTTAGATATAATACTTTATCAATATTTCCTTGGAAGAGATGGACAAAGTGTGTCGTCTGCTGTCAGTTCTAAGAGTATAGGAAATTATTATAAAATATTAAATAGGCTTTTGAATGATTATATATCATTATTGCATGGTTTTATACCTAAGCAAAGACTTTTAAATATAAGCATTCCTTTGTATAATATTGCGAGGGCTTATTTTGTCAATTCAATAATACGTGCCTCTTATTCGGAGGAAAATGATATAAGAATGCATGAAGTATTGTTAAAGATTAAAGACAATGATATAAGATTGTTCGAGAATTTATTAAATACTAAATCTTGTAAAGTTCCATATATTAAATTATGGTATAGACATCACGTATATTTCTCTCAAAAACCTTATAAAATAGTCTGGAATTTTATTGAATATTTAAAAAAGGTATTATGAAATCTAAACTTAAATATTTAAATTGGGTTTTATTTTTTGGATACTTTACTTCTATGCAGCCATGGTTCTTTTATGGTACTTGGGTAAAAACTCCTGTTTATGCTTTTTTTACATTAACACTTTTATTGCCATGTTTTGGTATAAAAAGCTTGATGGATAAGTCCTCGTTATATAAAAATAGAACGCAATTATTTTATTTGTGCAGTGCATTATTGTTTTTACATATCTCAATGGGATTGAATGCAACATTAGGAATTATGCCTACTCTTGTTGTAATCTATTTTTTGTTCAGTTTGAAGTCAGAAATTAAAGTAGAAATATTGGATTTTATAACAAAGAAAATGTCAATATTAGTAGGTATTTCTTTAATAGTACATGTAATATATCTTGTTACAGATCTACCTTGTGGCAGTTTCTATCCTCCTGACGGATCATATGGAAAAGGATTTGATTTACAATATTTAAATATTGTTTCTAGTTGGATGCCTTATAAACGTTTTCAAAGCATTTTTATTGAGCCTGGTCATCTGATAGTTGGAATTTTCCCTTTATTATTAATAAATAAATTCAATATACGTAACAAATATGTTGCAATTTTGTTTATAGCACTGCTCTTTTCCTTGAGCTTAGCTGGATATCTATATTCCATAATTGCTTTGGTATATTTGTCTTTATCGAGAGGAAAGATTAAACAATGCTTGATTAGTGTTGGCTTTTCGGCAATTTTAATTGGTGGTATTTATTATTATATGTCTAGCCATGAAGATTCCGCATTAACAAAAGCTATAGCTGAAAGATTAGTTTTTGAAGATGGAAGTATAGCTGGAGATAATCGTGTTACTGATTTTGTAGATCAAATTTACGAAAAAGTAATTTCTTCGAATGATATATTCTGGGGCACCCATATGTATGATAGGGCTATGGCTGGAGAAGGTATTAATGGATATAAAGTTATAGTTATTCGATGTGGAATTATATTACTCTTGTTTTTGGCTGTAGCTTACTTAATGCAATACAGAAATTCAAAAAGTAGAGATTCTTTTTTCTTGATATTAATGTTATTGCTAATGAATAGTCAAAACTTTTATCCTTATTGGATTTGTACTTTAATAATATTGCTTGCAGGTCCCTACTACATTAATGGTAATTATAGAAATGAAAAGAATTGCATTTTATTACACAAATAGAAACTTTGCGAATCGTGACTGCTCATCATTGTCAGCTGGTAATCCTGGAATTGGTGGTACTTTTTTTGCGATGTTACAAGTTATTAACGGCTTGGGTGAATTAAATTTAAAAGATTTTGAATTATATTTGTTTGCAGAAGAAAAACAAAAACTCCCTTCTAATTTAAATGTTATCCTAACTCCAAGTGTTGATATTCTAGCGCAAAAACTGATTGCTAAAAAAATAGATATTTTGGTAGTTAATAAAATTGGAGCAAATACATGTACCAATTCATTTTTTAATAAACTGCGCAATACTAATGTTGATATTTTCGTGTGGTGTCATTGCTTTGTTACCAATAAAGGTCTTAATATTCTATCGAAAGAGCCTTTGGTGAAAAAAATTGTGGCTGTTAGTAAAACGCAATATAAGACTTGGTACGATCATAAAATATTTAAAAAAGCAACATATATATATAATATATGTGACTTTGTAAATCCAGAAAGATTCCCTTTTGAATTAAGAGAATCTGATGTTGTATATGTTGGAGCAATTAATTCAATAAAAGGAGTTCATTATTTAACAGAGGCATGGAATTATGTGTTGAGTTATTTTCCTCATTCCAATCTATATATAATAGGTAGTGGAATGTTATATGGTACTTCTACAAAAATGGGAAAATTTGGAATAGCTGAAAGATTTTATGAGAAAAGATTACTTAAACCGATATTAAAAGATGGTAAAATAATACCTTCTGTTCACTTTTGTGGTATTTTAGGAAGAGAAAAATGGAAATATTTAAATTCTTGTAAAGTTGGTGTTGTTAATGCTGCTTCTTGGGAAACTTTTGGTTATACTATGATTGAGATGCAACTTGCCGGTTTATTAGTGGCATCTTACAAGAGCCCTGGATTAATTGATACGATGTATCCAAATGATGGAATTTTATATGATAGTCCTCGTAAATTAGGTGCTAGCATTGTTAAATTGTTGAATGTTAAATCTCATAATGATGAAGATGGCATAAAATATATTAATAATAATTTTTCTAAAGATATAGTTCTAAGAAGATGGTGTCAGCTTTTTCAAGGTGTAGATTTATCCTTATCGGAACTTGATGCTTGTAATTTCAATTATCTTAAAATTGTAAATATAAACAAGAAAATTAAAAAGTATATTCCATTCCTCCCATCAATTATTTTATATAGGGACTGTTGGCTTTTGATGAAAAAAATAATAGTTTTATTGGGAGAACCTGGCAAAGTTTTTTCTAAAGTGTTAAATTTAATAAAGTAGTATTATGGTTTTTATAGAATTGCTTAAGTGTTTTAAATGGTATTTTGTGAATAAGTACAATAAGCGTTATTTGCATTTTACTGCAAAAGAGTTTGAACATAGATTGTCGAATATTTTCTTCAAAAAATTTGGCTATGCACCAGATTTCCAAAATCCTAAGGGATTCAACGAGAAAATACAATGGCTTAAATTGTATGATAACACACCTTTGAAAGGTATCCTGGCTGATAAATTTTCAGTTAGAGCATGGGTGAAAGAAAAGATAGGTGAGGAATACTTGATTCCGTTATTGGGAGTTTATGATAAATTCGAAGATATTGATTTTTCAAATCTTCCAGACAAATTTGTTCTTAAAACAAACCATGCATCATCAACAAATGTATTGGTAAAAGATAAGAAAAAATTGAATTTGTTAGAAACTAAGTTGAAGTTTAGACGCTGGCTTTCTACAAATTATGCCTTCAAAATGGGCTTTGAACTTCATTATGGTTTGATTAAACCTAAAATTGTATGTGAGAAGTTCATGGGAAATGGTGATCTCATTGATTACAAGTTTTTTTGCTTTATGGGGGGGTAAAATTTGTTTGGGTTGATACTGGACGTTATACAAACCATAAAAGAAACTTGTATGACTTGAATTGGAATGAGATGGAGTTTACGTATGACAAATACGAGAAAACAGACGTTTTGAGACCAAAAAATCTTGAAAAAATGATAGAGTTTGCAAGAAAACTCAGCACAGGCTTTTCTTTTGTCAGAGTTGACTTTTATGAGATAGATGGGCATCTTTATTTTGGTGAGATGACATTTACCAGTTCAAGTGGTATGGATAAGTTTTACCCAGAAAAATATGATCAGATAGTTGGCTCTTATTTACAGTTACCTAAAAAATCCCCTTTACCTTTGAGTGAAATTGCTAAGATATGGGGATAAATTTTTAAATTTATGAAAAAGATAAACTTAGTTGTTTTCAATGAACCATATTGGGACAAGGGTTTGATATATTCTCAAAATATTTTACCTTTGCTCCAATTGGTAAAGACAGGAAAATATTCCTTAGATATAATTTCCTTTACTTCTTTACCATTCTTTCTAAAGTGTTACAAGGAAATTCAAAAGACAAAAGAAGAGTTGAAAGAATACGGTGTTGTAATTAAAAATTACCCTGTTTTATTCTACCCTACACGTTTCATGTTGTTGAGAACTATCTTTCTACCCTTCTATTTCTTAAATGTATATTTGTTCATAAAGTATTTGAATAGAAAAGATAAGAAAACTAACGATGAGATATTCTATAGTATTCGTTCTTATCAAGCAGCTTTGGGTTTCTTAAAATTTTATGAGGACAAAAGCCGAATCATATTTGATACAAGAACCGATTGGATTGAGGAAAATATTAATGTTGGTAATTTCAAGCCTGATGGAGCAACCGTGAAATTTTGGAGAAATGCTGAAAAACAAATGTTGCTGAAATTCAGAAAAACTCTTTTTATATCAGATTTGTTCAGAGATGCAGTGTTGAAAAGACATTCAATAAAACTGGATGAAAATAAGTATTGCTTGGTTTATAATCCTATCAACTATGAACATTTCCATTCTGTACAAAATCGTGACCAAGATGACAACTTCCTTTATACGGGAAGTCTTGGACACTGGAACAACATTTCCATCTATTTGGATTTCTTCTTGAAGGTAGCGGATAAAATGCCATCATCAAAATTAATAGTATGTACTGGTTCTCCTATACATAAGATAGAACCTACTTTTAATTTGCCGAAATACGATGCTATTAGAAATCGTGTAGAAATACATTATAGTGTACCTTATTCAGAACTACCTTCTTTTTATGCTCGTTGTACCTATGGATTACAATTGATGAGTAAAAAAGATACACGTGTAGGAGTGAAGTTCATAGAGTATATTGCTGCCAATCTTATTCCTATCGTAAATACTAACGTTATGGGAGCGGCTGCTTTGGCTCGTAAGTATGAAATCGGTATTGTTTTAGATGATGAAACAGAAGAGGTTGATTCTATTGTTAATCGTTTAGAACAAATTAAACAAAATAGAAAAAACAGTAAATTGGCGGAATTTAGAAAAATCACTGATTTAAATGAATTTGCCAATATTTTAAAACCAATATATAGTTAGGATAATGAAAGTATGTGTTATCATGGTCAACTATAATAATTCTCAGTTGTCTTGTAATTGCTGTGACTCTCTCTTGAAGCAGCAACAAAATGCCAATTTAACTATTATAGTAGTTGACAACAATTCGAAGCAAGAAGAAAAAGAAATATTGAAGAGTTATCTTCAAGGGAAGAAACTAGTAGAAGGATTATATTTGAATGATAATATTGGTTACTTCCCAGCAATGGCGAAAGGTCAAGAATTGGCATACTCTAAAGGTATTGAATATGATTATATGATAGTAGCCAATAATGATTTGATTTATGAGGATGATTTTTTGAAAGTTCTTTCTGAGCAAAAATTTGAAAAAGATGTAATGGTAGTATCACCAGATATTATTCGTATGGATGGAATACATCAGAATCCTCATTTTATCAATCGAATTTCACCAATGCGTAAATTCCTCTATCGTTTTTATTATTCTAATTGGTATGTAGCTCTGTTCTTGGCTTGGATACTTAATACATTTAATATACGTCGACATGAAATCAATAAGAAAGGTTTTGATAAAGAGCAATACATATATATGGGATTTGGTGCATGTTTCATATTAACTCAGACATATATGAAACAGGTAAAAATGCTTGATGTTAGAAGCTTTCTGATGGGTGAAGAACAGTTGTTGACCATACAATTGGAAAAGGTAGGAGGCAAAACGTTGTACAAGCCTGTATTGAAGGTGAACCACATGGATTCTGCTACATTTAAGAAAATGCCAAGTAGGTTTGCCTATGATTGTGAGTGTAAATCCTATCAATTATATAAGGATAATTTGTAATGAATAAAGTGTTAAATAATAATTCGGGGGGGGTAAGATTATCCGCCTTTGATGGCTCTAAATTCGATAAAGGAGCAGGATTCTTAAAAACTGTGTTATGGTATTTTGTGAATGCACTTATTGTAAGAGCTTCATGGAATCCATTTATGGGCATTAAGGTCACTTTGCTTCGAGCTTTTGGTGCAAAAATAGGCAAGGGCATATGTATCAAAAATAATATCATTGTTAAATCACCATGGAATTTAACAATTGGTGATAATTGTTGGATAGGTGAATATTGTTGGATAGATAATATTGACAAGGTAGTTATTGGTAATAATGTCTGTATCTCGCAAGGTGCGTTATTGCTGACAGGTAATCATGATTATAAAGACTCCTCTATGCCTTATCGTAATGCACCTATTAAAATTGCGGATGGAGCCTGGATTGGAGCTAAGACTACCGTATGCCCAGGAGTAACAGTTCATCAGAATGCTATACTAACTGTAGGTAGCGTGGCTACGAAGGATATGGAGGAGAATAGTATATACCAAGGTAATCCTGCGGCAAAGATTAGAGAAAGGAAAATAAAGCAATAGCCCTGTTTTCACAGTATCGCAATTCAACATCGAACTACCCTTTTTTGTGAAGCATAAGTGATTTAGTGCCACTTTCAAAAAAGGTGGCGATTTGAAGTAGGGCATTTTCAAGAAAGTCGTCAACGCCTTTGATGAGTTCACTTCGATTCAGTAGAGTTGGAGCGGGTGAAACGAAGATTGCGTGATACGGCTTTCGTGGGTTAATCATATAAGAATATTTATGAAAGTATCAATTATTACGACCTGTTACAATCGGGTCAAAACGATTAAGGAAGCTATAGAGAGCGTAAAAGCCCAGACCTACGAGGATATAGAATATATCATCGTGGATGGGGCTTCTACAGATGGTTCTGTAGAGGTGATCAAAACTGCTATAGCACAAGGTTTTAATAATTCGGGGGGGGTAAAATTTATCTCTGAACCCGATGGTGGAATGTATGAAGCCGTCAACAAAGGATTGAATCTGGCTACTGGTGATGTCGTTGGCTTGTTACACAGCGACGATATGTTTTACGACAACCATGTGGTGGCAGACATTGTTGACGATTTTCATAAGAAAGACAATGTAGATTTTGTATATGGTGATGGACTTTTTGTAAATCCCGAAGATGTTTTCAAGGTGGTTCGCAAATGGATAGGCGGACGGTTTTCTACACGGAAAGTAAAGCACGGATGGTTGCCGCTACATCCCACTTGCTATGTAAGAAGAAACATCTTGAATTTTCCAAAACCATACAATGAAAAATATAAAATTGCCGCAGATACAGATTTTCTCATCAAGACACTTTTGCGCGAAGACATTCAGGTGCGCTATCTCCCAAGATATATCGTAAGGATGCGAATGGGTGGATTATCGACCGACAGCAAGCGACGGAAGCAGATGTGGAAGGAAGACATGGACATCTTTCTCAAGAACGGATTCAAGCATCCGCTACTGACAAAGCTAGAGAAAATGATGTGGAAAGTTCCACAGTTCATCAAGGCGAAATTCATTTAGACACAGTAGTCTATAGTCTGCATTGTTCTTTTTTATTCCCATGAAGTATTTAATAACAACAAAATGGATACATAGATGAAAAAGAAACTATTGATGTACACGAACTACTTCTACCCAGAAGTAGCTACTACAGGACAAATTTTGACGGAGTTGGCAGAAGGATTGACAGATACGTTTGACGTGACTGTCATCTGCGAGATTCCAAGTTATGCACAGGCTATAGACGAAAAGTATAAGACTAAGAGATTTTACTTTGAGGAGTACAAGGGCATGAAGGTGATTCGTGTCCGTGTGCCAGAGGTAAACAAGCAAAGTAAGGTTTCGAGAGTGAAATATATCTTGTCTTATTTCTTCAATTGCATTGGGGCAACTTTCAAGGCAGGCAAGTTTGACTTAGTTTTCACGGTAACACAGCCGCCAATCTTGGGAGGTTTGCTTGGTGTTATCGGCAAGATGGCGACAAGAGGCAAGCTGATGTACCAAATCATGGACTTCAACCCCGAGCAGACGATTGCCGTGAACTATGCCGGTAACAGGATGGTGCTTAGAGCCATGATGTGGTTTGACAAACTGAGTTGCAGGACCTCGGATGTGGTCGTTACTTTGGGACGTGACATGCAAGAGACTCTTTACAAGAGATTCAAGAACAAGAATGTTCCCAACAATGTAGTCATCAACAACTGGATAGACGAAACAAAGGTTTACCCTCTAGAGCACTCTGACGAGAGGGTCGCTGCTTTCCGCAAGCAATATGGACTGGAGGGGAAGTTTGTCATCATGACATCTGGCAACATTGGGTTGTATTATGATTTTGAGAACCTATTGAAAATCATGGCAAAGTTCAAGGATGAAAAGGATGTTGTCTTTGCCTTCGTAGGAGATGGTCTGGTAAAACCAAAACTCCAAGAATATGTAGAGAAACATCAATTGACAAACGTTGTCTTTGCGCCATTCCAGAAAAAAGAGGACTTGAACTACAGTTTGAATGCCGCAGACGTGCATATCGTCACAAATGCATTGGGCGTAAAGGGTGTTTCTGTTCCAAGTAAAATATATGGCATTTTGGCTGTCAACAAACCAATCTGGGGTATCTTGGAAAAAGACAGTGAGGCTTGGAGAATCATAAAGGACAGCAACTGCGGAATCCTTGCCGAGGCTGCCAACTATGAACAGATAGAGGAAACTCTCAGGACTGTCATTGCAGAAAAGGAGAAGTTTGTGGAAAAGCACAGCACTGGCAGGGCTTACTTGGAAGCCCACCTGACGAAAAATCAATCAATTGATGCCTATAGAAAAGCTTTGTTAGACATTTTGAAGAAATAAGAAGACATGAACTATATTATCACTGGCGGTACCGGCTTCATCGGTACCCATCTTACAAATCTGATTATGGAGCGTTATCCTAACGCTCAATTATATAACCTCGATATCGTGAAGCCTGGTACTCCTAATCCGGTAGTGAAGGATTACAAGCC
>ERZ1034901.2127-NODE-2127-length-12925-cov-10.755478_pt1 | contig 12925 bp, 13 predicted proteins | sample MGYA00520628_ERZ1034901 | MGnify/ENA primary metagenome ERZ1034901 (study PRJEB33766, sample SAMN09781783) | gut metagenome | biome: gut microbiome | host: Homo sapiens | place: Madagascar | study: EMG produced TPA metagenomics assembly of the PRJNA485056 data... | reverse complement strand
AGATCCGGTGCAGTAGCGCTGGATAAGGACAGCAAGTATTATGTGCAGGGTATCCGTATCAGTGGACGTGATAATAATGCTGCAGTAGAGAATTCTTCTTTTGAAGTGACCGGAGACCAGGAATACGTAGTAGCATACGGAATCAAAGGTAATCAGGTAGCCTACACCATCAATTATCAGGATGCCAACGGCAACAAGCTGGCAGACAGCCAGACTTTCTATGGTAATGTAGGTGACAAACCGGTGGTTGCATATACCTATATCGATGGATATACACCGGAATACAGAAACCTGACCAAAACCTTATCTGCCAATGCAGCAGAGAATGTATTTACCTTCAATTATTTGCCATATGAGACCGTAACCGTGACCACACCGGGACAGACCATCACCAACACCACCGGGCAGACAGTTACCGTACCGGGAGGTACAACAACTACAACAGGTGGTACTGCCGGTGGAACTACAGGTACAACCAGTGGCACAGGAACCAATGCCAATGGCGGTAACGCAGCAGGCACAACCACCGGAAACGGTGATGCGCAGGGCACAGATGCCACAGGCGGAACCGGCAATGGTGGACCTGGCAATGGAACGGATGATCAGGCAACAGCAGGCACAGATAATGCCGGAACCAATCAGGATGCACAGGGTAACGAAGACACCACCACCATCGGTGATGAAGAGACACCAAAAGCAGACCAGGATCTGAAAGATCTGGACGATGAGGATGTACCGAAAAGTGACAAAGACCTGGATGGCAACAAGAAAGTAAAGAAGAGCCTTCCTCTGGTAGCCGGCGTTGGTATCGGCGTAGCAGCACTTGCAGCACTGGCAGCAGCTATCGTGATCGTCAGAAAACGTGTACACAGATAATCAGACAGTGGAAAGAACAGTGAAACTGCTGTATGGAGTAAAACAAAACTCCATACGGCAGTTTTTATATTACACGGAGTGAACAGTAACGCGAAGGGTATTTTGTATACAATAACATATAAAGAAGACTTGCTTTCTTTTGCGTAATGTATTAGAATATGCATGTATATTTCGCGGAAGGAACGAAAATCATATTTTCCGTGAAAGTGTAAGATAAGTCAGGAAAGCGGTTGTCTCAGGAGGATGCAGACCCAAATATGCAAACATGTGGAACGTGTATGAAGAACAAAAAATTAAAGAAACAACAGGTTTTGTATGTAAAAATGTTCGGTGATTTTTCCCTGGAATATCAGGGGATATCTTTGATCGCAAAGAAGAAAAAAGAGACACAGTTTGCACGGGTGTTGCAGTTGATTTTCCATAGCGGAGAAAATGGGATCAGCCGGGAACATCTGGAGAAGGTTTTGTTTGGTGAACGGACATTGGACGATGCGAATCATGCGATCCACAGTCTGATCTATAATATCAGAAAGAAACTGGAACAGACAGGTCTTCCGAAAGGAAAATATATTATTTCCAGAAGAGGAAGATTTTACTGGAACAAAGAGATTCCGTTTGAAGAGGATGCGCAGGTGTTTGAAGAGTATTGCAGCAGAGCACGCAGGGTAGGGGACTGGGAGGAACAGCTTGAGCTGTGCTGGAAGGCTGTTTTGATGTATAAAGGTGCCTTTCTTAAGGGTTCCGCGCAGGAAGGCTGGGTAAAAGCGGAACGGGAGCGTTATCAAACCATGTTCCGGAAGCTGGTGAAATATATGGCGGAACTTCTGCGGACAAAGAAGGCGTATATCCAGCTGGAGAAGCTGGGCCGGCATGTATCGAAAGCAGCGCCATATGAGGAAGGGGAACTGCTGGTGCTCGAGGCACTGACCGGTATGGGAAGAACGGAACAGGTAGAGATTCTGTATGGGGAAACCATGGAAAAGTATCGTCAGGTCTATATGGAAGAAGAACTGGTCAAATTAAAGGATTTCCGGAGAAAAATGCAAGAACAGCTTGACCATCCGTATGATATACTGGATAATATACAGGAGAATATGACAGAACGGCTGGAAAAGGTGAAGGAGCCGTATCAGTGTAACTGGGTGGTGTTCCGGGAGATTTATCATATGGTTGCACGTATGATAGAGCGAAGCGGACAACAGGTGCAGCTGATGTTATGTACTTTAACGGATATGGAGGAACATCCCATCAGATCCGATGAATGTGCAGAGGTACTGTCACGGTATATATGGGAAAGTATCTGCAGAAGTATTCGTGCGGGGGACGTAGTTACCCGTTACGGGAGGGGACAATATCTGGTACTTCTGATCAATACAAAACCGGAGGATTGTCAGGAGATCCAGAAACGCATCGATGCACAGTTCCGGAAGAAAAATACCGTGTATGCGATCCGGTACAACGTGAAGTCTGTCAGAAGTCTGAATAATGCAAAGGATGATCAGAACCTGTCATAAGGTGATTTTCGGGCAGGTATCGGTTCTGGTACAGGATATGGGAAAAAAGAAGAAAGAAAAAAGAGGGGCACTGGCAGGATGTGCCCGAATCTGTAAGATATTCGGAACGGTCTGTCTGGTGGCGGTGATTCTAGTATGTCTGCCCTTAACCCTTCCGCGGGTCTTCGGGTATGAGATCTATACAGTCATCAGTGGAAGTATGGAGCCGGCGATACCGGTGGGAAGTCTGGTCTATGTACAGCCGGGAGCACCGGAGGATGCCGAGACAGATGATGTGATCGCATTCCATAGTTCTATGGATACGGGAGCGATCATCACACACAGGGTTATCAAAAATGATATAGTAACCGGTCAGATCCACACCAAGGGTGATGCAAATGAAAAAGAGGATCTGTATCCGGTGGGCTATGATTATTACATGGGAAAGGTCGTGTATTCTGTTCCTGTGCTGGGACGGGTACTTGCATTTTTCGTGACATTTCATGGTAAGATCGCAGCGGGAAGTCTGATCGGACTTGCGATTCTGTTACAGATCATCGGTGGAATGCTGGAATCTACGAATGAGAAGAAACAGGCAAAAATATCGCAGAAATAGCTTTGCGATATTAGCAGAAAATAGTATAATAACAGTAGCTGTGAAAGATGAGACAGTTACTGAGAAAAGAAGGTAACCGGGGCAGTAGCCTGCAGTTACCTTCTGTGTTATAGAAAGAAGGATAGGTACGATGGGATTTAAAAAAGTGGATGTAAAAACACTCGAGATGAAACCTTTTGAGAAGATCGGTTCCGAATGGATGCTGATCTCCGCAGCAAAAGACGGCAAAGCCAATACAATGACCGCTTCCTGGGGCGGCATCGGCGTTCTGTGGGGCAAGAATGTGGCAACAGTATATATCCGCCCGCAGCGTCACACCAAAGAATTCGTAGATGCAGGTGATACATTTACCATCAGTTTCTTCGGTGGCGAGCACATGAAAGAGCTGGGTTACCTTGGCAAAGTCTCCGGCAAAGATGTCCCGGACAAGATCGAACAGTCCGGCCTGCATCTGACAGAAGTAGACGGTCAGCCGGGATTCGAAGAGGCTACACAGGTGCTGGTATGCAGAAAGTTTTACCATGACGAGATCAAACCGGAAAACTTCTATGAACCGGAAGAAGATGAAAGATGGTATCCGGAAAAAGATTATCATACCATGTACATCGCTGAGATCCGGGAGTGCTGGGTGAGAGAGTAAAGCAGAAAGTACAAAAGAAGAGTCGGAATCCGGGAAGGTAAGACCGGTTTCCGGCTTTTTTGCATGACAGGCGAGGCAGGATTGGGTGTTTCTGGTTGCAGAAGTAAGGAAAAGAGACATATAATAGATGTTGCAGGAAAGGTTTACATGCAGAAAAAGGAGACAATCGTATGCTGAATATTTTTTATGGTGATATGAAAGAAGCTGTGTATAATACGGCAGCTTATTTTAAATATGATTACGAGGACAGCTGGATCATAGATCCGTTTGTGAAAGAAATGATTCAGGATGTCGATCGGTCGACGGTCTTAGACAGTGGAGTCATCGACAGTCCGGTCCTTGGGAAGATACCACCAACCGGGCTATCCGGTGGAGTGAAAACATTGATTCTTGTTAAATTTGAAAAAGATAAGATTTTTAATGCTTCGACATGCGGTGACAATTGCGCAAAATGGTTGTTGAAAATTGCTGCATCGCAGGATCGCACAATTAATCTGCATCATTTGATGGAATTTGGGGAAGAACCATTTCAGATCCGTATTCTGAATACGGATCAGGTGGTGTGTTCCATGAGAGAACTGATATCGATAGCCGGTGAATTTGTCTGACAGGAGATAGGGAGAATGAAGGGAAAACATAAAATTGTTGTTTCAACCAAACGCTTAAAATATGAGTTTGAACTGCACCGCAATCTGACTGTCATTCGTGGAGACAGTGCAACCGGAAAAACCACGCTGGTAGATATGATTCGGGATCATATCAATAACCCGTCTGGCACACCGGTGGAGCTGGTTTGTGATAAAACATGCTATGTGCTGGAGGGAAACTTATGGAAAGCACAGTTATCGGAGATCTCAGATGGTATCGTATTCATAGATGAAGGTAATGAATTTATCAAAACAGAAGAGTTCGCCGGAACTATTCAGAAAACAGATAATTATTATGTAATTGTAACAAGGGAATCTTTACCTGCACTGCCATACAGTGCAGAGGAAATTTATGGTATCCGAACATCTGGAAAATATGGGACATTGAAACAGAGTTATCATGAGTTTTACAGAATATATGGAACAGATACCTGGACTAACCCGGTAAAACCGGAGATGGTTCTCACAGAGGACAGTAATTCGGGTTATCAGTTTTTTTCTCACATATGCCAGGCGAATGGGTTGAAATGCGAGTCTATGAATGGAAAATCGAATGTTTTCCACTATATCAATGAACATAAAGATCAGAAAATCCTTGTAATAGCAGACGGTGCGGCGTTCGGTTCGGAAATTGACAGAGTATTGAAACTGATCCGGGAAAATGAAACAGCAGCTCTGTATCTGCCGGAATCCTTTGAATGGCTGATTTTAAAGTCTGGGGTATTGAAAAATAATCAGATAGACCAGATGTTGGATGAGCCGGCAGAATATATAGAAAGCAGGGAGTATTTTAGCTGGGAACGATTTTTCACATCTGTGTTAATTGAGAACACCAGGGATAGCTATCTGGCATATGCCAAAAAGAAGTTGAATGAGGCTTATCTTGGGGGAATGATAGAGGATGCAATTCTTAAGCAGATGGAGAAGATAGAACTGGGGTGGAAGAAAGAGATACAGGAAAATAAAGAAGAAAAAGAATTGTAAAATATTTTGATGGTATATATAATGGTATGGCAAAGAAATTTGTGAAATGTCAGGTGCTTTGGAAAAGGATATCTGTGAGTTGAAAAAAATGTTTATGTAATTTCATTTAAGGGGGCTGTCGCACTAATTAGTGCGCAGCTCCTTTTCTTGTGCAAAAAAATAACTGCCAGACCTCGAAAGAATCCGGCAGTTGGTGTAAAATCAAGTTATGCTACTAACTAAATTATTACAAAAAGATTATACAAAAAATTCAGACGGATATCAACTTAAACTTCCGTTAAATCTTGAAACAATCATTCTGGATAATGATTCTGTTCGATTACTAAGTCAGTTTGTGTAGGCTATGGATTTGACTGACCTATATTCTACTTATGAAAGAATAAATTCTGTATCGCCCAGAACACTTTGGAAGATCGTGCTCTACTCTTACATGAACGGGGATTACTCCTCTCGTTCCATGGAACTAAATTGTAAAAGAGATATCAATTTTATGTTTCTTCTAGAAGGTTCCCCGGCTCCTGATCATGCAACATTTGCAAGGTTTAGAAGTATCCATTTTGCTCCCTGTTCTAAACGTATCCTTGCAGAAATGTCTAATGCATTGTTTGATATGGGAGAAATTTCCGGAGAGACCATTTTTATTGATGGTACAAAAATTGAAGCCAGTGCCAATAAGTATACTTTCGTCTGGAAGAAGGCAGTAACAAAAAACCAGGCAAAACTTTTGCAGAAACTTGCTGATTTTGTGGCTGAGTGTGAGTTACTTTATGATATAAAAATCGTTTATGGAAACACGATAAAAATAAAGCATGTAAAGAAGCTCCGCAAAAAACTGTATGCATTAAAAGAAACTGAAAATATAGTGTTTGTGCATGGGATCGGGAAAAGAAAAACTTCACTGCAAAAGAGTATTGAAACTCTTGAAAGTTATTTGAACCGGCTCAAAAAATATAACCAGCAGATACATATCTGTGCGGAACGCAACAGTTATTCAAAGACAGATCATGATGCTACTTTTATGCGAATGAAGGAGGATGCCATGGGAAACGGACAGTTAAAACCTGCGAACTATGAGATTTCCAAGACCCGTAAATATAAAAATGATATCGGTAAGATAGAAAATATGGAGTATGATGTAAAAAAAGATATCTATACCTGCAAAAATGGTAAAAAATTAGGTGTAGATCATATCCGCCACTCAAAAAGCAAAACAGGATATGTAAGCGAAAAAACGATTTATAAATGTGAGGACTGTAATGGATGCCCTTACAAAAGCGAATGCATCAAAGGGAATAACTGCAAAACACCCTTGGAAGAACGGACAAAGACACTTCAGGTTGCGAAAACATTTCTAAAACATAGAAAAGAAGATTTAGACCGGATACTCTCAGAAGAAGGGATCCTCTTCAGGACAAACCGAAGCATACAGGCGGAAGGCTCCTTTGGCGATTTAAAACAGGATATGCAGTTCCGCAGATATTTGAGCAAAGGAAATGCAAATGTTCTTGCAGAAAGTACATTGCTTGCCATGGCAAGAAACATAAACAAACTGCATAATAAGATTCAAAATGGAAGAACCGGAACACATTTATTTCCGATAAAAAGTGCCTAAATTTTGACTTATCAAAACAATTTTTCAAGCCATCAAGAATGGCTTATTAAAGTGCGTCTTTAATAATAGCCTGTAACAATGAAAAGCGTTTTTTGATGGATTTTATCCTTAGAACAGCAAAAAGAAAGCTGCCGCTTCACGAAAATTCATTCGTTAAAGCGACAGCCCCGTGAGTTGAAATTTGAAACAGAAGCAAAATTTGTTAAGGCAGGAAAAAGTCAGCCTCCTTGCGAGACTGTGAGTTGAAAGGACGATTACGATGATGAAAACGGGTACGATGATGAAGTCATCCTATTTGAGAGGATGAGAGTTGAAATGTTACCACGGTCAGCATGAAGAAGAAACAGGAGTTGTCAGCCTCACTATGAGGCTGTGAATTGAAAAGAAGAATATGGTGTTATAGTTGTTGCGGCGAGAAAATTAACAATCATTTTACACAGAGAAGATTGTGAAATTAACCATTTTCATATATAATAAAACATATAATATGTCGTGAAAAGAAAAAAATTTCAGAAAAAATATATAGGGAATGGAGGATGTCGTATGAAGAAGAGAAGGATATTCCGCAATCTGAACAACAAAGAATTTGCCTGGGTGCTCTATGATGTGGGAAATTCGGCGTATACGATGCTGGCGTGTGCGTTGATACCGATCTGGTTTAAGGCGATGGCGATCGGGACGAGGCCGGGGCAGCTGACTTCGGATCAGGCAACGGCTTATTATTCGATGGCGATTGCGGTGATTACGATTGTGGTTGCGCTGCTTGGTCCGGTGTGCGGGGCGATTTCGGATCATAAGGGGATGAAAAAAATCTTTTTTACCACGACCGTAGCAGTTGGCGTTTCCGGATGTATCCTGAATGGATTTGCGTATCAGTGGATCGCATTTCTGCTTCTGTTTGCGGTGACCAAAATATTCTATAATATGTCGCTGATGTTTTATGACTCCATGCTGAACGATATCACGACAGAAGAGCGGATGGATGAAGTCTCTTCCTACGGTTTTGCGTGGGGATACCTTGGCTCCTGCATACCGTTTCTGATAGCACTGGTGGCTTATGTACTTGGTCCGGATATGGCGGGAATGATTCCGGGCAGGGTATCGATGGCGATCGGATTCGCAGTTACCGGACTCTGGTGGCTTCTGGTAACGATTCCACTGATGAAAAACTATAAGCAGCTGAACTATGTAGAGCATCAGGGGCATGCAGTGGGAAATGCATTCCGCAAGATTTTTCAGACAGTAAAATTTATCGCAACCGAAGACAAAAAAGTATTTTTCTTTCTGATCGCATTTTTCCTCTATATCGATGGTGTGGGAACGATCATTGATAACTGCATTAATATAGGAACAGATCTGAACTTGAGTACCGTCGGACAGGTCATCTGTCTGCTGGCAACGCAGGTCGTTGCATTTGGCGGATCACTGGTGTTCGCAAAACTGTCAAAAAAATACGATACCGTTCGTCTGATCCTGGTATGTATCGTGGGTTATTTTGTCGTCTGTCTGTATGCGCTGACGTTAAAAAATCTGCTGGGATTCAGCTTTCTGGCATTCGGTGTAGGATGCTTTCAGGGGTCGATCCAGTCCCTGTCGAGATCCTATTTTTCCAAAATTATTCCGCCGGATAATTCAGGAGAATATTTCGGTTTATATGATATTTTTTCAAAAGGTGCCTCTTTCCTCGGTTCTGCCGTGATCGCAGGCGTCAAACTGGCAGGCGGAACGATTAACATTGCGGTAGCATCGCAGGCAGTATTTTTCTTCCTGGGATTTATCTTCCTGAAGATTGCGGACGGAAAAGAAAAAAGAACAGCAGAACGATAGAAAAAATATGGTCGAAAAACAGAGAAGTCATCAACCGGGCTTCTCTGTTTTTTTACTTTACAGGAAATTGTTCCCCTGTAAAGTAAAAAACGCTCCGCGAGGATGCGCACTGCGGCGTATAAGGTAGATGCCGCAAGCGGTCTACGTTCCACTTCGGTCGTTGCTAAACAAGTGCCACTGGCACATTCTTTGTTAATATTTATAAAAGAAAAGAAGAAAAAAGTCGATGAATGTGTTAGGATATTTGAGTAAAGGTAATAAAAAGAAATAAGGGATACAGACAATGAAGAAAAAACAATCTACAAAAAAAGAGTAGGAAAACAGATTGTATGTCTTCTGGGCGCAGCGGCAGGAATTCTTGCGCTGGTAAACCGGGTGCTGAAGGCGAACAGGGAAAAGAAGGAACAGTTTGCGGTTCTGGCATCAATGTCGGAGATTTACCACAGTATGCATTTGATCCGGCTGGATGAAAATTCCGTAATGGAATATTCCGGCACAAAAGAAGAATCCGAGATGGGAAAAAACAGAGAAAATGCAGATCAGGTGATCGCAGAACTGATGAAAGAAACCGCGCTGGAAGTGTACGGAGATCAGGCAGAAGCTTTTGTGGATTTTACGACACTGGCGAAGCGAATGGAAGGAAAGAAGATTATTTCCGCAGAATTTGTAGGAAAAGATTTGGAATGGTTCCGGGCTTCGTTTATTGAGATCACAGAAGATCAGAATAAACATCTGGAATATCAGAAGCAGACAGCGTTTGACTATCTGAGAAATCATCTCGATGAGGATCATAAGAGAATCAGCATCACATATCGAAGAAAAGAAAATGAGAAATATAAAGTTGTGATGATGGAAGTGATTCCGGCAGATGACTATACAACAGAGAACCGGGCAGGTGTTCTGTATGTGAAAGGATAAAGGACAGGAACTGTGAGATTCCAAACAGGATTTCACAGTTTTTTTCATATGTGATAAAAAAAGAAATCCGGAACGGGATATTTTCCGGACTTCTCCGTCTAATCTATGTAAACAAAAAGAGCCGGCCGGCGAACCAACCAGAAAAGGTGGTGCAAAAGTGACAAAAGAACAATTAGGGACACTGATCCTGGATACGGAGAGGCAGATGTACTGCACTGCCAAATCCATGTTATACAGCGATCAGGACTGTGCGGATGCCATACAGGAGACGATTGTCAAAGCATTTTCCAGACTTCATACGTTACGGAATGACAAATACGCAAAGACATGGCTGATGCGGATCCTGATCAACGAGTGTTACACCATCCTGAGAAAAACAAGCAAAGTGATTTCTCTGGATGAGATGTGTGAGACGACAGAGATCGCGGCAGATGAAAAGACCGATTACAGTGAACTGTACAAGGCAGTCGGTTCCCTGAAAGAAGATCTGCGGATGCCGGTGATCCTGTATTATATTGAAAACTTTAATATCCGGGAGATCGCACAGATCATGGATATTACCGAGGGCGCAGTACAAAAAAGACTCGCCAGAGCAAGAGAAAAATTACGGCAGGATCTGCAGGAAAGTGAGGCATGGACATGAGATTAGAAGATATGAAAAACAATATCCCGGAAACACCAGATTTTATTCATAAAATGGTACAGGAAGAGGTAAACAGACAGCTTCAGGATACCAAAGTTGTGTCAATAAAGAAGAGAAAATGGAACAAAATGCAGGTGGCAGCGGCAGCAGCCGTGTGTCTTCTGGCAACATCCACTGTTGCCTATGCCGGCAGCCGACTGTACCATATGTATGTGGAAAAACAGGGAACCTACAGCGTGGCAACCGGACTTCAGGCCGATGGCAACACAACCCTCCAGCTCCCGGAACAGGTACACGATGTAACCATATCAACGAGCTATATCCCGGACGGCATGACTTGGACGGATGATGAACACCTGCAGTATACTGCACAAAACGGTGGCTTCAGCTTTACCTCTGTCCTGCTTGACAGTGACGATTTTGCGCAGGTAAAAGAAGATAAAAATATCGTAGAGAGCGAAGAGCGGACGTTCGGTCAGTATGAAGGTGTCTACCTGAAATACCATGAAGTTATGCAGGATGGTTTCTTTAACCAGCGCATCTACCTGCTCTGCCCGGAAGCATACCGTGTGATCACGATTTATGTGGGTGACGATGTATCGAAAGAAGATGCCATCAAAGTAGCAGAAAACCTTCAGATCACCGAAAAAGATACGATGATAGACACCGCCAATATGTACACCTGGAGCGACATCGTCTCCCCGGAAGAAACACCGGGCGATGAAGAGATAACCAGTATAGCAGCAGACAAACTCCCGATCGCGAAAGTCGGCGAAACCATAAATTTGACCGCCAGCGGCGAAGATACAGATGGAAACTATGTATCCGACATCCCGCTTCAGGCAACCGTAGACTCCGTCCAGATCGCAGATGACCTCCAACTCCTGAACGGCCAGATTCCGGAAGACTGGAAAGATGCCACTGACGCAGACGGAAAACTGAAAGAAAACACCATCTCCTACATCAAAGAAGGAGACGGCGTAAACACTCTGGATGAAATCGTAAAAACAAAAACCGAACAGCAGAAACTGGTTTACACCACTGTCACTTACACCAACACCTCCGACCAGGAAGTAAACCACATCCTCTACATCGGTTCCCTGATGAAGCTTCACAGCGATGGCAGCACCTATGAAGCCTATGTACCTGAGGAAGAATCCGGAGACGGCTACGATCGCATCACCTGGGACAGCGCCGCCAGAACCGGCGAAATGAAATACTATAGCGTAACCGACAACTACGGCAACGGCGGAAACTACATCCCAACCCTGAAACCAGGCGAAAGCATTCAGATATCCATGGCATGGATCGTCAACGAAAGCGACCTGACCGAAGCCTACCTGAACCTCAATGGCAGCTCCTACCAGTTCAACGACGAAACCCTCGCCAGCGGCGTAATCGATATCCGCCAAGAGTAAGAAACAATAAATTTGATACTAACACAAATATTCAGTGGTGTCTAAGAAGTTCAAGTAAAACTTGCCAGAATATACTCAGGCACCCATAAAACAGTCAGGAGAACAGAGATTAAAAAGCCTCTGTTCTCCTGATTATTTAGGCGAGCAACGATCCAAAGTTCATGCTTGCATGAAACCATTCCAAACTTATAGTATATATCTTGAGCTTAATGTGAGTATGAATCCCTATACAAATCCATTTAAATATGTACAATACATGATTACAAATTAAATACTTATAAAACACATCCCTTCCACTCGGAACAAATATCATCTTTCCCAATACCTCCCAACTCTATGCGTACCTCCCACCTCCAATACCCAGAAACCATGCCCAAGATCCAGCTCCTCAGACAGCCTTATGCTGGCGCCCTTAGCAAAGATGAGATCCAGTCCTTAGAAGAACTTGACAGTGAGCGGCTCTCCGCGAACTGGCATATAGTTCTTCTTAGGACTTAGCTCAGATTTGCGTTGCCAGCGGTTGTCTGTGGGGCTGGATCTTGGGCATGGTTTCGTCCGTTTGCAGAAAAAACATGAATAACACCAAGAATTTCCGTCAAACATCTAAAAAAACAAAAGGAGTCCATAAAAAAATGAAACATCACAAACATATATCCCCCGCAACCCTAACCGCCCTTCTCTTCCTAGCCCTCCTGCTCCTAATAGAGTACCCGACCCGACAATCCACCCTCCAGCACGAAATCTCCACCCAAGTCCTCCGCTTCCACATAAGAGCCAACAGCGACACCCCCGCCGACCAGCAAAAAAAACTCCAGCTAAAACAAACTCTCCTGACCTGGCTCACCCCCATCCTCTCCACCGCTGCCAGTAAACAGGAAACCATAAAAACCATCCAACAAACCCTACCGGAGATCACAAAAGAAGCCAACCGCCTCGCAGCCCCCCAGACCGCCACCGTAACCCTCCAAAAAGAATGGTTCCCCGAAAAAAACTACGGCACCTGCACCTTCCCCGAAGGAACCTACGACGCCCTCCGTATCGACATCGGAGCCGCAAAAGGCCATAACTGGTGGTGCGTCCTCTATCCGTCCCTGTGTTATGCAGATACCCTCGATCCAACCATGACCGAAGAAGGCGAACAAAAACTCCAACAGGTACTCGACGAAGATGCCTACGACCTCCTCCTGCACCCGCAAAAGCTGAAAATCCGGTTTAGACTTGAATTCTTCTTACGAAACAGGTAGAATATGA
>ERZ1034901.2126-NODE-2126-length-12926-cov-11.907777_pt1 | contig 12926 bp, 7 predicted proteins | sample MGYA00520628_ERZ1034901 | MGnify/ENA primary metagenome ERZ1034901 (study PRJEB33766, sample SAMN09781783) | gut metagenome | biome: gut microbiome | host: Homo sapiens | place: Madagascar | study: EMG produced TPA metagenomics assembly of the PRJNA485056 data... | reverse complement strand
CCGCCAAGGTAATCAATGCGAGATTGAAGGAATTGGGCAGAGAGCCAGTATGGAAAGATTGGGATGCCTCATTCGATTTCTTTGGAAATATCGCAAACGGATAAAGAAGATTTAACATATAATATCTTTGAATCTTTTGATTTTCAAATAAAAATCCCTGCCAGCTTTCACAAGCTGGCAGGGATAATTATAAGTAAAAGATGTAATTCGCTATTCTGATTTCACTTAGAAAATCATCTTATAGTCCTTACTGTTACCATCTGTCAATTCTATGTGTATGATTTGAATGCCTGTGGCTATGCTCGCCTTTAAACACCTTGAACCATTTCCCTGTACCCTGCTGATGATTCTGCCATTCAGGTCTATGACCTTAACACTCTTGAGCAGACCGCTGGCAGATTGCACGAGGACAGAAGAACCTTCCTGAACAATACTGATGCGCTGATCAGTATCGACAGATGTCACATCTGTACTTCCATAACGACTTCTGATAACAAATCTGCCTAACGAGGTCTCGGCATCCGCAATAATGAGAGGAGAATCGAGTGAATAATCGGCACCCGAAAGCATATCATGGAGAACATATCCGCTCATATCAACACCCTGAATAGGTTTTACCTCGATACGGATGCTATCCTTTTGCGGCAGATAGATTCCTAAAGATGTAGCGCCAGTCATCGGAAGGATATCGTAAGCCTGACTCTGCTGAATACCAAATACCTTCAAAGGTGACTTCACTTCACTATCCAGAAGAGTTGGAACCAATACAGAGTTCTTGAAAGAAGAACCGTCAGAAACATCATAAGCAGTTTCTGAATTCTCCATCACCAGCATAGCTGCTGATTTGCTTCCCGTCTTCAGGCTTTCCACACACACTTTCAGTCCCTTGGCTTCAGCAGGTTTACTTTCCTCAGTAGCCTTCTTGCTTCCACCAATCATTTCTGGGGTGAGCAGCAGGGTGATTTGCGTACTCGGCTCATCTTTTGTGGTAACATAGAATGCCTGCATGGGGGCGATGGCGGTAGTGTTGCCCGTAGAAGCGACCTTGCTTACAGTTTGCTCTTCCATACCTCCTAATTCATTCTCTACTTCCACCTTCACACTGCTCACGTTCTCATTCACCTCCAGGAACTTCTTGATATTCAGGCGGCTCATGAATGGGTTGCCCAACACGAAGGTCTGCGTAGGAATATCCGATTTCAGCGTAATCGGATACTCGCTCTGCCCCACGAACACCGTGCGGTTCTCCGTCACTTCCTTGCCTTCCGACAGATACTTATATTCCATCGTCAAGTCGCCTTCCTGCGGAGAATCCGGTTCGTAGATGAAGCGGTTTATCTTATTTGCATCTTTCGTCACTGTTTCACTAGCCACTTTCTCCTGATCGTAATCCACGAAGTAACTATATTCTTTATGTGCCTTAGGCAGGCGGATACTGAACTTATTGGTAGCCGGCAGATTGCCGTTGTCTATCCACATAGAGAAGCCTTCACCCATGCCGTAAGGCTTAGCCACGGCATTGAAGTTGTGCGACCAAGTGGCCTCGTTCACGGCAAGCGTTTCATCCGTCAAGACCGGATTTCCCTTGCTGTCTAGCGAATAAATCTTACCCGGATGCGCAGCCGCCCAGAGGCGCTGGTAGATGCTCGGGTTGAAGCGCTGTTCCTTCCAGTTTTCTTCGTTCAGATCCTCGAAGTATTTCGCCTTCGTGGTGTCGGCAGGCATGAACATATCGCCCGTGTACATCTGCTTGAGCGGTGCACTCAGCAGATAGTAATGGTTCGGCTTCTGCTCCAGTTCTACCCATGCCTTGCGATAATTGAGCGATGGCACGTTATCCACCGCCGAACGGGGTTCGAAGGAGATGTCCTTGCAGCAGTAGTCGGCTGGCTTCTCTGGCGTGCCCAGCCTTGGGAAGTTATCGGCATCCGACGAGATGATGGCGTTGGTGCAGCAGTAAGGCGAACCGTCGCTCCAGTTGTCCCATTTGTTCCATTCATTGGTAGATGCACTCGGAAGCCATCGGGTCTGTAATGGATGAACCTGATATACTACAGAAGAGAGTGGCGTCCAGCTGCCGTCGAAGAAGGTGAGCTGATATTCGCCCGGCTTCTTGGTGATATAAGAATATTTAATATTGTTCTTGGTGTCTGATGTAGAATGCAGAGACACGATGCCATTATCTCCCGCATTCTTATCACCGAAGTAAAGATGATAATCTACTCCGGTCAATCCGGTAGCAGTTACGACAATCGTATCTCCTACGCATACATTGTTGACAACGATATCGTCTACACCATCTACGCACGACTTGTCGTCCTTACAGTCAGGAATACCATCATTATCAATATCACCACGTGTCACGAGTCCGTAGAATTTCTGCACATCCAATGCGCCTACAATTTTGGCTAAAGTTAATCGCACCTCGTCATACGCTTTCTTTGGCTGAAAGAAGAGGATATTCTTATCGCCATAACCCGCTACATCAGCGGAAATCACCTTCCAGTCGGTAAATTTATCTCCCGTAGAATTACCGTCTTTGAAGGTTTCTACCGTTAGCCAGTCTCCTACATCTACGGCTGCCAGGAAAGTCTTGTTGTCAATGACAATTCCCAGCTGATGATGATAGTCGAGTGTTCTACCCATCTTTACGGCGAATGTTTGACCAACTCCCAGACTTACCGTATTGGCAACCGCCATATAGGTATTCAAGTCATCATCCACCAGATAACCTAAGTTATCATCTACAGTAGCCACACTCACCGCTCCGCCAAATTTGGTTTCATTAGCATTGATGGTAGTATGTGAATGATTATGCGACATCACCATACTGCTACATGCAAGTGGCGAAGAACAGTCATCGGCAGCCTCCTCAATAAAGGCATAGTAGATACGGAGTTTAGAACCGCCCAGATTGAGTACACCCGAATTCCAGAGTTGGAACTCATCCATCTGAATCGGGTTGCCTTTGCTGTCGTAGGCTGGAACTTCGATAGAATATCTTATCTTTTGCAGCTTGTCTGAACCTGCAATATCTGCACTAATCGCATTGTTCTCATCTATCAGATGGCGATATACTTCCTTGCCTTGGTTATAGCAGCGTATCTGCAGGAATTGCAGGGCATGCAAATTGATTACTGTAGCATCAGCCTCTACCACAAAACCAATGCGCTTAGGTTGAGCTCTCTTGACGGCATCCGTCTCTGATTCACCTTCGTGTCGGTCGGTAGCATCGTATATCAGTTGACCATCCTTACGGTGAATTCCGATGATGCAGAGGTTATCGGCAAGACTCAAGCCACCTATATATTCGGCATATTGATCATATTCACCTTTGATAATATTGTCTCTATCCTTGAGTTCAGAGACAGAAAGCAGCGAGCCGGATGTTTCGTGAATCTTAGGCGATACCTCGTAGAAATCTTCACCCAGTTTGTTGACAAGTGGTTTGCCGCAAGTTGTATTTCCATCATTAAAACCACCTACAGTAATGGTGGTTTCATCATAACATCCGTCCTGAGCCGTGGCCCTGAAGGTATATTTACCAGGTTCCAGATTGGTAACTTGACCAGCAGAGGTAACCTTTACAGGTGTGGTGGCAAGAATATCGTTATTTTTCAAATCCCATGCATTCACCAGACTCCATGTTACGCTTACTTTCGGATTAGAACGGAGAGTAAACGAAGTCTGCGATTGGCAGACATTGCTGCTGATGGTAGGATTGATGGGGCACCGGTGGGATACATCTGGAGCCATTCTTACGAATCCATAGTGGATGCCGATGGCGCCTGCATCAACTCCGAGAACCGTAAGGAATCTGATTTCGCATCCTGAAAACGGCACCTTTGCCTTGATGCTCACCGTTCCGTCGCCAATCTGCACCAGCGAGAGGTGGAGCACCTGGGCAGAAATCGTTTCTTCCTGCACCTTGTTTCCCTTGTGGTCGAAGAGCAGCACGTTGACCCATGTTCCTGCATTGAGGCTCAGCAGGGCATCCATCTTGTATTTGAAGCCAGCCTCCATGCCAGCCTCGAATGCTTCGCCTTGCGGGTTCTTGTTGTTCTGCATCATAAACTTGGCTCCGCCTTGGTAACCTATGTCAAGAAGAGGAACGATGGTGGCGAAATTGTCCAGATCATCATCTGTCATCTTCTTTATATCGCCGTCCAGGAAAGGCAGGGGGATGCCGAGGATAATAGGGCGCCAGCCTTTCATCTCTTTGAGCGCTACCTGCTTGTCGTCTTTGAAATATTCGTTGTATTTTTTGATGCCTCCATCGGTGACGGTAAACTCCGTAGATTCGCCCACGAAGGCATATTTGATTTTCAGAATATTCGCCACTTCTGCCTGAATGCCGCCCGAGCAGTCGAGAGTGATTTCATCGAAGAGCCAGTCGCTTTCTGCCGTCAGCATGGCGCAGATGTTGTCGGAACCCGGTATCTGGAGCAGCTTCAGCGTTACTCCCGAACCATTCTGTCCTTCCCTTACCGCCTTCACACCCTTCAGTTTGCCGTCGCGATAGAATCCGATGGAGAATGCCTTGATTACATCGAGGCTCAGCACGCTGCTACCCGAACCAGCCACGATGGTAAAGCCTGCCACCGTTCCCTTGGAATAGTAATTATCCATATCTTTTACACTTACTATCGGGTCTACGGTTACCCCTGCTCGTACCACGGAGTTCACCTGTGCATAATTGTCGAGTGAATCGTCGGTAAGGGCGCCCATATCCTTTGCCCAGCTGCCTACGCCTACCACACCAATCAATTTGTTAATGGTGCACGATTCGCCCGTAAGGGCACGGCGGTTGCGCAGTTCACGGAATGTCATGTTGCCATATTTGGGGTCATTGTTGAACTCCACAAAATGGTCCTGCTGCTTGTCGGCTGGCAGAGCACCCCAGTTGTTGGTCCAGATGGGTTTCTTGCAGTTCATAAACGAGTCTCTAACGGCAGCACTCTCGAAATAGGGACTGGTGTTATCATCCTGAGGTTGTGCCGCCTGGATAGAGGCGGGCACAACCATCAGGAATGCCAACAAAAATGATATGAAAGTTTTATATATAAAATGCAGTTTCATTGTCTGTTTGATTTTAAAACATAGCATAACGTCTTGATAATTCTCTTGATCTTATTCGAGCAAATGTCTGGAGTCTGTAAGTGTCTTTTGCTCATCGTATGTGAAGACATATTTATGGTTTCGTCTCAGATAGAAGAGGTTGCTTACTCCATCTACCACGATAACGCCCGTGGCTGCTTCAGAAGACATCATATCCTTTGCCTTTATCTGATAGTTGTGGGCGTGAGGATAGGCTTTGAGGCCTATTCTCACGGCAAGATGGGTCTTGCCTGGCAGCACAAATGCCTTGAGCACCACTTCCTTGCCTTCACCCGGAAATGGGGCATAGGCAATGGCGGTATAGGAGCCTCCCTTTTTTGAATAGTTATTGATAGGTTCCCCACCCTGCTTAAAACCGTCGTAGCTGGTAAGAGGCATCTGGGTAAGAACGGTGTCGGCAAGTAGGCAATACCAGTGCGTCTGCGCTGTAATGCTGTAATGGGCGGCATGAGTGATATGAACCTCCACTTCTGCCATGCCTCTATAGAGTGTTCCTACAAGCGGCGTAGGGGTATTGTTTCCCAGATTTTCCTTCTGGTAATCAGCAGAAGAGATGATTGGATTTTGGGTATCATCCCCCTGCTGGTAGAGGGTGCCATAGAAGAGCTGCGGCACCGTGATGAGCTGGCGGCTCAAGCAATCTACATGATGCAGTAAGAGATCTTTTTTTTTCAGATAGTCAAGCCAGTTGTTGGGGGTTTCGGTTTTGTCATCATCGACCAGATAACTCGCAAACGTGGCCTTGAACTCCTGAAATGTAGTACCTCTCTTGATATTGAGCATATCATTGGTAATCACTTGGTTTGCCTGATACTGCGGATAGGGCGATTTCTCCTGGCTATCGTATGCGAGGGCAATGATGCGATATTCGTAGCCCCTGCTGATGCCGAAGGTGTCCTTTACCACATAGTGCTTGTGGGGCTTTCCCGAAAGATAATCGTCTTCCTTGCCGTCTTCTAACGTGGGTTTCCCGTTAATCACCCTGTCGTTGGTAGGGTCGTACTCGAAGCCCTGGATATCGTTGACTGCGGCATCATAGGTTGCAGTATTTTCACCATTGTTCTGAACTCTTCGGCGAAAAGCTATCAGCCTTACGGCATTGACTTTGTCGGTCTCGGCATATCCGTAGTCCTCACCTATTGTGCCCGACGAGGAAGAGGATCCTGCACCAGGAGGGGCTACACGGGTGTTTCTGCCATCTTGCTTGGCATTGCCATCGCTGCCGCTTAATCCGCCCAGAGTGATGGTGATGGGAACAGTCGTAATCTCATCTTCGTTTTCCGAAGGCTGATTCATCCCTGCATCTCCATTGCTGCCATCTGGATAAGGTGGCAGATCGGCATCGCTGCTGCATCCCGCGGCTAGTGCGAGGAGGAAGCAAAAACCTGCCGCCATGCCTGTCCTGATGGCGTTCATCCTGATGGCGTTCATCTTGATGGAGCTTATCTTATAGATGCTAAATCTTGATTTCTGCATATTCTATTTCCGTTTTTATGCTGTTTGTAACGTTTATTCTGTTTCAAATTCATGTTTTTTTTCGAAGGCTGGTTCTATCTCAACCTTCACTTCGGTCATCACCGGCTCGTAATACTCCTTCAGGTCGTATGGCTGGTTCACGGTCTTGCTCTTGGCTCCCAGGCAATACAGGTGGTTTGCCTCGATAGGGAATTTGAACTTGTCGCCAGTGGTTGTAGATTTCCTGATGTTGTCGTACCTGTGGTGCGTGCCATCCGTGTAATGCAGATAGAAGGTGGTCTCGTTCTCTGCCGAGTTCTTGCTTTTCTGCATTTTTTCCTTTGGTGTAGGCATCATGAAGTTGCTTATCATGTAGCTGTTTGCCTTCCATCCTTTCTGGGAGTCTTCAGCTCGCTTGAATATGTTCTCTGTAGCATCTACGGACCATCCGTTTGAGGGGGTGAGGTCGATGGTGCCCAACGTCTGATAAGTCAACGGTTCAGCATCTGCTGGTGCCTGCTTCTGCCTTATCAGCGTTTCGGTGCTGATGCCGGTGGCTACAACGGATAGAGAGGTGGGCCTGAAGGTAACGGTGCTCACGTCTCCTGCTGCATTCGACTCCACCTGTGCCGGGATATTTTCTACGTAAATCATCAGGCCTGCCACGTTACGGCTGGCGGTCAGCGTGCGGTGGAAGTATTTCGTCTCTTCCGTTACGAGCACGGGGGTATTCTCGTCTTGCAGGATGCCACTAAACAGCTCTGTGGTATTGAGGATACCGAGTTTGGCACTGTTTTTTGCCTCCTCGGTGAGGGCGATTCTTGCGTCCTTCAGTTTCGTTACGTTTTCAGTGAATTTGGGTTCTGTAAGTACTTTCTTCGTTGCGTATTTGTCATCTCTGCCTATGGCTAGAAACTGGTAGTAGTAGCCGTTCTGCAGATAGGGTTCGATGGTGTATAGATGCTGCTCGGGCATGTTCTGGTGCTCGGCAGAATAGTAGGGTTCTCTATTGTTGAATGCGTCAACGGAATAGTAACCTTTCTTGGCTGCTTCCGTTTCAATAGGGATGCAATAGGTATATGCTTCTTCTGAGGTGCCCTTCTTGTCTTCGGGGCATCTGAAGACGTAGATTCTCATATCATTCACCTGCTGTGCTCCATCCCATGTATCAAGTTCTCGTGAGCCGGTAACAACACCTGCGCTTACACCTACTCTCATGTTCAACTTCACGGCATGCGAGCCGTCGGCGAGGGTATCAGGCGCATCATTGCTTGCGCTGCAGCTCATTAGGAGACTGGCTGCGAGGATTATATTTAAACTGTTTTTTATAGATTTTCTCATCATATTCGTCTATTCGATTTCAATGTTCGCCTATTCGATTTGAATGGGAATTACGTATAAAATGAATGATAAATTAAATATTGTGATGTTGGGATAGTAAGGGATGCGAGTGCCTATAACGGGCACTGTGCATCCCTTGGATATATTTTTCTTAATACTGCCTATATTATGAGCACGTAGTAAGATTAATCACCCAGCACCAACTTGTGGATAGCCTCCCAGTTGTCGTTCACCTTCAAGATGAGGTGCTGAGATTTGCTCAAGTCTTCTGGCTTGTCTGGATCTGGTTTATCAGGATCTGGATCTGGTTTTGGATCTGGATTTGGATTACTTGGGTCTGGATCTGTCTTACCTCCATTAGAAGGCTTCACACCCAAGTTGTACATGTGGTTACGAACCACGTTGAAGATAGAAGCGGTTTCGTCTATAGCTCCCTTTGTGCCATCTTTATTTACATCTGAAGTTGGGATAGAGACGGTCCATGTCTTGATGATGTCGCCAGCTTTATCCAAGAGCTGAAGCTCCATGGTGCTCTTGCCGCTAGTTAAATTAAATGGAATGACGAAGTTGCTTCCGAATACAGAACCCTTAACTATGGTAGTCTTTACATCAGAAGGGTGATTCCAGGTATCTTCAGCATTCAGCAGACCATCACCGTTTTCATCAAGTTGAGGGAACCATGTCTTCAAATCGATAGAGTAGAGCACATAACCTTTATCGCCATTATTGAACTGTGCATCTGAAGTAGGTGCTGTTGTACTTTTAGAACCATTAACATAATACTTGATAGTGCTGCCAGTTGCTCCAGCAGCTGTGAATGAGCTGTTGAAGTTGTTGAAAGTCAACTTATCATTCTTATCTCTTACTACGAGACGGAGGGTTGCGGCTACTTTGCCATTTACACTTGCAGGAACGTCCTGGAAATAACCGAAGCTACCAGCTACCTGACGATGCAAGGTTACATCCAATCCATCCTCTTCACCAGAAGTAAGGTTGGTGATTTTCTTGTCAGCGTTGATATTCAGTTCTGCATCACCTGCGAATACTTCCTCTGCTACTTTGTTTGCCTTCAAGGTTGCAGTAATATCCTTGTAAGTACCAGTAAGGGCATCTTTACCTGCCACATTCAAATCATAGGTGTAGTCACTGTTATCGCTGTAACCTACAGCCATAACCTTGTAGTTACCTTCACCCAGTCTCTGATCACCCTTGTAAGTAAGAGTAAGCTCGCGACCATGATTGGTATACGTTGTACTTGTTTTCCAATCCTTCTTCTCGTCTTTGACAATAGCCTTCGTATCAGCGTTGTAAATCAACACGCGAACATTCTGGATAGTCTGCAAAGCCTGTGAAGAATACAATGGGCGGCCTGCACGTGTTGTCAAGCCATCACCACTACTTGCTACATGCAATACAATCTGCTGTACTGCCTCGTTCTGACCCTCTGTGCTAACCACAGCGTCGTCACTGCTACATGCGCTGAACAGCAAGCTGCTTGCTGCAAGCGCAAAAAACATACCTTTTTTCATAAATTATAAATTTAAAAATTGAGTATAAATTAATTATCAATCCAATATCATGCCGTGAATTTCCTCCCAGTTGTCGTTCACCTTCATATAGATGGTGAAGCGATTGCGTTTGGAATCGTACACATACCTCAGCACCGTAATCTTATTGCGCTCCATGCTTACCTTCACGTCATCAGGTGACAACACAGATGAATTGCCGCCTTCGCCACTATTCTTATAGAAATTGACATCCACCACTGACTCTTCCTTCTGGAAAGAAGGAGCCAGGAAAATAGAGGTCTTGGCGCCAGCTTTAATTTCCGATTCTTGAAAGACGCTGGTCTCTTCAGAATATTGGAAACTTGGATTTACTATTCCATAGAGATCGCTTACTTCAGTATCCATCACATTATACCCGGCAGGAAGATTCTCTGACCATATAACCAGTTTTCCCTTGGTGCGCTCCATCTCACTGGTATAGCAATAATGGTTTTCATCATAGACGAGGGTATCGCAAACCTGATAAACATCATCGCCCTGACTGTGCTCCGGATGTAGCAACAGCTCATTTTTATCCAGATTGAGTTCGCCTCGCTTCTTCATACCTCCCCATACCGTAAAGACGTATTTCCCGAAAGGCATGTCGGGGTCGAAGCTTACAGGATAAGTTAATCCATCACCCTCTACTCCGAAACTTTTTTCTTCTACGATAACCTGCTGTGTGCCGTCGTCGTTGAGTCGGCTCAGACGATAGGAAAGAGACGGAACGAATGACCTAAATGGCTGATTCTCATCTCGTTTCTCTTCGGGTGCAGTCTGGTCGACATTGAAATAATTCTTGTCTTTCACCTCGATGTTGATACTCAGAGGAGGACATTGGTCCAGATTTTCACGGACGCACGAGGTAAATGATATAGCCAGTGCCATGCCATATATGATAACTTTTAATCTTGTCATACGCTGTGCTTTATTCTGATAGTGCCTTTGGGCTATTCTTAGTCTCTTCTGCCTTCTGGCGGTTCAATATCTCTTCAGCCTCATCCACCTTGCCTTCGTTCTCGAGTAGGATGGCAAGATTATTGGCTGCAATCTTCGACATAGGGTAATATTTCAAAGTCGTCTCATATACCTGCTTCTGCTTTTCTGCGCTCTCTGCAATCTGTGCCACATGCAGGAACTCATCTTCGCTGAAGGCATCTGGGCGGAGCTCGTACATCTGCAGCATTTCTTCATCGGTGGTGAAGTTCTTGATGATGTATGTGTAGGTGTATTCCACGCTACGACTCTTCTGCAGATACTTCTTCTTGATGCTGTTCCAGATAGGCAGGCGGCGGATATAGCGCTCCTGCACATCATCGTTGAAGTTGGCATATCGGGTCAGGATGTTCTTCACCATCGTGCTGTCGGCATCGCCGGCGGCCACCATCGCATCCAATACTGGCTGCCATCCTTCAGGGCGTGAACCGATACGGGCTATCTTCTTCACCTTGTCGCCATTCTCTATGTGCGCAAGCAGCCACTTCAGGGCTGAGTTGGCACGGTTGCGGGAAAGTGGGGTGTTAAACTTCAGCGGGCCGTCGGCTGACGCCAGACCATAGATGCCCAAAGAAGTGAGGGTAGCGAGGCTGTCGCTGAGCACTGGAGCTATATCGCTCAACATGTGGTCGAGCTCAGCCTGGTTGTTGCTCATCTTGAGATTGATATCATATTTATTGATAACAAACTCAAGTCGTGCCACGCCCTTCCCTTCTCTTATCTTCGGCTTGATCTCGAAGGTATGCATCATCCAGTTGAGGTGCAGTTGCTTCTTGATTTCCGGACGGAACACATCGGCTATCTTGGTATGGCTGATGGCACGGCATTCGCCGCATCCGTCGGCAGAAGCCACTGCCACGAGGCTTCCCTTATGGAAGTTTGCAGGCAGGGTGATGGTGTCGTTATATAACACGGACAAATCTACTTTGGTATTCGTAACTCTCTGTGCAATAGAATCGTATGGGTCAGCAATGCTGTCGAGTACCCATTTACGTTCCATCTTCCTTCTGTAGATAGGCGCATCCAGCACTATAGGCTTGTATTTAGCCACTATGCTGTCGCTGTCTGTCAATACAGGTATTACGAAGAGACGGCTTCTCTTCGAGAAATAATGCTTCGGGATATGAACCTGAAGGTTGAGTGCAGCCTGATTGCTGCTATCTGGCATGAGCATAAAGGAATCGGGAGTACATGTAATCTTTTTGTCGCTTGCCATGCTCTGGTTGCTGCATGAAGACATAGCCACTATCAGGGCTAATCCTGCGCCAACAATAGCCAGATATACTATTTTGAGTTTCATTCTATCATCCATAATGATCTTTGTGATTAAATGATGCACTTATTTTAAAAGATATAGATTAATGATAGTGCAGCCTTGGTAGGACCGATATAGTTCTCGTTCTTCTTTTCCTGGCACTTGATGCAGGGCAAGTTAGGGCTTTGCTTGTACCAGAGGTGGGCGTATCCCACACCGATGGCTGCCTCCAGGTTCCAGTGAGGGGATAGAATCCAGTCGTAACCGTATGTTACGCCTCCGCCAGCCAAGTAGCCATCGTAGAGCTTGCTGCCAAAACCTCCGAAGAATTGAGCACCATGCAGGTGGATACCTACGAAATGTCCTTCGTACTTTTCGCACAGCCAGTATTTCATTTCTGGCTGCACCAAGAGAAGGTGCATCTTCTTGTCTTCCCTGAATGTCCAGGGGTTGTATGCTACATCTGCTTCCAGGGTTATCTGGTTGCTGATTGCCTTCTCCACGCCCATATTGAGTGTGGTTGTCGCCCAGTAGAGTCCGTTCGTCTTCAGGGCGAAATCTTGTGAGTAACCTACTGTTTTAATTCCCAAAATAAAAAACAGCAAAACTGCTTTCCTTTTCATTTATCACTTACTATATTAACTATTTATCCGGTTACCCGGAATCTTACTGTTGTATTGTTGTTTAGCAATATAAAACATTGTTATTAAGCAATATAAACATTGTTGTAAACCAATATAAACCTATTATGACTTATCAAATGGTCCTCAACATATTTCAACCAATCCCCTTGTATATTACTTGGAGACTGATTTCTGGTTGCAAAAGTATATAATATTCATCTAGATTCTGTAAATTACCCCCCCGTTTAACCATATTTTAATATAAATAAACGTATTTTTAGTTAAATACCTGTTAAATTGAGGTAACGAGTGGATATGTGCCGGATGTTATCACAGAAGCTGTAATTGCAAACGGATAAGATAAACATATAGATAAGATAAACATTATAGATATAAAAAAAGCGCCTTGAATGATTTCAAGACGCTTTTTTTATATTTTTTATATCCGTTTTTAAAAGACTTATTCCTTCAGCCATCCACCTATCAGATCGATGATTTCCTGTCTTGTTGGCTCAGGGAACGACAGGATGCGGGTAAGATGTGAACCGCCATGACACATATAGACATGCAGGTTCTTCTTGTTCTTGGTGA
>ERZ1034901.2125-NODE-2125-length-12928-cov-8.034258_pt1 | contig 12928 bp, 10 predicted proteins | sample MGYA00520628_ERZ1034901 | MGnify/ENA primary metagenome ERZ1034901 (study PRJEB33766, sample SAMN09781783) | gut metagenome | biome: gut microbiome | host: Homo sapiens | place: Madagascar | study: EMG produced TPA metagenomics assembly of the PRJNA485056 data... | reverse complement strand
TTGTATCCCTACCTAAGATTTTAAACACATCATCCTCAATGATTTCATACTTATAATTCTTTGACTTACTTTGAACTGTAAGTTTATAATCACCAATATTTTCTCCAGGTTCTCTTGTCAAAATATAATCATCATTTTCTAAGACTGGATCTTCTTCACCAAAGTATTTAAATTGTTTATTCGGTTTTAATTCAATCATTTTAGGAAGAATTGTTACTTTGAATGGAACCGATTCATAATATCGTTCATCCAAATTAAACGCTACTGTATATTCTCCAACATCTTTTAATAAAATTGGTTTTACATAATCTATATCACTATAAATACAAATACCATCCTCAGAATAAACGTATTCAACATCTGGATGTGTAATCTTAGCCTTTTGAACTTCAACATCTTTAATATTCTTTGGCTCAAATTGAAATTCATAATTTCCTTGATAATTGTCTAATGAGCCAAAATTGCCATCCGTATCAATTCTCAACTTAAACTCATAATTGCCAACATGATTGCACAAATACTTTTCTTCTTCAGGATCATTTTCTCTCCAATCCTTGTTGTAAGTAACTTTTACAGGTACTTTCTTAGGATTGATTTCAAAGTGAATAAGTTTTTCATCACTTGTCCATGCAATGTATGTACCACAATCTGTTGGAGCTTCATCTAACTTCTCCCATGATTGAGTAAAATACATCTCTGCATTTTCAATCTCTACCTTTTGACCACTATACTCAAAAGACAAATCAACCTCCTGTGCATGTATATTCATTGGAATACATGCCATAAATAACACCAATACAACACCTAATAACCGTTTCATATAATATATTCCTTTCTATAGGTGAACCTCTACTTCCACTATATCAAAGAATCTAACTTGTTACCAGTTATATTGTATTTTTGTTAATTATTTATATTACTTTTTCTTTATTAAAGGTTTATATATAAATTTTATATCATTTTTTTATTTGAAATATCCTTTTCTATCCGCATATATCTGTAAAGCTCTAGGATGATTGTCTATATGAGCAACTAATGTTGATTCTCCTTCTTCACCATCTAATGTCCAAGCTAATCTTTCACTAGACTCAATCGTAATAAATTTAGCTCTATATCTCTCTACATACTTCATATTTAATTCTGGATGTAAAACTCCTAAAGGATAATTATAAAGCTCTAGTAAGTTAGGCGTATGTTCTACCAATATAATATCGAATACACCATCCTTAAATGTATTATCATCTTGCTCAACCATTTCAAATCCAGCAACACGATTCCCATTAATAATTAATCCAAACATTAAGTCTTTTTCAAACACCTTGCCATCCATATTCATCTTTACATGATACGGATGTAAGTTCGGTATTTCATGTAAAGCCTTGATAATATAAGCCATATTCCCTAATTGCTTCTTTAATTCCTGCTTTGTTTCATAACTCACATTACAAAACGCTCCAAAACCAGCCACATAATTAAAATAACGAGAATTCATCTTACCCACATCAAAAGACTCTACATTTTCTTTACATGCAATCTCTGCACAATTCTTCATGTCATTCGTTAATCCAAAATTAGTACCAAAATCATTCATGGTACCCGTAGGAAAATAAGAAATAATAGGTTTCTTCTTTAATTTCATCAATCCATTTGTAGCCTCATTTAATGTACCATCCCCACCAAATACGGCTACTATGTCAAAATCTTCACCATGCTCTTCAATATAGTGACATATATCCATCTGTTTTTGAGATACATATACTTCCATTTGATAATTATGAGATGCAAATTCATTCAACACATCTATTAATTGACCCTTCGAATTTTTCTTACCAGAATTGGGATTAATTAATAGTAATACTTTCTTTCTCACCATTAATCATTCCCCTTCCCATACAAAATATATTTATCATAATAATTTGAATGTTGACTTAACTTTTTATTCAATTTATCAAATCCCATAATTTCAACTAAAGTTGGTGTATCTGTAAATAAATTTGTTCCTAGTCCTAGTCTATCCGAATTAAATGTTATACCTAAACTAGCCAATGTTGTCGGAAACAAATCATATGTTGATATAGATCTTGAATTTTGATTTGAAGGTGTAGCTGCCGCATTAATAATTGTATAGTATCCTTTTCTTACATATCCACTATCTTCTATTTCCTGAAACCAATCTTGATCCATACTCTTATGATCTCCAGCTAGTACTATAGTCGTATTTTCATACCAAGGCTGCTCTTGAATCCACTGTACCAATTCAGTAACATGTTTACTTGAACAACGAATAACATTTGAATATTGATCTCCGTCATATAAGTCTTCACATTCACTACAATACAATCCACCAACGAAGTGCGTATCTGCCGTTAACATATTAAAGTTAAACGGCTGTCCCGTTTCAGAAAGCCTTGTTAATTCATTTTTGGCATATTCAAATAATTTCAAATCTTCATAACCCCACCAGATATAATAATCTTCTGGAATCCACCCTTCTTTTTGAGCATACGTATAATCCTCAATATTATAATTGCCATGCAATTTATAATAGTATTCTCTACCACCAAACTCAGCTTTTGAACCTAGTAATAACTCATTCTGATATCCATTTGCCTCTAAAATATCACCTAAAGTATAGGCACCCGGTAAAAATGATGTATCTGACAAATAGCCATTTGCGCCAGCCGGCGTATTTAATGGAACACCACTAGATTGACCAACCATGGCAGCACAAGTCCATCCTGACATTGCCGGTACTAGAAAACCATTATTATCATTATTTCCATTCGTAAAAGTAAGATTATTATCCGCTAATTCTGTAAGTTCTGGAATTCTAGATTCGTCAAAAGCACCACCATGCTCCTTATCCTCATAGGTAGTCTCCATAGATTCCATAAAGATATAGACTAGGTTTCGCTTTTGTTCAGGAAATGTATAATTTACACTTGCAGGATCCACATAATAATTTTCATAGATTTTTGTAGGATGCATGACATTATACCAATATTGATCAATCCCAACTGCATATATACAATCGGTTATTCCAAATCCATACACAAATAAGCAACATACTGTAGTTATAATCATCAACACATTATTGCGTCTATGTTTAAACTCTCCATTTTTTATATCTGATTTAATATTCCAGTTTGCGATTATAAATATTACCATCAAAGCCCCTGCTACTTTTATAGGAAAAGGTAAACAATACTCAATAAAGCTATCTACAAAAGAAGTATCAGTACCTTCCATGGGTACCATCAAGTGAAATAATACTTGTTCAAATGGAATATTACCAAAATTAAGTGGTACCCACTCTGCCACTTTCACCAATAACAAACCTATAAAAACCAACAATACTGTCAATATTGAAATTAATCTTCTTCTCTTCATCACAATCACCTTTTATTAAAAAACACAAGTAGTATAACACAAAAAAAGAATACTCAAAAAGAATATTCTTTTAAAATGTCTTTATTTATGGCCTTTTTATTCAAAATTATGAAATCCAATATCCACGACTATCAAACTTATAAGCTGAGCCATTAATGTTAAAAGTAATGTTTTTAGCATAGTCATTACCTACACGATAATACCATCCTACACTATCTTTTTGCCAAAATCCTGCAACATACAATCCCTTATTATTTACATAATATTGATTATTATCCACCCAAGATGATTTTACATATTGACCATCTCTTCCACACCAATAGTTACATACCCAACTATTCGTTGCCATAACACCATTTGAACTTAGATAATAAGAACCAATCCATTTATTTTTAACATAACACCCTGAGAATCTAAATAATAATATTTTCCATTCCATTGAACCCATTTATTCGTAACCATTACACCATCTGAACCTAAATAATATGAACCAACCCATGAACACTTAATCATTTTTCCAGAACCATTCATGTAATAATACTTTCCGTTATTCAAAACCCAACCATTTCTTACATAAGCTCCACTAGATCCAACATAATATCCATCAGGAGTAAACTGTTCTTCTAACATCTTTCCAGCATCATCAAAATAATATTGTCTTTCTGGACCACTCCATCCAGTCTGAATAATTCCATCTCTATTAAAATAATACCAAACATTATTATTTAACAGCCAACCTTTTTTTACATAACCATCACTTTGGAAATAATATGTGTCCTCATTGATTTTCTTAAATCCAGTATTCTCATAAGTGCCATCCGGATACCTATACCATTTGCCATTGTTATTTGTAACCCATTTTCCTATAAGTTTCGGAATCACTTCTTCTCTTTTTTCATTACATAAACTACATGTATAGATATTCTTTCCCTCTTTATCCTTAGTTGATTCAATTGTAGAAGTTAATTTCCATGAATGATTTAATTTTTCAATTCTAGCAACATCCTTTTTTTCATCACATCTTGTACAATGATGAGACTTGCTTCCTTCTTCAGTACAAGTAGCTGCTTTATCAATTGTCCAGTCACTTGAATAATCATGACCTAAAGCTTTGATAACTTCTGTTTTTGTAGTCTTACAATCCTTACAAGTATATGTCTTAACTCCAGACTGAGTACAAGTTGCTTTCTTTGTAACAACTCCTGAATCCCAGTTGTGATTTGTCTTAGAAATTGTTGTTACATCTTTCTTATCATCACATCTTGTGCAATGATGAGACTTGCTTCCTCCTTGAGTACAAGTTGCAGCTTTATCAATTGTCCATTCATTTGAATAATCATGTCCTAAAGCTTTGATTGTTTCACTCCTTGTAGTTGCACAATTTTTACAAGTATACGTTTTAATACCTTCTTTAGTACATGTTGGTTCAGTTGTAACTTTATCTTCATCCCAATCGTGTTCTGTACATTCTATTGGATAGGTTACGTTGAAATCAAACTTGTTGTCATTCACGTTGGCAATCAAATTAATCTTTTTACCATTCACAAACCATGCATTTTGATTCATTACATAAGCAATAATTCCATTTTGGATTTTATATATACTAGGTGGGTAAGTAGAATTATCTGTTTGAATAGAAAATTGAATTTGTTTAGAATCCAAACTATTTTGAATTCTATCTCTATATGATTCAACCAACTTTTGTGCTTCACCACTCTTTACAAAATAATTATTTTTAAGAGTCGTAGAACGGGTACTATAACCATTTACAGTATAAATATTTGAATATCCTGGATGCGTTACAGCCATTAATTCATCTGTTAATCCAAAGTATAAATGTCTCTGATCAAAATTATACCAATTATCATTGGAATCATCACACGTACAGTCAACTTGATACCATTCACCATCTAGTTTCAACATTTTCAATACCTGCTACGCTCAATAATTGCGCATAGGCTCTCTCATAAGCTTGACAAGTTCCTAAGCCCCTAGTTAAAGCACTTCCAGAATTTTACCATTTTAATAAATTATCATACTCAAGCTGGTTCAACAACCAATCATGAAGCCATAATGCTTTCTGATAATTTGAACCATCTGTCTCATTATTACATTGAGTAACTGCTGACTGAATAAGTGAATTTACACTCGGATAATCTGAACTTGAAACCTGAATATAAGTATTTGTTCGTAAATATGTTACTCCAGCTTTTATATCCATTACATGAAAGCGAAAATTGTATGTACCTGAAGCCATCATTGTAAATGTATAGTCTTGAGAAGTACATTCATCAGAATACTTTGTCCATTCTCCACGACTTGGGTCGGCGACAATTTCATATACCATTACATCCGGATTTGTATAGCTTGGTGCTTCCATATTAAACTTATAAATACCACTACCTCCAGTTGTTGACACATGAAATGTAGTAGGTTGACATAAAAATTGGATCATTCCATTCAACTTTCAAAGTTACATCACCAGATATTGCACTATCACTATGTGAATACATACCATCTTCAGCATGAATCACTTGGATACTGCAAATAAACATCATTGCAGAAACCAAAAAAGCAAAAAATTTTAGTCCTATTTTCATAAAAATTACCATTTAATTATATTTTTATATAAAAATGTCTTCTATAATTAACTATATCAATATTTTTTATCTGGTTATAAATAATGGTGTATAATTTGATATATAATTTAAAACATATTCTAAGACTAAACATATAAATATTACTTAGATTGACTTAGCATTAAACAAACCACTAAAAAAACAAGCATCTCATACACAGTTCTTTATATGATGCTTGTTTTTCTATCTTTAGTTTAAAGGCATATCCGGTTTATCTAACCCATTTACCATCAGAGCCCACATAATAGTTGCCTATCCATTTATTTGTAGCCATAGCACCGTTTGCTTCAAGATAATAGTCTCCTACCCAAGCATTTGAAGCCATAATTCCGGAACCATAGAAATAGTACCAAGTATTATTTACTTTTTTCCATCCTATTACCATATAGCCATTTTCATCAAAGTAATACCAATGTCCATCTATCTCTTCAAAGCTATTTTGAGTATAAGAACCATCTGAATGTTTGTACCACCATTTACCATTAGATTGTACCCATTCAGCTGGATGATACATTCCATCTTCAGCAACATAGTGATTATCAATCCATGTATTGGTTACCATATGACCATTATTATCAAAATAATAATTTCCAAACCATTGATTCTTCATTACACGTCCATTTTCATCTCCGTGATACCAGTATCCATTTGATTCAACCCATGAATTTCGAGCTAACATACCTTGTTTTAAAAGAATGTTATAACTTCCAGTTGCAACTGGTTTTAATCCATTACCAGTCAATCCATATTGGTTAATGTAATATCCATCTATTTCAATATCTTTTACAGATAAGCCATTCTTTACATAGAACCATTGATCATCATATGCATTCCAACCTTCTTTAGATTGAATTGCATAACCATTTGAATCAAATGCATATACTCTGCCATTGATATTCTGAACACCTCTAGCTAGATAACCATTATAGTTAAAATAATATGTTATTCCATCAATTACTTTAAATCCCATGACAAGCTTACCATTTTCGACATAACCATAATCGCCATCGTTAGATCTTTTCCAACCGGATGTCTGATCTAAACCAGTACCTGTTGTGTTAGTCCAATAGTACATGTAGTCGTCTGGATTAAACCAAGAACAATTTTCAGCTAAACTAATATCACCACCAGCAATTCCGTTTCCAGTTCCATTAAAATAATAAGTTACACCGTTGACATTTAATTTTCTTGCATAACTAATGTTTCCATTTTCATCAATATACATCCATTTACCAGATTTATTTCGAGCCCATGAATTTTGTTTAGCTCTTCCTTGCCAAATTCCATTGGTACCGAAATCATGGAATTCGCCATTTACCGCAAAAATTCCAGTTGCCATATATACGTCTGAAAAATAATAAGTATCATTTCCAATTGTTAGCCATTGATTTTTCGCAAGAACACCTGTATTAGGATCTGCATAAAGCCAATTTAGAATACTAGCATCATATTCATAATACTTTTTGATCCAGCCCTTTTGAACAACACCATTATAATCTACATAATATGTATGATCTACAATCTGGTTGACTGCCATCTTTCCATCAATGACATAATAATCTCCGGCTTTACCTGTATAATTTGTATCCCCATTATTAGAATAATACCATTCCCCGTTAAATTTTTTCCAACCTGTAAAATTAGACAATGTATCTATTAAAGCTCCAGTTGAATCAAAACTATATGTGATTCCATCAATTTCCATAGACGTAGATGTTGCAGCACATCCATCTGACATGAAGTAATATTTTTTTCCATTGTCAGTTATCCATTCGTTTTTTACTAAAGTTCCATCATTTGAAACATAATACCATTCAAAGCCATAATATTGCCAACCTTGCTTTGTCTGAACACAGCCATCATTATTTGCGATATATAGTTGTTGATCCGCTAAAAAAACACCAATGTCTAAATGTCCTAGACTATTAAAATGATATGTATTTCCATCGATTTCATAAAAACGATTTGTGACAATAATACCATTTTTATCATAATAATACCTATTACCATTTTTATCCTGAGCCCAAGTATTTTTTTTGATTGCCACTGTATCCAACTTATTTTCATCAGTATAATTATCTAAAAGAACACCATTGTGGTCAAAATAATATTTCGTACCATCAATCTCTTTCATTACAACAGACTCACTCGTACTCTTAACTACTAGACCATTTTCATCATAATACTTTGTGCCAGTTGATAAGTTTACCCAATCATTTTTTACAGCTTTACCATCCTGTCCAAAATAGTATTCCCCATACTCTACATTAGTTTGCAAAATACCGTTTGTATCAAAGTAGTAAACATCCCCATTAATACTTTGAATTCCTGTAACCTTATTTCCATCATTGTCAAAATAGTACGTGTACCCATCAATTTCTTGGAAAGTATTTTTAACAACCACTACCTCTTCATTTGAAACATCACTTGCATCATCCACATTCGTAGTTTCTACCGTTTGTTGTTGAGGATCTGTATATGTTTCATCCGCCAATACTGGAACAACAAAAGCAACACTACCAAAAACCGAAGCCAAAAGCATGGCACTTAAATCTTTTTTGTTCATTTCATTCCCTCCTAAAAAATTCTATTAGAAATAGATTCCTACTATTTTTATAATACATCTATAAAATAGGCCAGTTACAATTAATTTCATTTTTTTTGTAACTATTTGTTACTGTAAAATCCAAAAAATATTTAAGCTTATAAAAAAAGACCATTGAAATTAAATCAACGGTCAAATAAATTATTCCTTCGGTTTTGCATCCTTTAAAAAGCTTAGTGCAATCATTACAATAACAATACCAATTGGGAAGGCTGCAATAATACTCACACTTTGAAGATTGTTCATAGAACTTTGTGCAAACAACAATGCGATTGGAAGTAGAATTAATAGGATACACCACATTAATTGAATGATCCAATTTGGCTGTGCATCTTCTTCTAATTCGTGATAGCAATAGCAAGAAGCTGTTAATGCGATAGAATCAAATGAAGTGGCATAGAAGGCAATCATTGTAAGTAAAACTACAACCATTACAACTGGAGCACAAGGAAGCGTCTTAATAATATTCACAATCATGCCGTATAAGTCACCATTTTGTGCATATTGCGCCATAAAATCAGCCATACCATGCATTTGTAGTCCCATTGAATAGTTACCTAATACAATAAAACTAATTAAAGTAGAACCAACACCAAATACATATCCACCTATAATGGTTTGTCTTACGGTTCTTCCTCTAGAAATACTTCCAATAAAGAATGGAGCTGCAACACACCATACCATCCAATATGCCCAATAATAAATTGTCCAGTTTTGTGGGAAGTTTGTTGAGCGTAATGGATCTGTAAATGTACATAACCCAATAAAGTTTTCAACCATTGTACCCAAAGAAGTCAATCCAGATTCAATAATATAACGAGTCTGTCCACCAAATAATAAGACAAAGGCTAATAGTCCAAAGAAAAGATAGATACATAGGTTTGCCAAACGACTAATTCCTTTAAATCCATGTAATAATGAATATGTATACACAATACAAGTAATGATTAAAATTACAATATTGATAGCTGTACGACTAATTGTTAAATGAAATAAATCTTGAATAATTGTAGCCATTAATGGTGTCGCAACACTAAATGTTGTGGCAGTTCCTGCAAGAAGTGCAAATACGGCTAATAAGTCAATAATTCTTCCTGGCCATTTGTCTGTATATTTTCCTAAAATTGGTCGACATGCCTCAGAATACTTTTGGCGATTTCTTTTACGAACATGAAGCATAAATCCAAAGGCTACGGCTAATACCAAATAGAAACTCCATGGAATCAAACTCCAGTGAAATAATGGATATACCCCAGCCCATTCTTGAATTGAACCCATTTCTTTAATATGTGGATCCGATGCATACATCACCCATTCAGAAAATGAATAGAACAGAATATCTGCAGCCAAACCACAAGTAAACATCATAGATCCCCAGGCAAAGAATGAATATTTTGGCTTTTCGCCTTTATTTCCTAAAACAATATCACCATATTTAGAAAAGGCAATATAGATGGATAGAATAAAAATGCCTAGTCCAATAACTAAATAGTAACTTCCAAATGTATCTCCAAAGAAGAATCGAATTTGACTTAATACAACATTCGACTGTTCTGGAGCAATAAAGAATACAACACACAATGCAACAATAATACATAATGGTAATAATGTAATCATCCAATCGATTTTATTTTTCATTTTGAACTCCTTTCAAATACTTACTATATGAAGGATCAATCTGAACTAATTCATCCAATCCATCAATTTCTACAACATCACTCGCCTTCATGGGCATAACACCCAATTGGTAGTGATCTGGATGACAGAACATTGCTACATCATCCCAATAGATTTGTCGATTTTGTTTCACATCAAATTCTTCTTCCAAATCCTTTTTTAATTGTCGGCCATCTTTCGTATTCCATCTAGAAATACTATAAAGTTGCCACCCTTTTTGACCTCCCGTACGACTACAAGAAGTCACAATACCATTCTCTACTTGTTGAAGCCATTCATCCGTACCATTTTCAACATAAACACTATTATATCCAGAACGCTCAAACTCTGGTTTCAAGATATCGGTATTAAAAATCATTTGATCTCCATCTAAGATAATTGTGTTATTCAAATGTTCTCTTGCAACATACAAAGAAGAAATGTTATTGCATGTATCATAATATGGATTCTCAATAATTTTTAAACCTTCATACTCCTTTTCCAAATCATAAAACTGTTCTTTCAAATAACCTACAACCACATAGATTTCATAAATTCCATTCTCATGTAAACCACGAATCACGGTATCAATCATTCTCGTACCATTTACTTTGACTAGTGGCTTTGGCGTTTCTAAAGTCAATGGACTCATTCTAGAACCAAATCCAGCTGCCATAATAATCGCTCTTTCTACTTTGTACATAACTTCATTCCTCTTTCTTCTAACGCTTCTTTTACAATACGATAATACTCTTTGGCATAACGATACTGTTTTAATGAATATTCTCCAAATTCAACCCCTAAATTACGCTTATATTCACACCAATTGCTCCACAATAAGCCGCAGATGGCAATATAAGCATAAATTTTAATACGAACTAAATCTTTACATTGACCATCAAAGTATGCATCAATTAGTTTTTCAACATTTTCTCTGTCATATAGTGAATAAATCGCAAACATCGCAATATCAATATGCTGATCTTGCATACCGGCATATTCCCAATCAATTAAATACAGTTCATCATCAGAGAACAAGAAATTGTCAGGCACAGAATCAATATGAGATAGCCCCCATTCTTTTGGTTGTGCATCCACAAATTCTTTTAATTCATAAATATGAGCTTTTGTAGTTTTATAATCCCGATAAATACTTGGCGTACCTTGCCAATATGACTCATATTTTTCTAATTCCTCAAACACTTCAAACGTATGATTTACTTTTAATTTTTTTTCATGGAACGCATGAAGTTTATTCATACACTTTGATACATCACTAAAATCTGTTGAATCACACGCATGCGCATCATGAATATATTCCGTAATCTTATATCCATTTTCTGGATTCATATAGATTACAGGATCACAAATATTTTCATCTTTAATAGCTTGATAGACATCATATTCATGTCTTCGATTGATCAGCTTATCCGTTCCTTCCCCCGGAACACGCATAATATATCGTTTTGAATCCACTTCAAAACTAAAAGAACGGTTTGTCATTCCTTTTTTTAATGGTTGAATGTTCATGATTTTTGAAATATCACAACCAATTGTATCTTTAATAATATTCATTAGTTCTGAATTTAAAATTTCATTATCCCCATCCAAATCTCTTAATTGTTCATACGTATTAATTTCATACGCATCATTAAAGACATATGGAGAAACAATCATCTTATCCTTTACATATAAAACATCTTCCCAGAAACAATGTTCATACTCTCTTTGTGAAGACATACTATAGATTCGTTTTGCAACAAATCCAGCATCATCTAAAGATATGTAAGAAATACCAATCATTGTATCCCCCACTTCATTGAGCTTTGTCTTGACCAATTCATACTTTTTATTTAAACGTACCGAAGTATTATCCGTTTCCTGATTTTTAATCATATACCAAGAATATAATTCACATGCATTAAATGGATTTGTTTCACACCAAATATCACATGGAATAATATAAGTGTTAATTAAATCTGAACCAACTTTTGCCAAAGAATGCAAATTATTCTTTTTCGCATAATCCATATTACAAACTAATTTCACATTATATTCATCAATTAAGAATTCAAATTCTTCTTTCATAAAACCAACTACAACTGTAATATCATATACATCGACTTCATGAAGCTGATGAATCAATCGTTCAATTAATGTCTCACCTTTTACTGTTAATAAAGCCTTTGGCACCTCCGTATTAATAGGAACCATTCGCATGCCTAAACCAGCAGCTAATATAATTGCCTTTTTAGGTTTATATAAATAAATTAATTTATTACTCTTCTCTGTCAAGTTCCATTCTTCATCAATATATTCTTCTTTCTGAAGAAACTGGATTGACTGATTTACTTTACCCAATGAAAAGCCACAAACTTCAGACAATTGTCTTTGACTTATCTTTCCATACTGATTTATTTTCTTTAAAACTCGTTTATCTACAATGTTCATATAATCATCTCTTTTCTGTTACGTGAACATTATAGACGAATCATCCCTTGAATGCAACCTTAACTTTGCAAAATTTGTATAACTAAAAAATAAAAGAAGCATTAGTAGCTAAATTCACCAATGCTTCTGTCAATATATTTTTCATCCATATCAAATTGTTTTAATATCAATTTCTGCTTTGCAGTTA
>ERZ1034901.2120-NODE-2120-length-12943-cov-5.724084_pt1 | contig 12943 bp, 10 predicted proteins | sample MGYA00520628_ERZ1034901 | MGnify/ENA primary metagenome ERZ1034901 (study PRJEB33766, sample SAMN09781783) | gut metagenome | biome: gut microbiome | host: Homo sapiens | place: Madagascar | study: EMG produced TPA metagenomics assembly of the PRJNA485056 data... | reverse complement strand
GTGGGGGAGGCGGCGGTACCGTCAGCCCCGCCCCCGGCGGCACGACCACGCCCGGCGGCACAACGAAGAACCCCTTTGCTGACGTGGCGCAGGGGGCCTATTACTACGACGCGGTCCAGTGGGCCGTAGGCAAGAAGATCACTTCTGGCACCTCGGCCACGACCTTTACGCCTGACGGCATCTGCACTCGCGCCCAGACGGTCACCTTCCTCTGGCGCTCTCAGGGCAGCCCCAAGGCGGCCGGTGCGGAAAACCCCTTCACCGACGTATCCAAGGATGCCTATTATTACGACGCCGTCCTCTGGGCCGTGGAGCAGGGCATCACGAACGGTACCAGCGCCACGACGTTCAGCCCCGACGCTACCGTGACCCGCGGGCAGACAGCGGCCTTCCTCTGGCGGGTAGCCAAGCAGCCCCAGGTAGACCAGACAGCGAACCCCTTCGCCGACGTGACACAGGACGCCTATTACTACAACGCCGTCCTCTGGGCTGTGGCAAAGGAGATCACCAACGGTACCTCCTCCACGACTTTTTCTCCAGACCAGGGCTGTACTCGCGCCCAGATTGTCACCTTCCTTTGGCGAACCAATTCCAATTAACACACAAGGGAAATTCCTGTTTCTGACGGGGCGCTTGCCTTAACCATCGATGAGTACGATGAGATCCTGTGCTATGGCATTGCGTTTTACAAAAAGCGGTGCCTCGTCAAACGAGAACCCAATCGTCTATCATAGCCCAGTGGTCAAGAACCATATTCTTTACAAGGCGAGGAAATCCAATGAAGTATTTATAAAACTGCATATAAAAAGCATCAAGTATACAAAAAACGACACTGTTTGAAATAGTGTCGTTTTTTGCATTTCTAAACTAGGCCATGAGTGCCAATTAGGGGATCAAGCGGAAATTGCTGATCGTCATAGCAGCGATTCTGACTTGCATACGATTGAAGCAATGCAGCTTCAAAGGAGGCACTAACTATGACCATCACGCATACATATCGAGGCTCGTTAGAGCCCAATCTTGATCGTCAAAAGAGTCGAATGGCAGCCTGTCATCGGCGTTGTCTACTGCGGCTTCTCCAACTTCGAGCGGCCGAGACGCGGGCGGCGTGAGGTGGATTTATGGATGCCATTTACGCACGCCAGAGCGTGGAGAAGCTAGACAGCCTGTCTATTGAGGCGCAGATCGACCTCTGCCGAAAACTGTCCAGTGGGGAGGTACTGGTCTTTGAGGACCGCGGTTTCTCCGGAAAAAATACGAACCGTCCCGGCTTTCAATCGTTGATGGAAGGGGTTCAGAATGGAACAATCCAGCGCATTTTTGTCTACCGTTTGGACCGCTTCAGTCGCTCGATTGCGGACTTCGGCCGCGTGTGGGAGGTGCTGGAGAAGCACAGTGTTGCATTCGTTTCTGTGACAGAACAGTTCGACACTGGCTCCCCCATGGGGCGGGCGATGCTGAACATCATTATGACGTTTGCCCAGCTGGAGCGGGAGACGACTGCACAGCGGGTGAAGGATAACTACCACCATCGATTTTCTCTGGGGGCTTGGCCGGGCGGTCCGGCCCCCTACGGGTTTACGCTGGGGAAATGTGCAGGGCCACAGGGTGGGCAGGCCTCCACTTTGATCGTCAACGAAAAGGCGGACATTGTGCAAGAGATTTTTACACGTTACCGGGAGCCGGGCTTATCGCTGCGAGCCTTGGCTAGGGAGCTGACGGAGCGAGGCATCCCTGGGCCGCGACGTGTGGCTTGGGACAATGTGACACTCTCTCGCATACTCCACAGCCCGCTTTATGTGAAGGCCAGCCCGGAGATTTATTGGTGGTACATGAGCAAGGGCGTGCAGTCCCAGCAGGAGATCGAAGCCTTCGATGGGGAACACGCCTGCAATGTGATCGGCCGGAGAGACCGGGCGAAGGGTATGTATTCTTCTGCGGAGCATCAGTTGCTTACCGTCTCGAATCACCTCGGCTTCATTGCGCCAGAGCTCTGGTTGGAGGTTCAGCAAAAGCTAGAAAAGAACCCGCAGATCCAGCGGAGCAACGCGGGAAAATACACCTGGCTTACGGGCCTGATGAAGTGCGCACGCTGCGGGTATTCCATCAAGGTGAACTACCGAAAGGCAGAGAATCGGTATGCCCTCCTCTGCTCCGGCCGTTCTAATTTTGCGTCCTGCGATGCGTCGATCCAGATCGACCTTCGGGAGCTGGAGCGGGCGGTGCAGCAGGAGGTGGAACGGGTTCTTGCGGCGTGTCCGGAGGAACCGGTGGCCGCGGCGGACAGTCAAGTGTCCAAGGATATTTTGGCTGTGGAGGAGAAGATCCAGCGCTTGGTATCGGCCTTGGCCGAGAGCAGTGCCATCTCAGCTTCCTACATATCCCAAGAGATCGAACGCCTTCACAAGGAACGAGAGCGGCTGGCAGCCCAGGCTGCGCAGCAGAACAAGAAAACGGAGCGGATCGACTTTTCTTCCTTGTCCTTTGCAGAGAAGAAAGTAGTTGCCGCCGAGTTCATCCGACGGATCGAACTGGACGGCGAGAATGTGAACATTTGCTGGAATTTTTAAAGCCCCACACAGACCGGGTTTTATGGATCTGCGTGGGGCTTTCTGCATCATTGGGAGGGTGGGTGGAACATGATGCAAACTCTTTTTTGATTATATCTTTTTAAGATAACTTAACATTAAGGTAAGGGTTCCCTTGGGAAGGAGTAAAACTCCTTCCCCTTGCGACATCTATGGGAGCCTGAAGTACAATATTAAGGAGAAAGTAAGACCATGAAAAACGGGAATATTAAAATTAGTGTACAGATTACACGGGAACAGAATAATAGAATAGAGGAATTTGCAAAACAAAACAATCTGACAAAGAGTGAACTCATCCGTCAGAGTATAGTAGCAAATTCGGCGCGTGAGGCATTCATGACGAAAGCGATTTGCCTGTTATGCCAGTTGGACAGTGCAGCGAAAAAGTGTGAAAACGAGTTAGTGTTATTGACGCACTAGAATTCACGTTTAATTTTATGTTAGCTCTTATAAAATTAATACTGTATTGCATTGCAATAAACTTTGCTATTTTAATATAAAAACAATACACCTACGTCCGATGAATATTGTCAAGGCGGTTTTTCAAATGAAACTGTAAACACTTTGCGAACGAGCTGAATTTGCAGTGATTTTCGGAGAAAAAGGGCTTAGAATCAAGCGGGAAAAATCAATGGTTGACGGATTCGTGACGTGTTTTTCGTTTGCGCGTATGGATTGCACCGTTCCGCGATTCACGGTATCGTGCAGCCGATGTGCGGCTTTGCGTGACCTTTTGCGGTTTAGCTGGTTATCGTCCGATTCTGTGAAGTGTAAAGGTACATCCTGCGTAGGGCATCGAATGTAGCGCTCAAAATCGCCAGAAACAAAAAAGCACTTGCAGCAGGGCTGCAAGTCCAGTTGAAAGTGTGTGTTGATTAATACAAAGTAACATGGTATAATTATATTAAATTACATGACATAAGGTTATAAATTTAGAGAATGAAGGGATGATTATTATGGCGCTTTTTCGTTGCTGTGAATGTGGTCGAACGATCTCGAATAAAGCTACTGTCTGCCCGCATTGTGGATGCCCCATTGAAAACATAGACATCAAATGTCCAAAATGTGGTTCTGATAACATAGATGTCGTAGATAATGGATACTCATTGATGGCTTCGTAGGTGTTCTCAAAGATTTTCCAATCCTCTTTGGGAGCCTGCTTGCGGTGCTTGTCCCGGTAACAGGTCTTGAAATTGACGGTATGCCCCATATACTCCACACGGGCGAGAATGTAGCTCACTGTCGTACCCCACCAGCGGTAGGGATCTTCAAACTTGTTGTTCCTGCGGTTGCCCACGCCCTTTGCGGCAAGGTAGGCAGATGGTCAAACTGTAAATCTCGGTATCATTTTCGGGTTCTTTTCGCCCTGTGCGCCCCATTTATGGAACGGGTGGTATTGCGGTACGGGTAAGTCTCTTCGGCGCGTTCTGTGCGCTTTTGGGAGGGATATTCGCTCCATTTCGGTCACAGGAAGTTATCGGACGGTTCATAAAATATTTCGTACGAATCTGTTGCGTATTTCGTCCAATTCGGATATAATATAGATGAACCAAATCACGAAGGGAGGAACCAGATCATGTCGATTACTGCGACGGAACTGAAAAGCAATCTCGGAAAGTATCTTCTGCTTGCAGCGACGGAGGACATTTTCATCACCCGCAACGGCAAAGTTGTCGCCAAGCTCTCCAATCCCCATCAGGACAGAGTTGACATTGCCAAGTCCCTGTTCGGGATTCTTCCGGCTGATGTGACGTTGGAGGAAGCGAAGGAAGAAAGGCTAAACCGGATATGAGAGCTGTCATAGATACCTGCGTCATCGTGGACGCGCTACAAAGCCGCGAACCGTTCTGCAAGGATGCGCAGTCGATTTTCCTGCTCTGCGCCAACCGGCAATTTGAAGGCTTCCTGACGGCGAAAGCCATCACGGACATTTACTACCTGACGCACCGGCAGACCCACAGCGACAAAGCAACCCGCGACGTTCTGACAAAGCTCTGCGCGTTGTTCGGTTTGCTGGACACTACGGCGCTTGACATCCGCAAGGCGATTTCGGCAGAGATTTCCGATTTTCAGGATGCCGTGATGGTCGAGACGGCGGTGCGCTCCGGCGTGGACTGCATCGTGACGCGGAACACAAAGGATTACAGCAAAGCGCCGATCCCCGTGTACGCCCCGGCAGAGTTCATAGAGCTGCTGACCGAAACAAATGAAGATCAACCGGAATGACCGTCCGCAAATGCCGCCGTTTCTGGCGGCATTTTGCTTTTTACCGCTCCTGCTCATGCTTTCGTCAGGTTGTCCCCCGATGTACTGCCCTGCACCGTCTGGATCCTTCGACGGTCAAAGAGCATACAGCCGCAGTGCCCGGGAAAGGTTGGGAAACAGACGATTTTGAGTTCTGTGTCGATTTCCGGACTGTAGTCTGTAATCTCCAGCGTCTCGCCATAGAGCGCCGTGCGCTCATAGACCCGCAGCCATTTGGCGTCCATATTGGGGAAGATGCTGCCGAAGGCGTGGTCGATGAGCTGCTCCAGCGGCGTTTTTTCCAGCTCCGCCAGCGCCTCGTTGCCATAGCGGAAAATCCAGTCCACTGCCGAATGAGCCTCGCTGAACACCATTTCAATGTCCGCAAAGGCGAAAGGCACATGGTCAAAGCTGGCGTAGTGACGGTGGTACGCCTCCCGCGAGGTGGGGGCGTCATTGCGCTCCAATGTCTGACCGATTTTCTGCCGTTCGATGCGCAGCTGCTCCACGATCTCCCGCTTGCGGCGGCGTGCGTAATCCAGCGATTCTCCGTTGATCAGATCGATTGTTTTCGTCACATCGTGGATCGCCTTGGCAGATACCAGGCAGCATCGATCCACGCGGAGAAAGGCGCTTCCAAGGTTTTTTGCCAATTCATCAATAGGGGTATAGGTCTCATAAATTCGATTGCCGGTGACATGGATCACCGTCTTTCTGCCGCTCAGCGAGAGATAGAGAATATCCTCTGCCAGCAGCGTAATATGTGTGCGGTTAGAGATCACAGAAATTCCAATGGTATTCATAGCGCTTCCTCACAGACTGTTTTTCGTCAGTATAACACATTTCAGTCAAGAATACCATCTATTCACGCAAAAACAGATGTATTTCGCGCAAGGTTTATTGAAAAGCCGGAAAGAGCGTGTTAAACTGCAAAACGAAAACAGAAAGGCATCGGAAACGGGGGTACCCCCGTTTCCCGTAGGGATATCCCTACGGGAATGAGCCTTCCTATCCGAAGGGAGAAATGTCTATGAAAAAAAGAATTGTAAGTATGCTATTGGTGCTTGTTCTGTGCCTGAGTCTGCTGCCCACGGCGGCACTGGCGGCAGAGCCGGACACACGCCATACCATCCAGCCCGGTGCGTCCGCCATCAACGGCTGGAGCGCGGACGACGGCTATGACTACATTTATCTGGGAAATTGGAATAATAACCCTGTCAAATGGCGGGTGCTGTCCGCGAATGGCGATGGCGCAGGCTATTATTACAACTTCAATACAGTTAGAAAGTATGGGGATTCTGCGCTTTTTCTCCTAAGTGATGATGTATTGCAGGACTCTGTACAGTACAATACTTCAAATAGAAACAGGTGGAAAAGCAGCGCGGCATTAAACTGGTGTACTGATTTTGCAAAGAATAGATTTGCTCCTACGGAATCGAGGGCAATCCTGGAAACATACCTAAAAAAAGATACGAAAGGTGTTTTTAATGGCACTGCTTATACAGCCGATAATCAAGTTAGCAATGCAGCAAAGGTGTTTTTCCTTTATGCCAGTGAGGCAACAAAGGAAGCATATGGCTTAGGTACAGCTGAAGCTCGTAAAGCGCGTACTGACTGGTGGCTGATTACGGCAGCCGAAAACAAAGTGAACAGGAAGTATGCAGTTGGAACAATCAGCAAGAATACCGGCGAGGTGACCCCGACAATCGCAACGGAGAAAAAGGGTGCTCGTCCTGCTCTCAATCTTGATAAAAATCAAGTCCTCTTTACCTCGGCAGCGGACAACCGTGCGCACCAGGACGGTCTGGTTACTCCAGCACCCTACGACGGCCACGAGTTCAAACTGACCCTCAAAGATGCGAACAGCTTTAAGAACGATGCAAAGATCGTCGGCGGCCGCACGACGCTGAATAATCAGTATCAGAACGCCTCCATCACCATCCAGCACAAGGCGCTGAAGGACATTTCGGGCGATTACACCAATGTCACCGCCGCGCTGACCGATTCGGACGGCGATTTGCTCTATTATGGTGCGGTGAATACTGACACGGCCGCGACCAGCACCACCGTCACCCTGCCGGTAGGATTGAAGAACGACACCTACACGCTCTTCCTCTACGGCGAAGACTGGAACGGCGCAAAGGAGAGCGATTACGCCACCGGCACGCCGTTTACCGTGGAGATCACCATCCATGACGGCGCGGACGGCCCCGACCTTACCCCGCGTGAGCAGGACGGTCTGCTGACCATTGACAAAATTACCGGCTACGATGCGCAGTGGGGCTATAACTACCTCTATTTCGGCAAATTCGGCACAGACCCCATCCTGTGGCGCGTTCTGTCCACCAGCGGCAACGCCACCGGCAATACGGATTCGCTCAAGCAGGGCGAGAAACCCGTTTCCAAAGATGACGCCATGTTCCTGCTGTCCGAGTATCTGCTGGGACAGGGGGAAAACGGCGGCTTGCAATTCACAAGCAACACTCAGGAAACGAATGTACGGTACAAGGGCAGTATGGCGCAGACATGGTGCAGAACGGCGACCAACCCAGATTCGTCGTACAAGGCCTTTACCGCCGGAGAGCTATCCGCCATGCTGGACACAACCAAGAGCGACCCGGAATACGCCGGAAAGAATTGGCGAAATAAGGTGTATGCGGCAGCAGAGAACATTCTTGAAAACGACAAGGTGTTTTTCCTCTCTGCCGAGGAAGCGGCAAACGCAGCCTACGGCTTTGAAGAGGAAGGAAAGCTGATCGCCTATTATAACAATGCTGCAACCGAATGGTGGCTGCGGTCTGCCATTACAGATTCCAATGCAAAGTCTGTCGGTGCAGTTACCTACAGCAGCAGATACGGTTGGGAGCTATGCCCGAAGCTGGCGACAGAACATGCGCCTGCCCGCCCCGCGTTCAACCTGAGCAAAAACGACGTGCTGTTTGTCTGCACGGCGGACGGCGTGAAAACCGGGACGGAGGGCACGCTGACCGCGATCGAATCAAACCTCTCCTCCGAATGGAAGCTGACTCTGCTGGACGAAAGCCGCAATTTCAGCGTGACCGAGACCGAGGTTGAAAAATTTGCAGGCGGTACGCTGACGCTCCACTACACCGGCGCACAGACCGGCGAGAACGAATACATTTCCGCGATTTTCTACGATGTGGACGGCACGGCTGCGTATTACGGCAGGCTCAAAAACCTGACCGGCGGCGAGGCCGATGCCGAAGGCAGCGTTGAACTGACCGTCCCGGCGGGGCTTGGCAAGGACGAGTATAAGCTTGTGCTGTTCAACGAGCAGTATAACGGCGCAAAGCAGACCGACTATGCAAGCAGCTTCTGCACCGTGACCCTCACGGTGGATAATACCGACCCTGAGCTTTCGGGCTTTGCGGTATCCCGCGCAAGCGCTTCGACCGCTTCCGTCACCTTTACCGCCAGCGAGCGCGGCTCTTATTACTATGTGTTGGACGACAACGAAACGATCTCCTCCATTGATACTACCGGCAATGGAATTGCTATGATCACAGGCAAACAGACGCTCGAGCTGGACAACATATCCGCCGGAAAATCCTATCTGCACATTGTAGCCAAAGATGTGGCCGGTAATGTGTGCGATGTGCAGACCATCCCGATTCTCGGCTTCCTGCCCGCGCCCACAAACGCCGATTGGGAGGATGCGACGCTGGGCAAGGCTTCGTGGGATGCTGTGGAGCACGCCAGCGGCTACAGCATACAGCTTTATAAGAACGGCACAGCGCTTGGCAGCCCGGTGAGGATTGATAATCCTGACACAACGTCTTACACCTTCACCATTCCGGAGCCGCCTGCGGAGGACAGCGACGACAGCACGCCCACAACGCCCACGCTGCCTGATAACGCCATCACCGAGGCAGGTAAGTATTCCTTCCGCGTGACCGCGCTGGGCGACAATACGAACTATTCCAACAGCGTCGCAGCGGAAAGCGCCCGTCACCTGTCTTCGATCACGGTCGAGGAGAATGAAAACGGTACGATCACAGCTTCTGCCCGCTATGCCGTCTCCGGAACGGAAATCACTCTGACCGGTAATCCGAACAGCGGCTACCGTTTCAGCAAATGGAGTCTCACCCCGGAGCTGACGGTCACGGACAACAAATTTACCATGCCGGAGGGAGCGGTGACAGTAAGCGCGGTATTTGCCCGGCGCTCCAGCTCCTCCACCTATCCCATCACCGTGAAGGACAGCAAAAACGGCAGCGCGTCCTCCAGCCACAAGAGTGCATCCAGCGGCACGACCGTGACCATCACTGTCATGCCGGACAAGGGCTACACGCTGGAAACGCTCACTGTAACCGACAAGAACGGCAAGGAAGTCAAGCTCACCGAGAAGAACGGCAAGTACACCTTCACCATGCCCGCAAGTAAGGTCGAGATCAAAGCAACCTTTATGGATGGCAATGCGATGCTCAACTACTTCGTAGATGTCAAGGCGAACGATTACTTCTATGATGCAGTTCTCTGGGCTGCGCAGAAAGGCATCACCTCCGGCACAGACGCGGTGCATTTTACCCCTGACGGCGTCTGCTCCCGCGCACAGGCTGTGACCTTCCTCTGGCGTGCCGCAGGCAGCCCCGCGCCCAAGTCTGTGAGTATGCCCTTTACCGATGTTCCTAAGGGCAGCTACTATGAGATGGCAGTTTTGTGGGCCGTGGAGAATGGCATTACCAAGGGAACCAGTGACACAACATTCAGCCCAGACGCCACTTGCAGCCGCGCACAGATCGTCACCTTCCTGTGGCGCAGCCAGAAGTCCCCTGCGGTGGGCAGCTTGAATCCTTTCACGGACGTTTCCGCTAATGCCTACTACACCGACGCGGTGCTTTGGGCCGTCGAGGAGAACATCACCAAGGGTACTACTGCCACGACGTTCAGTCCCGACACTGATTGCACCCGCGCACAGATCGTCACACTGCTCTATCGTGCGTACGTAAAATAAGTGAATACAGGGAAGCGGTCAGCATTACGCCGGACCGCTTCCCTCTGGTCATGTCACTTTACCACAAATGAGCTGACTATCGTTGTAATAGCGAGGACTTGAAAGCCCTCGCTATTAGCATACATCGTCTATTGTTATATTTTGCCAAAAAAATAAATGGGGGGGTGGACGCAGTGGCATCCACCCCTTGGTGTTCCTTAATAATCTTCACGAATGACCTGCATAATAGCAAAGGCCAACGCTGCACCTAACAGCTTCCAAGGCATTCAGATCCCCCCTTTCCGTACTTTTCGATAAAACGTGCTGGACTTCATGTCCAGCCGCTTCATGGCTTCTGTGGCCGTGATCTCTCCCAACCGCCATTGACGGACCACGGCAGAGAACTCCGCTCGTTCAATGGGCTTTCGTCCCTTTGACTCTCCCGTTAGGGTATACCCTATTGGGACAGGATCGGCAGACAGACCAGTTTGCCATTGACCTTTAGAAACATCTCCGGGTAGCGGAAGCGTTCCTCGTAGTAGAGCAGCCGTTCCTCGCTCAAGCTCTGGAAGCTTTCTGTATCCGGCGGAGCGGCGCAGAGGAAGAACGTGCCGGAGATGATGTCGTAGAGATTTCCATCTTCATCCCAGAGCGCCCGGTTGAGTGGAAGGCCATTCAGTTTTCCCTCTTCGTTGCAGATCAAAGCTACGGGTTCTTCAAAGGGATAGACGGCTTGTATGTAACCGTCAACGATCTCCTGCATGGCTTCCAGGGTATCTGGAATGTCAGCCCGTTCTGGTTTGTGCTCTGGTTTAATTTTTAGAATACGCATGGTTCTCTCCTTTAGATTTCTCCACAGTAGAGGAAGTCTTCGATCTCGTCTGAGGTGAAGCCGCACTCCCGAAGTGTGTGGATGTCCTTTGGTGTGTAGCCGAACGACGCCGCAACCGAGACCAAGCCTTCCCAATAGGCATCCGGATTCCGACGTCCAGCGGACAGCGGTTTGGGATACCACTCGATCGCATCTGAGTAACAGGGCGGGCAGAAGGAGTTGATACAGAAGTGCTGCAATTTCTGCTCGCCGTGTCGGTCGATACGGAGAATATCGCCCTCGTCCGTCTTCACTTCAACGGGCTTCTTCAAGAAGGAAAGGCCGGAAGCAGTCAAGCCACGCTCTAAGATCGACTGGGTAGAAGCATAAACATAGATGCTCTGCTTGGGGAAGTGATACAGGCAGAGGGGGTTGTCCCCGTGGACGAAGTAAAGATTGTCCTGCGCATCCAAGACCGTAAACACAAAAGTGCCCTGAACTTGTTCCGCCACCTTTCGGAGGCTGTTGAAGTTCAGGGCATTTTGCTTTTCCAGGAGTTGGACTGCGACGTAGCTGTCGGTTCCGATGTGCGTCTTGGGGAGATTTTCTGTCTTGTGTAAAATTCTATCATTCAGGAGCACGCCGTTGTGAGCCAAGGCAAATTTCTTTCCGCCAATCTGACCTTGGAAGGGATGCGCGTTGTATGCTTTCTTGGCATCCCCCTGTGTGGCATATCGAGTGTGGCCCATGACCACAGAAGTTTCTGCCGGAACCCGGAACCGCAGTACATGGGCAGGTTTTGCCTTTTTCATAATGTGGAGCTTGCCGCCTGCATGGTAGGCGATTCCCGCAGCATCCGTGCCGCGTTCTTCTGCGGCAGAGGCCAGTGAGCGGAGCAGGCGGTTCTTTTGCTTTCCGCTCAGGTTGTGGTTGTAGTCGATGAATCCAAATAAGCAGCACATGGTCAAATCTCCTCTCCGCCCTCGACAGGCTCATTCACATACAGTCGGCGTTCTTTCAAATACTGCACCAGTTCCGGTTCGTGGCAGCCTGTCACAAAGGTTGTCCAGGACAGGTCTTTGCAGGCTCCGTCGGACAAATGCAAAGCCACGCTGCAGATATGATCGACCATCTGCAGCGTGGCAAGGAGGCTGTTCAGTTTTAACGTCCCCCGGAACATACGGAATTCAATCGTCGCGCGGTTCTCCAGATTGACGCAGGAGTAGCGTCCGGCATGACTGCCCTTCTTGGCGTGTTCCAGGATCTCTTGGGGCCGGTCTTTGTAGCCATAGCGAGCGGCCCAGCGTTCCAGTTGTCGTGGGGTTCTTCTGCTGAACTTGAGAAGTTCCTCCCAATGCTTCTCCACAAAGTAGAGGATCCTGGCGATGGCCGGCTCCTGTTCTTCCTCCGTTTCTCCGAAGGCCTTCCGGCTGACGTGGACGTGAAGGCCGCAGGTCTGGGTTTGGTGGGAACGGTAGCCCAGCGAGCGGGCTGTGCGCAGGACTTCCGGCCAGGGCATCTCTTCCTGGTGGTACTCCAGGCTCATGGGATGCGTGACCAACTCGAAGCCGTTGCTGAGGGAACCGTCGTGCTTACAGTAGAGCCGCTCGGTGAAACCGACATTGGCTTGCGTCAAAATCTGGCTGGCGTAGTCACCCCGCTCGCCGCCTTCGTCGATCTCCAGCTCGACCCCGAAGTATCTGGGGCCGGTGCCGTAGAAGATGGGTTCCGGTTTGTAGTAGTAGCCCTGGATCACGTCTCGGTTTGCTTCCTCCAGGCAGGTCAGGCAGAGGGGCTCATCGCTGTCGTCCAGGTAGTAGGTGTCCTCACAGTGGATGAGGCGGCCGCACTCGGAGCAGGTCATGTAGCTCTGGTCGTAGCAGGTTTGGCAGAGGGGCGTGTTGTCATTTCCGGCGTTGTCAGTGAGCCAGATCCGCTGACCGCAGCAGGCGCAGAGGGTGGTTTCGTTCTCCAGGCACTCCGGGCAGATGAGGCGGTCGTCGAATGGAATGAGTTCATCGAGATCGTAGACCTCACCGCAGAGCTCGCAGGGAATTTCGTGTTCGTTCATGGAATTGTCCTCCTTGATCATTTCCCTAGTGGGTAGATTTGAGAATATAATATATGATAGTAAATTCTTGATTTTACAATGAATATTAGTGCCGCAAGATTGCCGGGCGCTGCTTTTTCTTGTCAAGGGGAATGCCTTCGTGGTATGATAAGCAAAACGGAAAGGAGTTGGTCCGTATGCAACGAGTAAACTTACCGATCGGAACGTCTGACTTTGAAAGGATCCGAAAGAGCGGATGCTATTACATCGATAAAACCGGCCTGATCGGGGAAATA
>ERZ1034901.2110-NODE-2110-length-12970-cov-31.905149_pt1 | contig 12970 bp, 5 predicted proteins | sample MGYA00520628_ERZ1034901 | MGnify/ENA primary metagenome ERZ1034901 (study PRJEB33766, sample SAMN09781783) | gut metagenome | biome: gut microbiome | host: Homo sapiens | place: Madagascar | study: EMG produced TPA metagenomics assembly of the PRJNA485056 data... | reverse complement strand
AGCTCTATAGCGTAGCCGACCGTGTTCGCATTGCCAACGATCCTCGTATCAATCAGGACTGGGATTATCTCCAGGCTAGCAATAACTTCCGTTTCATGACTACCAAGCCAAGTAACGTAGGTTTGGACCGCGGTATTTATTCTAGTCCTTTCGATGCTTTCACCAACTATATGAATATTCTTGGCGACTTCATCACTCGCGTTAACAACCTTTATCCTGTAGAGGTGGATAATGAGCAGCTTGAGAGTCTTCTCACTACCATTACTAACCAGGATGAGGAGATTGAGATGAGAGACAAGGAGATTACCCGTCTTCAGGCTAAGATTGAGAAGATTGAGAAGGAAGTGGTAAAACTCCGTGGCGACAAGCCTGCAGCAGCCAAGAAGACAACAGCCAAGAAGACTCCTGCTGCCAAAAAGCCAGCTGCAGCTAAGAAATCTGCTGCCAAGAAGGAGGGTGAGAAACCTGCAGAATAATAATTCTGATATCTAATAAAATAAAATCGGGAGTGTCGAGATAATTGACACTCCCGATTTTTTTAAGTGTGGAAGGTAAATCTTTTCTGGTTTTGCTATATTCATCTTACTGAAAACGCAAAAAGAAAGACAGTATCTCTCAGGAATATCTCCCTTGGATACGGTCTTAAACTTAATAATTCATGTATGTTCTGGTGTGTCTTTTTGCCATTACAACGAATTTTTAGTACCGAAATAAGGGTACAGAAAACCCCGCAGGCAGAAAAATCATCTGTCTGCGGGGTAGGGGTTATTTTTCGAAATGTATCCAGTCGATGTCGAAGAAGGCTGCGTCGTTCTTCTTGGCTGTGCGGGTATTGAAGAAACCGAGTTTCGCTCCAATCCATTTGCCTTCGCGCACAGTAAACGGATTGCCTATTTTGATAAACTTCTTGCCATCCAGGCTGTAGCTCCATTCTGCGATAGCCTGTATCTGGTTGGCGATGCCCTCGCTGTGTACCTTTACGCGAAGCCATACATCCTGTGTGGCGATGCGAGATGAAGGAATCTCATCTACGGCATATTTCACTGTGTATGGTTGAGGCTGCTTGCTGGTCTTGATAGCTACTTGCTTCACCACTTTCTCAGCCTTTCCCTTTTCTGCCTTCTCACAAGTTACATATTGCAAAACAACGCCTTCGTCCTTGGTATCAACAAATTTGAGTGCAGCATAGTCCATGCCCTGCATAATCATGCCTGCGCTTTCGCCCAATACCTTATCATTCTCCTTGTAAGCCTCTGTGCGGTTAGGGATAAACTTCACTTTTGCTGTGGCTGTGAAATTCTCTGTAGGGAGCTTCTGGAGCAGGAGGTTTGGCAAATCATACAGGTTCTTTACATCTTCAGCCTGCTGTACACCATAGAGACGCAACTTGGAATTCTTGGCATCGCAGAAGTACCAGTACTGACTGTAAGGACCATTCCACTGCCATTGCAGTCCGAGATCTAAGCTGTTGAAATCATCCGATTCCTTAGGCTGGAAGTTACCGCTTGATGGCAGGTTTGGCTTCTTCCATTGCTGAACAGGGTCACCGCAGCCATCGCCATCCTTGTCGTCACCGATGACGAGCCAGTCGTTTACCCATTTGGCTGGTTGCAGATGAACCACACGACCATAGGCATGCTTATCCTGGAAGTGGAGGAACCAGTCTTCGCCGTTCTGGGTATCTACCCATGCACCCTGGTGAGGGCCGTTTACCTTCTTGTTCTTTCCCTGTGCCATACCCACATACTCCTCGTAAGGACCGTATGGATTCTTGGAACGCAGTTCTACCTGCCAGCCATACTTCACTCCGCCCGCAGGACTCATGATGTAATAATAGCCGTTACGCTTGTAGAACTTGGTACCTTCGATAGTAGGCTGGTCTTCATGTCCATCATATACGATGCGTGAAGGACCGATAACTTTGGTTCCGTCTGGTGACATAGGAGCCACGAAAAGCACCGATTTGATGCCGGCTCTGGAACCGGCGCATCCATGTGAAAGATAAGCCTTGCCGTCTTCATCCCAGAGAGGGCAGCAGTCGATAAGACCTTTTCCCTTCATCACCCAGGTGATAGGCTCCCAAGGACCACGAGGATCTTGTGTCTTGGTCATGAAGAGACCCTGGTCTGGGTCGCCGCAATAGATGTAGAACCATCCGTCGTGATAGCGGATAGAGGGTGCCCACACATAGTTGCCATGCTGAACTTTCTTGCGCCAGTCTAAGTCTGTGCCCTGATACTCTGGCAATACAGGATAGTCATCGAGTAGGGCAGCACCGATAATCTCCCAGTTTACCAGGTCGGTACTGTGCAGAATCTGCAGACCAGGGAAACACTGGAAGGAAGAGGAAGTCATATAGTAGTCATTACCCACACGGCATACGTCAGGGTCTGAGTAGTCGGCGTCAATCACCGGGTTGCGATACATTCCGCTCTTCAAGTTCGGATTCCATGTATGTGATGTTGCCTTCTGGGCGTTTACTCCCATCGCTGTGAGTGGAGAACTCAAAGCAATGGTTGTGAGAATACACAGGAGTGAACGAGATTTTATTTTCATAGTTACCGATGTTTAAATGAATTATTTAGCTACGTATTTATTGTTGTTGTAAATGTAGATGCCTTTTTTAAGACTTTTCAGGTCTTCTGCCTTGGCATTGGTTTTCACCATGCGACCGCTCAAGTCGTAAACATTGTTGTTGGCTACCTTGGCGGTTAAAACAATATTACTGATACCGGAACTAGTTACCTTTACACCTTTCAGTGTGATAACCCAAGCGGCTTGTGCATTTTGTGGTGTGAAGGTAAGAACGCCAGTAGCAGGAGTGTCAAGTGTAATATCAAACTTTGTGCTCGTATCCGTTTGGGTTGTACGGCTAGGGTACACGTATTTGTCGCTGGCAAAGGTTGTTCCGTTCAGTTCGCCGAGATAGCAAGTCTTGTTGTCTTCATTGGCATATCCTGCAAATGTAGCCGATGTAATGGTAATATTCTCAGGCAGGTTGATGGTAAACTGTACGCCCTTGCTATACTTGATGGTATTGCTTTTAGCTGTAGCGTAACCTTTGCTGCTCTCTATGCTGCAACCGTTATTGAACGTCCATGGAGATGGATCTGTGCTTGAAGAAGTGCTGGTTGATGCATCCAGAATATAGCTTACTTCTGCTGTCTCACCTGGATTGGGAGTGGGATTTGGATTTGTACCTGCCCCTGTTGCATCACATTGGTCGTCTACCGTAGAATCGTACTGGCGAATCCAAAGTTTGCCAGACTGGCATGTAATCTTAGAGTTGTTCTTGAATACGAGATTATCTACGAAGCGGATGTCGATACCTTTCTTGGCAGAAATCTGCACGTTGTCGAGTGTCACGTTCTTGATGTGGCTCTCTGGGCGGCCAATCAGGAAGATAGCGTTACCTTCGCAGACATCTGTAGTCTTCACGTTTTGGAGCAGAATGCCGTTGTAGGTTGGGGTTGTGCTATCCAAAGTTCTTGCGTTTGCCTTATCTACGGCAGGATCGCTGTTGTAGTTCTTGTCGTAGAAGCAGTCGATAGAGAATGGGTTCTTCACCTTGGTCATGGTGAAGTTGGTGAACTTCCAGTCCTCCTCGCCACCGCCACGCAGTGTACCATCGCTATTGATACCTGTCTTCATGCGGATACCTGCTGTTGTACCATTCATGATGATGTTGTCGAACCATACGTGCTTGATGTTTTTGGTGAAACTACCGATAGAAGCACCATGTCCTGTACCAAAGTCGCAGTTCCAAACATGGATATACTGTGCATTGTCATCGCAAACTACGTTATCATCACCTGTACTGATGTTGCAGTTATAGATATTCATGTGATGACCCCAGATGGAGATACCGTCTGTGTTATGAGAAGGCTGCTCTGTCTTGGTTTCAGAAGAAGGGTTATAGATGGTTACATCATGAATAGTACCATGGTTTGCACCATTGCTGTTACTCAAGGTGATGTTAACACCCGGAGTATTCTGAACCTTGAGATTGCGAATCAGGAATCGGCTGCCTTTCTCGAAACGGATCATCGCTCCTGGATTGAAGGTCTCCTTGTTATCGCGAGCCTTCCACCAGCGGGCTCCCTGACCGTCAATAATAGAAGTTTCACCTTCACCCTCTATGACAATGTCGCTTTGGTTCTTATTCTTGCAACCAATGAATACAGTCTTATTGTTTGGAGCCTTGCCGTATTCCACGAGCTTCAATGTTGCTCCTGCGCAAAGGTGGAGAACGGTTTTCGACTTGATGCTGAGCACCTCGGTCTTGCTGGTCATCTGGTCTGTGCTACCAAACATCCAGGTACCTGCAGGTATTACGACCATACCGCCAGTTGAAGGAACTGCATCAAGAGCTTTCTGGATAGCCTTGGTATTATCTGCTGCAGATGTAGAGGCACCATAATCCTTGATGTTGAATGTATTTGCCGAAGTGATAGCAGGCAACTGTGGCAAGTTAACTGCTGTCCAACCCTCAGGAGTGTTCTGTGCATTCTGCTCAGCAGTGATGCCGACAAAAGTTTGTGCCTTAGCAAAGAAAGGCACAGCCATGAGTGCTGCGAGCACGATGGTTTTGATCATTTTTCTATTCATATTTTTTAGGCTTAATTTCTTTTTGGCAAAGTTACTACTTTTCTTTCAATAACTTATACTATCAGTATAGAAAAAACACGAAAACGATTACGCAATTTCTTATAGTGATTTATGTTAAAAAAGGTGCAATGTCCTCATCGTCGGACATTGCACCTTTAATCATATTATTTATCAGATGTAAGTACTGTTATTGTACAATCCAGCGTGGGTCGCCGAAGTTACCATACTTACTCTGGTATTTGTCTTTGATGGTGAAATCACCTGTTGAAGGTGATACCCAAAGTTCTGCAGATGAAATGTCTGCAGGATCTCCAATCTGCAACTTTGATTTCCAAGTGAATTCATTGGTATAATATACATCAACGAATGGAGCGTTCTTGTAACTTGTTGCAGTTGCATCTGCCAACGCTGCACTCTGACCGATGAGGGTGTTGCTAACGTTAGGAACAATATTGTTGTTCTTGTTGGTATCGATGAGATACTTACTGCCCACAACTGCGTCATACAATGTACAGTGATCTACATTTACCTTTGTCATGCTGTTGGCTACAGCAATCATAGGACCTGCAGAGAGGTTGGCGATGGTAGATTTGGTGAGGTTTACTGTTTCCAACTGTGCCTTTGGAGCATCTTTACCTGCTGCCAACATACCATAAGAACCGATCTTATTGATCAAGCAGTTGTTGAAGTTGATGCTACCGATGGCAGGTTTTATTCCCTTCTGCAGACGGATGATACCACGGGTATTCTTGATATTACACTTGTCGAACTGAATAGAACCGATGTTATCGTCCGTGTTCAAGTTGAGGATGTAGTCTGCGCTGTTGTCCTTATTCTCCAAGTTGAGGTTGTAGAAACGGATGAGATCTTTTTCGCCCTCAATCTTGATTTCCTTCACCTTCCATGTAGAAACGGCACCAGATGCTCCCCAGAAGTAGATGCTCTTGATGTTGGCTGGGATAGTGAGTCCCTTCTGTTCGCCAGTATCAGAACTTGTCATCTGGTAAGTTGCATTCTTAGGCATAACAATGACAACCTTGTCTGATGTAGCTTCCTTCAAGATGGTACCCAGGTCCTCGCTCTCGGCAAGAGTCATGACATCAAAGCCTTCAGGGTAAGCTTCGGTAGTCTTGAATGAATAAGTACCTCTCAGATTCTCCTTGTTCCACAACTTCACCTTGTATGAAGAGTTAGCCTTCAAGCCAGTAATGGTCAGCTTACCTGCTGCAACGTCCTCGGCAGTGAAGTCAACCTTGGTAGAATCTTCTGAACTCTTGTAATAGTAAACAGCATCGATGGTCTTACCTGCAATGAAGCTTACGGTAGCTGTGCTTGATGTAACATCAACACCCGTGATAATCTGTTCTGCCTTGGTCTTAAACTTAAACTTATCCAAGTATTTCCAGTTAGAAGACTTGCCGCTATAGCTGCGACCCTTGATACGTATGTAGTACTCTGTGTTTCCATCCAGATTGTAGATGCTGTCAGGAGTATCTACAAATGAAGAGTCAACAACGCTATGTTCGGTGCCGCCCATAGGAATATCGTTGCTGAGAGAGTCTGTGCTGTACTCGATGATGTAATAGTCGGTGTTTGGCATCTTCTTGAAGCTCACCTCAGCACGGTCGTCCAGAGGAGTAACCGAAAGTTCGATAGAGTGGAACAGGCGGTCGTAGCTAGCGTCAACACTCCAGTCATTGTCATCGGTACAAGATGTCAATGAGGCAAATCCCAGGAGCATGAATGCTCCGGAGATTGCGCTTTTATTTATTTTAGATAAATTCATGATTATTCAAATTTTATCTTTTATTAGAATGGTTGATGAATTGCTTTTCTGTAGCAATCGCTTATTAATAACCATAAGAATTACTCAACTTGCCCTGTGAATCGGCGATACTTGATGTAGCGATAGGGAAGAGGTAGCGGTTCTTTACAGTTGTATTGAGATATGAACTGATGAATGGCAGTTTGCCTTTAAGGTTCTTCTGGTCCTTATCGGTTACCTCTGCACCCCACCAGGTTACACTCTCGTAGCCGGCTGTATTCTCAGGAACTTCATACCAGCATACAGAATTCATATCTATTTTTTCATCTGTAGCAGTCTTGATGGTCTTGTAATAGAGCTTGGCAGGATACTCATTGATCTGAGCCTCATAGTCTGCCTTAAACTGGTCTATCTTCTTGCTCAGGAGGTTCCAGCGCTCCAACTCATATTTACGTACACACTCACCTGCAAACTCCCAGGCATTCTCGTCAACGATGGCATTGAAGAATGCATCCTTGTCAGAAGAAATGCCAGCTACGTATGCCTTGGCATCAGCCTTGTTGGCATCAGCGAAAGCACGCTCATGTACCATGCCGAGAGCATCGCGGGCACTTAATCCGTTTACGCCGCCTGTAGTAGCGTCAGGATTGCCGTTAAGCTCATTCATTACTTCAGCATACATCAGGAGAACCTGTGAGTAGCGCAGGGTAATGAAGTTGATACCTGTACATACCTTTTCTGTACTTCCCAAGGCTGCCTGACGCCATTCCTCGCTCATCTTACGGATATCCCACTTACCGCAGTAGATACCGAATGGTGCGTTCTTGTCGAATGACTCTTTCATTACGCCATCAGTCTCTTTCAGGGTATAAGGAGCGCAGGTGATGTCACGACGCTGGTCCTTGTGGTCGTATGACCAGAAGAGAGGAGCTGTCATCTTAACCTTACCAGATGAGTTACCCTTCTTGCCATAGCGTGAAGAAGAACCATTGATGCGAACACCGATGGCATAGCCTAACTCACCACTTCTGTTAACACCCAGTGCTACCTCGAAGAGATTCTCGTAGTACTTGTCATCAAGCTTGTTCTGGTTGATGAGATACCACTCGTTCTCATAGCTTGGGTTCAACTGGTGAATGCCCTTGCTGATGATTTCATTGAGGTGAGTCTGTGCCAACTGATAATACTTGGTACGCTCAGCTGCACCTGGACGCTGTGTAGGATAGGTTGGGTCGCTGTTCTCTGCAGCAGTCTCATATCCGTCTTTCTGATTTTCGCGGATAGCCCATCCGGCACGCTGTAAGGCAATCTGTGCGAGCAAGCCATGAGCATAGCCCTTGGTGATACGCTCTGTGGTATATGAGTTTTCGCCTACCCAGCAAAGGTCAGGGATAGCTCGCTCCAACTCTACTATCATGCTGTCCATGATTTCATCACGGTCGGTCTTGCCTACGTAGATGTTGCTCAAGTCTGTCTTAGTTCCTTCCAGCTTCATTGGCACGTCACCGAAGTTTCTTACCAGGTTGAAGTAGAGGAGTGCTCTTACTGTGATAGCCTCGGCACGGTAGCGATGCATCAGTTTGATGTTGCTCTTGGTTTCATTGCCACTCTGTGTGTCGAAGTTGTTTACGAGCTCGATAACGTTGTTGCTGTATTCGATACCCTCGTAAAGCTTGTCCCAGGTGGTCTGAATCTTAGACCAGCTACCAGCTACCATGTTGAAGTTGCAGGCACCACGCTCACTGTTGGTCTGTGAAGTGGTAGATGCGTCCTGACCATCTATCAGCTCAATATCAGAGTTGGTACCGAGGGTGATAGCCATCAACTGTCCGTAGATACCCTCTTCTGTCAGTTCACCGTATGCCTTGTTCAATACAAGACTAGTATAGTAAGGTGAAGTTGCTACCGCATCAGGAGTGTGCTCCGAAGGTGACTGCTGATCGAGGAAATCACTACATGATGTTGTTGTACCGAGCAACAATCCGCTTATCAATAATGCTTTAAAAATATTCTTATTCTTCATTGTTATATCCTCCCTTGAATTAGAATGAAACGTTCATACCAAATACGAATGAGCGGCTCTTAGGATAAGCTGCATAGTCGATACCTGGGCACATTGGATTCTTCTTTGAACTTGTATCTGTTTCTGGATCTGAACCTGAGTAGCCTGTAATGGTTAACAGGTTATAGGCTGTTGCGTAGAAACGTACGTTGCTCAAGTTTACCTTCTTGATCAGGTACTTTGGCAAGGTATAACCCAATGTCAATGTCTGCAAACGGAGGAATGAACCGTCCTCTACAGCATAGTCTGTGATAGACATGGTACCTGTTACACAAGGGTTGAATACGCTTGCGTTGGCATTGATGGCATTCAGGGTGTTGTAGATATTCTCGATACCGCCATATTGAGCGATGACAGTTGAAGAAGGCTTTGTCAGGTTGACACCTGTGGCTGGATCAACGCATGTATAGCGGTTGATGAAGTCGTTGTTCAGGTTGTAGCCCTTGCGAGAACCCTGATAGAAGCTAGAAGCCAACTTGGTACCATTCACAATCTTGTTGCCGAATGAGTAGTTGCAGAATACAGATGCATCGAAGCCATGGAAGGTTGCGTTGAAACCGAAACCACCTGTCCAAGGTGCGATGGTGTTACCCAAGCGCTGCTTGATAGCCTTGCCGTTCTCGTCTGCCTCCAACTTGATGGCACCTGGAGCCAATGTTCCACCGATGGTACCTACGGTATTTGCGATGCTGGCATCTGCCAACTCCCAAGCTGTACCGTTCCACTTCAAGTCGCCTGTGCCTGTCTCTGGGTTATAAACAGTATAGAAACCGTTCATCTTGTAACCCCAAACCTCACCGAGTCGGCCACCTTCTACGAGTCGGAAGTTCTGGTTGTCATTGCAGAGAGAACCTGCCCACTTATACTCCTGGAATTCAGCCTGGCTGTTCAGCTTGTCAATCTTGTTGCGGTTGTAAGAGATGTTGCCAGTGAAACCGAGTGTGAAGTCCTTCTTGTTGATGATGTCAGCATTGATGGTGAACTCGAAACCCTTGTTGGATGTCTGACCGAAGTTCTGATACTGGTAAGCATATCCCGAAATAGATGGGATGTTGGTCTGCATCAGCAAGTCCTTGGTTGTATTCCAATAGAAGTCGAGGGTACCATTGATACGGCTGTTGAAGAAGCCGAAGTCGAGACCGAGGTCACGGGTGATGGTTGTCTCCCACTTCAGGTTTGGATTAGACAAAGTCTTGTGCTCCAGCATGGTAGTGAAATTACCATCGAAGAATGGCAATTTTGCAGTAGCATCAGACAATGAGTAAGTTGCATCAATCAAACCACTCTTGATACGGTTGTTACCTGCAGTACCATAAGAGAGACGGAACTTCAAGTTTGACAACCAGCTGGCTGTACTCTTCATGAACTCCTCCTCGCTTACACGCCATGCGAAAGCTGCTGATGGGAAGTAACCCCAACGGTTGCCTGCAGCAAACTTAGAAGATGCATCGGCACGGAGAGTAGCTGTGAAGAGATATTTCTCTGCGTAAGAGTAGTTGATACGGCCGAAGTAAGACAAGAGGTTGTCCTTACGGCCGATGGTGTTATCGTTAGGGAGAGCTGTACCGGCAGCCTGGTTAGCCAAAGCTTCCTTGACACCGAAAGTAGTAGGGAAGGCTACGGTTGTTGATGTGTAGCTCTCATCCTGAGATGACGACCACTCCTGACCTACGAGTACATTGAGCTTGTCACCCTTCAGCAGGGCGTTCTTTGTATCGTATGTCAAGGTATTGGCATTACGCCAGTTCTTGTTGTCCTTGCGGATGATCTGAGTCTGTGGCTGACCTGAGTAACCGAATTTAGAGTTGCGTGATGCGTATGTACCCCAAGCCTGGTCTGTCTTCTCATAGCTCCAGGAGTATCCGAATTCAGAGCGGAAGGTGATGCCCTTGAATGGCTTCCAGTTCAAGCCGGCATTGTAGTTCTGACGGAAACGGCGCTGCTGCTTGTAGGTATCATCCATACGCTGTGTAGGACTAGCCTCTGTGCTGTTTGAGCTTTCATCATCGTCATCGCCGCTGATGAACAAAGGATCTACTGGGCGGAATGTAACTGTTTTGGCTACGATAGAGTTAGAGGCATTGCTCTCGTTGGTATCAGCACCAGAACCCAAACCATTAATCTTGGTGTAAGCCAAACGAGCATTGAAGTCCAATGTCAACCACTTGTTCAACTTGCTGTTGAGCTTAGCGTTGATATTGTCCTTGGTATAGTCAGAAGCCTTCATGATGCTCTTGTCGTCAGTACGGGCATAGCTGATGTTGTACTTAGTCTCCTTGGTACCACCGTTTACTGCTACGTTGTAAATCTGCTGCAAGCCAGTGCGGCCGAAGAGGTCGTCCTGCCAGTTGTTACCCTTTACAGACTTCCAGATTTCCATATCATCGTAGTCACCATACTCAGTGTTACCTACTTCATACTGATAGAGAGCGTAGTTGTAAGGATCCATAACCTTGGTCTCCTTAGCCATCTTCTTGAAACCTAAAGATGCACCAAAGCTCACCTGAGTCTTACCCTCCTTGCCACTCTTAGTAGTAACAATGATAACACCATTGGCACCACGGGCACCATAGATAGCTGTTGAAGAGGCATCCTTCAATACGTCGATAGTCTCGATTTCGCTTGGAGCGATATCGCTAATAGAACTTACAGGGAAGCCGTCAACGATGTAGAGAGGAGAGTTATCCTGTGAAAGAGAACCACCACCACGCACGCGGATTTTGATGTCTGCATCAGGCGAACCTTCTGTAGTTGTGATGTTTACACCGGCAAGCTTACCAGTCATGGCCTCGCTTACGTTAGATACTGGAATGTTGGCAATCTGCTTGTCGCTGATAGAAGATACAGAACCTGTGAGGTCCTTCTTTCTAACAGTACCATAGCCGATTACTACCACATCATTGAGGGTAGTATTGTCATCCTCGAGCTTGATGTCAATCGTTTCTTTACCAGCAACGCTTACTTCCTTCGCTTTCATACCGATGTATGAAATCTTCAGTTTCTTGCTTTTGCCTTTTAAGTTTACTGTGAAGTTACCGTCAATGTCGGTCACGCCACCATTGCCAGCTACACCTACCTCCATGACAGATGCGCCGATGATTGGCTCGCCCGTATTGTCAGTAACAACTCCTTTTACCGTTTGCGCAGAGACGCTTGTTACCATGAACATGAGCGCACCTGCAAGCGCAATCTTCTTTCTGTTATAATTACCAGACATACACACTTATAGGTTAGATTATACTAATATTAAAATTTGTTTTCTTACTCTCGATTTGTACGTTTAAGTAGACAAAAACCGCTGTGCAAAAAATACGCATTTATAGCGCAATTTTATGCACAGTCTGTTTTTTTCGTCTGCAAATGTAGGTAAAAAAAATGAATTACGTTAAAGATTCACGTGAAAATAATACGTAAACGTTTGCTTAAAGATTGTTTTTAACATAAAAACCCCTAAAAGTAACTGCTCAGTACCCCTATAGGCATAACTTCTTTAACTTCTGAAAGAGGCTCATTCCACTTATTGCCTAACTATGGCACAATATTGCCCTCAACTGGGGCAACTTTTTGCCATTGCCGGGCACAAAATGATGCGTCGGGAGAAAAATTTCGGTAGGCCTACCATCGCCATTCGGAATATGCTTTCCGGCTACAGGAAGCGTGGTTTTGCTTGTGAAAAACCTTACTCTCAATTTTACCCTTCACCCATCACCTACCCTTCACCTTATCTAGAAGTCCAGCCATCATTGAAGACAGAAGCTGGCCATAATAGATGGCTGGAGCTGATCATAATAGATGGCTAAACATGGGTTCAGAGATGATTTCGCACCCTAAAAAAGTCAGGGTGAAGGGTGGGTGAAGGGTTAGTGGCACCCTTCACCCGTATAAATATCTGGCTGTTAGAAGTTTATGCCTGGTTGGTGAAGGGTGAAGGGTGTTTTTGAAAGTAGCTTTCTAGCTTACACAGAGTTGTTATGAAACGGAAAAGAGAGTGTGTCATAAGTTCATGACGCACTCTCTTCTTGTAGGTAAATTACTGAAATGTTGTTGGAACAGATAGTATAAATGTCTAGGATAGTTCCTTCCCTTTATTTCATGATAACTTTTTCTGTCTTCTTGCTACCATCAGCAAGTGTCTTCACAACGATATTGATGCCTTTCTGAAGACTGTTCTGCTGAGCACCGCTTACTGAAAAGATAGCTGTGCTTACGGTTGCTGCATCTTTAGCTGAAGCAATGTTCTTGATACCGGTAATGATAGAAGTCATCTGACCGAAACCACCCATCTCGTTGGCAGCGCGAACACTCCAGCTACCTGTAGCACCAGCAAGGTCGAGCGATTTCTCTGTTGTCATGGCGAAGAACTTGCCGTCTTTCAATACGATGTACATCTGGGCATCACCTTCCCAAGCGAGCTTGCCATTGCTTTCTGTTGCTGCTGATGCAGACTTCTGAGCTGCGAGTTCTGCTGGCTTCCAGTTGCTGAATACCTTGTCGAGGCTGAACTCGGCTGCCTTCTCGGCTGTGATGATGGTGTT
>ERZ1034901.2109-NODE-2109-length-12971-cov-5.587256_pt1 | contig 12971 bp, 7 predicted proteins | sample MGYA00520628_ERZ1034901 | MGnify/ENA primary metagenome ERZ1034901 (study PRJEB33766, sample SAMN09781783) | gut metagenome | biome: gut microbiome | host: Homo sapiens | place: Madagascar | study: EMG produced TPA metagenomics assembly of the PRJNA485056 data... | reverse complement strand
GTAATGGACAGAAGGGATGGGTTACCTGCCAACGCTGTCACGGGCAGTAGGGAAAACGCCATTGCCACGGCCATTAGCATGGCCACGATCTTCTTGCTCATGTCTTTCCTCCTTCGTTTTTTTCCTTTGTTTTGGGGTCTCGTGTGGTCCAACGCATCCCTCCTAAAACGTGCCAAAAGGTATACATTTTGGCAAAGCAGATCGTTTGGGAAAAACTGGGCTATTTACCGTGATTTTGACGGAAATTCATAGGGAACCGCTCTTGCTTTTTAGGAATATTCGCTGTACTATGTTGTTATAAAGGCGAGTCTCAAAAGGTATACCTTTTGACACAGGGCGTTTGTGGTTTTTGTGCAAAATCATGGAAGAATTTCCTGGCGGGTCGGTCGCCTGGCAAAGCGTCCTGAAAAACTGCACAAAAAAAGAGCCGGGAAGACGGGGGGTTGTCTGCTCTGCTCTGGGGATGGGCTGTAAAATTTTATGAAAAATACCGGTGGTTTTTCGAGTTCTTTTTTCCGACAATATTTTTGTGTTTGTCGGGCGCAGGGCGCGCCGCTCTGCCAAAATCATCCACCGCAGGCCAGGCGGGAATAACTGGGCAGAAAATGGTGGACAATATGGGTGCAAAGACAGGATATTGCATCTTTGGATATAAAATCGCAGGAAAGGTTTGAACGACTATGAAAGCTACTGGTATCGTGCGCCGCATCGACGACCTGGGCCGGGTGGTCATCCCCAAGGAGATCCGCCGCACCATGCGCATCCGGGAGGGGGACCCGCTGTTGAAAACATTGACACCGTGGGAACGGTCACTTTTGGCCCTCTCCCAGTTAGCCGAACGCTTGTAAACGCAGCTATTATTCGGAATAATAGAATTGATATCATTCTGAGCAGATGATATACTATAGCTGGAAAGGATGTGAGTGGATATGACCATCAGAGAAGCTGCTTCTGCCTGGGGCATTACAGAGCGCCGCATCACAGAGCTATGTAAATCAGGGCGTATCCCCGGAGCCTATAAAATGGGGCGCCGCTGGTTCATTCCCGATCATGCGCTCAAGCCAAAGGACAATCGATACCGCAAACACGCAGCCCCTACACTCCCCCATCCCCTGCGAAAGCCGCTTCCTATCGGTGAATCGGATTATCGGAAAGCCTGCACGAATTACTACTATGTGGACAAAACCATGATGATCAAGGAAATCCTGGATGAGCGTCCCGTTGTTTCTCTCTACACACGTCCTCGGCGTTTCGGAAAAACGCTCAATATGAGTATGCTTCGCGTGTTCTTTGAAAAAACGGAGGGGGATACTTCTGTCTATTTCAAAGAAAAAAAGATCTGGGGCTGTGGGAAGGAATATCGTGCGCACCAGGGGAAATATCCTGTGGTCTATTTATCCTTTAAGGATGTAAAAGCCGACTCTTGGGAAGAAACCTATCGGAAGATCCGGCTGTTGATCGCAGCTGAGTTTCGCCGCCATCACGAACTGTCTTCGAGTTCCCAGCTGGATGCGTTTGAGCGGCAGAAGTTTGCGTGTCTTGCATCCGAAACCGCAGACAAAGTAGACTATGAATCGTCCCTTTCCTTCCTCATGCTGTTCCTCCATAAACACCACGGCGTTGCTCCCATTGTCATAATCGATGAGTATGACACCCCGATTCAGCAAGGACATCTGCATGGCTTCTATGATACCGTGACATTCTTCATGCGGAATTTCTTTTCCGCTGGTCTAAAAGACAACGATCATCTGAGTTTTGGTTTTCTGACAGGGATTCTTCGCGTCGCGAAAGAAAGCATCTTCAGCGGTTTGAATAATTTGAAGGTTTACTCTGTCCTGGAAGATCGTTATAGCGAGTATTTCGGTTTCACCCCTGATGAAGTCCAGGAAATGGCAGCCTATTATGATGCCGCTGAGAAGTATCAGGAGCTGTGCGATTGGTATGACGGCTACCGCTTTGGACATACAGAGATCTTCAATCCTTGGTCTGTCATCTCTTACTTCGACAACGACTGCGTCCCCCGCGCCTTCTGGCAATCCACAAGCAGCAACGATGTCATTCACGAAGTCTTGTCTGCTGCCACGCCAAACATCTTGGAAAATCTGGAACGACTCCTGCGCGGAGAATCTTTCGCCACACATATCGATACCAGCATCATTTACCCGCGTGTAAAGGACGCTCCCTCTTCGGTATATAGCTTTCTCCTGGTGGCAGGCTATTTGAAGGCAATCCGTTGTGATGATTTCTATGGGGACGATGTGATCTGTGACGTAGCCTTGCCCAACAAAGAAGTTTCTTTTGTTTACAGCAAAGAGATCCTTTCTCAGTTCCGCTCTATCGTTCCGGAATCTGCCGTGGTTTCCATACGAACCGCCATCCATAAAATGGACGTTAAAACGCTGCAAACGAGTCTGGAGCAATTCCTCCTGCAAACGATCAGCTTCCATGATGCTGCCAGCGAGGCATTCTATCACGGATTGGTCCTTGGGCTGTGCGCCATGTTGGACGGCAAATACCGCCTCTCGTCCAATCGGGAGGCCGGGACTGGTCGTTTCGATATCCAGCTGCTCCCCTTGAAGAAGCAGCTGCCTGGCATCCTGATCGAGCTGAAAGCAGAAAAGGATTGCTCTGAACGTCAGCTTGAGGCGCTCGCCAGCAAAGCACTGCAACAAATCGAGGATCGTTCTTACGATACCGAGATGTTGGCGCAGGGCATCACCACTCTTCTAAAATACGGTATCGCGTTTTCCGGCAAAAAAGTCCGCATTTGCGCCAACAGCCAAGGGACGTGAATCCGCTTCCGCTACTCTAGGAGAAGACCCCCTTTAAATGCTAAAAAGCCCGCTGGACAAATTAACATATCCAGCGGGCTTTTCAGCGTCGTTACGTCTTATCCCAGTATCTCCAAGTGGGCAAGTTGTTGCAATCTCCGTTCTTCCGCAGGGTGATGGGGTTTACACCGTATGCATCGAACTTGCCAAGCAGCGTTTTGATCGCTCTCTCGTCTACCCCTTTCTGCTTGCGATATTCCTGAATGGCAGAGGATAAGCCTCTCGTGCTCGTGAGTTTCAGCAACAGGATCATCCGGTCTGCCAAATCTTTATCACGGACATCCCGTTGTATCTTTGAGACTGCGTCCGGAAATTTATAATGCTGAGCCCTAACAGGGTCAAGTTGATCTGCAAAACGATAGATCATCTCCTCTGCGTTCATATAGGCTGTGTCCACGAACTGGAAGGAAGAATCCTTGCGGTTCAGGGGGAGCTTTCTGAGCAGAGCTTCCCGCCGTAAACTCACCTCCAGGCGCAGGATATGATCGTCAGATAACCTCTTTGGGCATCGATTTCCGTTCTTCAGCTCTTCCACCTTGTCGTATACCTTGAAGGCGGACTCCTTCGTTGCGCACACAAAGTAGGTGGACTTCTTCTTCACAGCCTTGTAGTAGCGAGGCAAATTCCCCTTGCGGAAAATACGCACAATCTCCCGGAGATAGATCTTCTCTTGAAACCACAGGTTCGTGGTCATATCTATCTCAGTGACGCTAAGATCCTCAAAGGTTCTCAGCAGCTTACCATGCTCAGACAAACCGATCACCTTCATGATCTTTTCCATATTCTCCCCAACTTTTTTCCAGCTCTTCTTGCTGGGGACGTACAGGCCAGTCGGCTCATACTCGTTCGACAGAAGTGATCTTGGATTGATAATAAAGGCTAGGGAGTTAGATTTGTCATAGCTCTGCCGCCCAAGGATCTGTACCCCACCGTGTCCGAACGTACGGTTATACATGGTGCGGTTAACGCCAAACGAATCCTGACGCACGATCCAGGAACCTGGAGCTTTGGTCATGAGATCCATGACCTTTTGGATCTGCGAGTACGTCAGATTGTTCGCCGTCATTTGCAGGGTGTGAATCCCGACTTCTTTCCGCTCGATCATCATTTTCTTTCCCTCCTCATCAGTTGGCAGTGGGTGCAGTAGCGACAAGCCTTCGTGTTGGCTTCTCCCAGAAGTTCTAAGGTATGTTGGGCCATACACTGCTTGTCCATTACAAGGTCCACCATGTCTTGCTGCCGTTTCTTTAACCAACGATCCAACCGCTTCGAGTTGGTTGCTTTCTGAGTGACCCAACGGTTCAAGGTCAGATCCTCCTGACTGTGCAGCAGAACCGCATGGGACCGGTTTCCATCCCGTCCAGCTCGACCGTACTGCTGGTAATAATCCATCACACTGAGCGGCAGGCCAAAGTGGAGAACCAGGCGAATATCCGGAACATTGACGCCCATCCCGAAGGCGCTGGTTGCCACCATGATATCCCGTTTGCCTGTGATAAACAGCTTCTCGTGTCGTTCCCGTTCTTCTTCCTCCATATAACTGTGGCACTTTACGATCTGACCTGGAAACTGCTCCTTCAGATAATTGGCCACAACATCCACGTGCTTTTTCGTGGTACAGTAGATCACTGCTCTGCCGTCTTTCTGATACCTCTTGATATTCGTCTTGACCCGCTTCAACTTTTGCTGAAGGGTAAGGCCATTGCAGTCTTCTTCCAGCAGCGTGATGTTATTCCTGACCAAGCTGTTGAGAAAGATCTCCGGATCATGCAGACCGATCGCTTTGATCATCTCCTTGTGATACTCTGCTGGTGCCGTTGCCGTTACCGCAGCAATAACAGGATGGGAGTCCAGACCCTCGATGAAGTCCCGGATGTGCAGGTAGGCATTCCGAAAAGTGTAGCCCCAATCAAGAACACAGTGGCACTCGTCTACCGCAATCATCCAAGGCTCTTTTCCCTGGATCGCCTGTTGGAACGCTGGTGTGTGCAGACGTTCTGGTGTTGTGTATAGAATCCCCACCTCCCCATTGGACAGCATGGACAAAATTCGTTCATGCTTCCGGATGTTGTCATGAGCAAGGTATTCAGCGGCTACTCCCACTTCTTTCAGTTGACGTACTTGGTCCCGTAATAAGGATACCGTCGGCTCTATGATCAAGGTCCACGTTCCTTGTTTGGCTTGTACCAGTGCAGGAATCTGTAGGATCGCTGACTTACCGGCTGAAGTCGGTGCTACTAAGAAGATGTCCTTCCCATTCAGTAACGCATGGATCGGTTTGATCTGGTGCTTGCGTAACGTTTGGATCCCCAGGATCTTCATGGCGTCTTTCACGTCATCTCTTGCTTTCATAGAAAAACCTCCCAATTTGGATTTGCCATTCGGCTTTATCCATGTGTTGGAAGGCGTTTCATTTTATAACGTCTTGTGGCGACAATTTTTGAGAGAGATCTTGGGAAGAGAAACCTACTCCAAACGGCCATAGATGGCCCTTTGAGAAGATTCCCCAAACCTTTGGTGAGGTTTGGTCCATACTTATTAGAGACAACTATAAGAAGCTTCCGGACCATGCTGGAATAAAGTAGTTGATGCTCCCTTCTCGTCAGAAAACCTGGGAAATCCGGGATTTTCCCAGGTTTCCCAGGTTATTCTCATTGCTGCTGAACGATTTTACAGGCCCCTATCGCGACCCTGAGATAGAGGTGCATCCATAAAACACCCCTCTTGGCACAATCTCCGAGTCACTATTCGGACCATGATATTCTCTCAGGTTCCCAAGTTGCGATACAGGAAGGTCACGATCTGCCCACGAGTGCAATGCGCATTGGGGCTGAACGTGGTTTCCGTTGTACCGGAAGTAATGTTCTTCTCTCTTGCCCACTGAACCGCGTTATCGTAGTAGTCGCTACCGTTCACATCCTGAAATCCGTGGTTGCCAGCAGCCACTGGTTCCCCAGAATTCCGATGCAGGAAGGTCACTGCTTCTCCACGAGTACAGGTTTGGTCCGGGTCGAACGTCGTCTCTGTGGTACCAACCGTGATCCCTTGCTCCATAGCCCACAGCACAGCCTGATAGTAATAGGCATCCTCGCTAAGATCGGTAAAGGGATTTTTCGTTGTCTGTGGTACAGGAGACCCGGCAGCCCGCCACAGGAACGTCACGATCTGAGCGCGAGTACAAGAAGCTTCTGCTCCGAAAAGCGTCGTCGTTTGTCCATTGGTGATGCCCCGATCAACGGCCCACTTCACCGCATCGGCATAGTAGGCGTCTTTTTTCACGTCCGTAAAGCCCGTGGAGGGGTCGTTTACAGGGGGCTTGGGATCCGAGGGACGGGAGCTATTACTGCCGCTGCTGGTGTGTCCGCCGGAGCTGCCGGAAGCCGTCGTCACTGTTTGGGAGAGAATATCGCTCCGCCCCACGGGGCTGACTGCATAGCTCTTCAGCGTATAGGCCGTGCCGGAGGAGAGGCCAGAGAAGGCCACCGTCTGCACCGTGCTGACCGTCTTTGTCTCCACCAGCGTGTTCCCCTGGTACAGCGCCACAACATACTGGGTCGCCGCTGGGATATTCCGCCCTGCCCCGGCTGCATTGAGCTGGACAGAGAGGGCATTGGAACCAGCTGTCACGGCGGGCAGCGCAGCCACGGGGACCTTCAGCTGAGCCGACAGCTTCCCATACAGCCCCTCGCCGGTGACGGTCACGGTCGTTGCGATCAGCCGGTCTGCCGGGATGCCGGTGATGGTCTGGGTCGTCTGGCCGTTGCTCCAGGTGTATTGATAGGAGGTGTCTGTCAGGCCCTCTTCCACGGTGGCTGTCATGGTGTAGGTCCCGACGTCTTCCTCAGAAATGGTGATCGCAACTTCTCCTGTGATCTCCCGCAGGTTCGTCACGGCCAGGTACTCTGCTTTCAGCGCATCATACGCCGCTTTCATTTCCTCATAGGTCGGCTCTTCCGAGCGGAGCAGTGCGTCAGAAGCAGACAGCGCTTTCTGGAACGCATTCCAATGTTCAGAACTGCCGTTGGCCTCTTCGGTCAGCTTCTTGCTGTCCGTGACCATGCTGTTCAGAGTCAGCAGCATCTGGAAGACATCGTGCTCATTGGCGATCTCGTCCATCAGCTCATAATAGCAGGAATCCTGGTTGTAGGCCGTCACGACGGCCTTGTGATCGATCCGCAGGCCGTTGTCCTGCATGGCATCCAGGAAACGGTCCAGCAGTGTCTCCGGTAGGTTACAAAGTAGCATAAACTCCGCCGAATATTCCTTGCCGTCATACGCGCTCTTTGCCGCTTCATAGCCGTCCAGTCCGGCCAGATAGCCGACTGTCTCGTTCAGGTGCGCATACGTCATCTCCTGGGCGGGGATGTTCAAGTCCGCCAAAATGCTCCGCAGTCTGGCGCCTCTGGAGCTATCCTGATCCAGGTTATAGAGCACAACCTGGTAGGCCGGGATCTCGTCATCCGCACCGATCACCGGGATGGAAGCGGACACATAGTCCACCTCTTCACCCTCCCACTCCGTGTGGGGCAGGCGCAGCTTGACGAAGAGCTTTTCCCCTGCTTTCAGGTTAGCTGTTTCAAAGAGGGTCAGCGTCAAGTTACCTTTGGTAGCCGCTCCCAGGCGAGAGTTTGCTTTGGCAACGGTACGGCAGGCCGTGTAATTCTCCCACAACTCCTTGTCTTCAATCTCATCGTCTGTATACTCCCCGGAGCAGGCGTACACGGTAACGTCACAGTAGAAGTCATCTCCCATGGTCAGGTACTTATCCGAGTAATCTGTGCTCAGAGAGACGGTCTTCGCGTTGCTCTTGACCGCACTGACCGAGAACGCCGTGTAGGGCGTACCCCAGTCCGGAGAAGGCTCCACGGTAATGACGTTGGACCGTGCCTCTTCTCCGCCAGTGGTCAGGACCAGCTGGAGCTTGCTGCCCGCTTTCAGTTTGCCGATCCCAAGGTAGATCGTCTGGTTTGTGGTAGTCCGATACAGACTGCCAGAGTTCAAAACCTCTGCTGTAGAGGGATCCAATGTATCGCCCGTGAACTGATACAGCTTATAGCCCGCCGAACTGATGCTGCTGTCAAACCGCAGGGAAGCAGAGACCTCCGTCATGCCTGCCGTAACCTTCTGGGTCAAGAGATAGGCAACAGGCTTCTCTTTCTCCGGGGCTTTTGCGACCGTCACCGGTGCAGACTGCGCCAGGACGGTGTTCCCCAAGCCACCGCTCCACAAAACAGCGATGAGCTTGTCATTTTCTTGCAAAGTTTTCGTCAGCTCAATCTTCTGGGAACTGCTGGATGCCGAAGTCAGATACTTGATTCCAACGTAATTACTGGAATTTTGGGTTGGATCAAAGCTGTCTCCCTGATAGGCATACAGCGTCAAGAGAGCGCTGCCGTCAAAGTCCGCTTTGATAGATACGGCGCTGCTGTCTGCCGTCACATTCTTTGTGGTGATCGATACCTGCGCCGCCGTGGATTTCTTTTCGACTGTCACCGGCTGGGACTGGGCTTGCAGTACGCCATTGAGCAGTAGATAGCCCACCACTTTTTTCCCGGCGTCCAGCGAACCAGAGGCAACAGAAACACTGGTTTCCCCGGCCCCCAGCGCCGCAGTATTGCCGACAAGGGTACCCGTAGCCGTAGTAAACTCTGTCGTGCCTGCATCGTAGCTCTTCACCAGCAGGGTCGTGCCGGTGGGGATCGTCCCGCCCAGGGTAAAGGGGATAGATGCAGCGTCTTCTCTCACGCTGCCCTTTATAGCCACCGTAGGCTTCTCCGTCTCCTGAGTTCCAGAGATCAGGACCGAGTCATCCGGCTTGTTAAATACTTTCTCGTAGTCATTGCCAGGAGCAATATAGAGGTCTTCGTTCTGCGTCCAATAGACAACAGCTCGCACTCGATAGCCTGCTTCCAGCGGGTTGTCTGTAAATGTAAATTCCTGATGTGTGAGGGGCTCTTTGACAGCGTAACTTCTCACCAGTGCAATTTGCCCTTCTCCTTCAAAATCAAAAGTTTGTCCCTCCGGATACTGCGCAATCGCAAGATAGATGGAAATTTTCCCTGCTTTTGCATACTGGAAGAAGCGCTCATCCCCCGTCAAAGAGACATGGAGAGAGGTCGCGCCTGCCTGCAGTTCCGTCTCATCAATGGTCGCGTCCGGATACACATAGTCCTGAAAGCCATTGCCGTTCTCGTCCACAACTTCTGGCATCTGAACAGAGTTGACATGACGGTACCAATCATTCCCATCGATGCAAACATATAAACTGGCAATAACCCGGTAGCCCACAGGGACTTTTGTCAAATCCAGCGACAGGCTGCCGCTACCACTCTTTGTGACGGTCACGCTGCCGAGCGACAGCTTATGGTTGCCATCCGGGTCAAAGGCAACTGTCCCGGGATAGGCGTAGAACCCCAAGGTCGCGCTTGGGATCTCATCGTCCAGGGTCACGGCATAGTCTACCGTGGTTTGCTCCTGCCGAAAGTCCTCCGTTCTGGGCTGGTCGTCCTTCAGCATCGTCACGGAGCAGTTTGCCAGGCGCTCCAAAGGCGTTTTGCTGGATGTGGCCTTGGAGATCAGCACGCTGTCAGCCGCCGCATAATACTCATGATCTTCTATTCCTTCGATCCCGTTGCCGTCATAAAACCGAAGCGCCGCCATGATCGAGTTCCCCTCTTTCAGCTCATCCAGTTTATTCGTGGGAATCGTAAATGTATAGGTTCCTTTGCCGGTGAAGACCTGGCTCGTCAGATCCTCCCGGCCCTCGTCATCGCCGGGCTGGGTCTGGGAGGCACTGCCCGTGCTAATACAAATACGGCTCCAATCTCCCCGGTTAGTATACCAGGAATACCCAGAAACTTTCACGGTGATCGTCGTGCTGGACGTGGTGAAGCTCTTCTCCACGATCTCGAAGCTGTCTGTTTCGCTGGCGTCACAGACCACATACTCCCACTCAGCCGTCTTGTCGTCGTCATAGAGAACTACCAGCTTCAGCTTCTCCCCGGCCGTTAGACCGGAAAGGCCGGAGAAGGTCATAGCCTCCCCCATGGCCGGAGACTGCACCTGTGCGATGGGTTCCTCTGCGCCAGCGCGATACAGAGCGGCGGAACGCAGGGTTCTGGCGGTGTCATTGTACCGCTTCATTTTCGGCACAAAAGAAACCGAGGTACTCTCATTCGTCAGTTGGCCTTTGATGTACATCGCAAACGGCACCACAGCCGAAGTGACCGAAATGCCCTCAGAAACGTAATCGTTCGTACCTCCGCTGGCGGATTCTCTGGCCACAGCATACAGCACCTTGCCTGCGGCTGGTGCCGCGCTGAGCGCAAGGGTGTTGTTCCCCGTTTTCAAGCCCGCGCTATAGAAATAGCCCGTATACAAAGCGCCAGAATAGTCGTAGTCAAATACATTGGAAGGGATACTCTCCCCTGCGTCCAGTGCAATGACCTTCAAAACGCCGGAAGACGGCACTCGAGTCAGATTCACCGTGACTTGCTTGGAGGCATCGTCCACAGTACCCACAATGGAAACAATGGACGGTTCCTGTTCCTTCTCCACAGTGATCGCCTCAGAAGTATAATCGTTCGTACTGCTTCCACTGGAATCTCGAATGACCGCAACTGCTTTGTTCCCCGCAGTGGGAGTCTTTGTCAGCGTCAGCGTGTTCTCCCCATTTTGCAGGTTGCCGATAACAGAGAAGTATAAGCTGGTATAGCTATTGAGCTTAGAACTATCATAGCTTTCTCCCGCCTCCAACTCTACGATCCGGAAAATACCCCCGCTCGGCAGATGCTTGAGCTGGACCTTCAGCTCGGTGGTGCGGTTCGTGACCAGCGTCGTTGTAATTGTGGCTGAAGGGACCAGGTCACTGTCCGTGATCTCAACGGCGGCACCGTAGGCATATCTCCAATCCTCCCTCGCATCACTCCAATAATAGAGATATGCCTGTATATTTTGACCCTCGATCAGCTTAGAGGGATCAACGGTAAACGTATACTCGCCTCCCCCAATATACTTTTGCGAACCCAGAGTCGCACGAGGTGGATTACTCATACCCCAATCAGACTCCGTTCCCTCCGGCCCTGTGCTCAGCCGTAGGGTTGCATTTGAAATATCTGTATACCCTGTCACATTCACTGTAACAGAGGTCGTTGATGTTGTGATCCTCTGCGCTTGAATCACGATGCTGTCGCTCTCCGCCGCAAACGCGGACGTTGGCAGCAGCGAGAAGAGCATCATGATCGCCAAGAGTAGGCTGATGGTTCGTTTCTTCTGCATCGGGGTTCCTCCTAAGGTAAGATATGCGCTCCATGGTTAGCTCTAGCTAACCATACTCCAAAAGGAAAGCATCGCCCCCAAAAGTTAGCGATGCTTAACTCCTTTTTAGAATACCTTATCCAGGGCAGGATGTCAAGAGAAAGTCCTACAATCAGTCACCCATGGAGCATACCTAAAAACTGCGTAAATGTATCGCAGATAGGGAATACCCTCTCCGTTTCATGATCATAAAAGACTATCCTTTTATCCTTTACACAAAAAAAGTTGCCCGCCGGATCTATACCAAACGGAAACATGGATAGGAGAGAGCTACCTTCTTTCCGAAACAACTCCACAAACTCATAGATATTATCCATATCGTCTGCATTGTAAGAAAGCAAGCCACCAAACACCTTGTCCCTGTTTCCTCTAAAATCAATGAGGCAAGGCACTGGAACACCGGCATTATGTTCCACTATACAGTTTTTCAAATCATCAGGAAGTTGATAGCAGTACTTAATTTCCAAGTCATCTATCTTAAACTTATCCTTCAATGGAGATACATACTTCCATTGTATATTTTCCATAATCCGCCTCCTCATCGAATACCACCACACCAGATGGTATTGCCACCAGTATGGTTGCTTAGTGCATGAATCCTTGTGGGAACTAATTCCATTCTACCAGGCACTTCACTATGATGCCAGGTCAATCCTTTGATATATGCATCCCCATTCATAATTTGTTCAAGTTGCTGCGGAGTATACTGTTTTATCATCTCTGGATTAGTTTTAATTTCATTTCTCAGCTCTTCTGTGCAATATTTAAAAATATGCACATCTCCAGATTTCCACAGTTCTTTTGGTACCTCAATTGCAATTTTAAATGGAAACTCAGGCACAGTAACCTTTATCTTTTCCGAACCTACCTGGATAGTTTTTTCAACGTAAGGCACACCTGTGATTTCATGAGCCTCTCCTGTAAGTTTCTCGTTGATACATTTTAACACTAAATTTCCTGTAGTATCTATATGTACCGCTTCGATTGCATTATCAGACAAAATCCCTTCTTCCTTAAGCTTTTCAGCAAGTTCCTCAGATATAGGTTGTAGCTCAGTAGATATCTCCTCTGTCGTAAGTTCCCTTCTGCCTTGCTCTAACTTATTTGAAAAGTTCTGCGCTGCATCCATGTCTTTAGCCAATGGCCTATCCAAATCTACCTTGTTAATTTTTTCAAGGGAATACCCTTTAGAAAAGTCCGATAGGGGACAGTCATTGAAAGAAACCTCCGTACCCGTAAAAAACGGATTAGAACCCATGCCTATCATATGACCGTTCCCCTTTCTTTCCGGATATCATCCTCCCAGGCCGCATAGATTCCCAGTTGCTCTGGATAATCTTCGGAGAAGCTTTTCATGAAGCATTGGCAGAGAGACAACTCTAAGTCACGATTCACTTCAGCTACCTGCTCTTGAATTAGCTCTGAAAATCCTCGGTTCAGTTCGTCGAAACTAAACGCTGTCTTAATCAGGTTTTCTACTCGAAGCTTACAGCCGAGTAGTTCGGTAACCGTCTTGGAAAGATCGGCAAATTTTTCGTCCTTCCAAATTCGTAAACTTCCCGTTGCCTGATACTCTCTAACATATTGGCTGATACGGATTTTATCTCTTGTAGGCAGAGAAGCGTTGGGCAGCTCCCTCATGAGCCTGTCAATGTCAAGCTCAGGATGTTTGGGCAATCTATCCCCCATCAAAAGCGTCAAGGTTTCTCGTTTAACCCATGCATCATTACAATTGGAGGACGGATTGACCACTCTCATTTTGTCGTATTGGAAGGGTTGCTCCTGGCCAGAGAACTTGGAAATATGGGATAAGACCGGTTCAAG
>ERZ1034901.2105-NODE-2105-length-12974-cov-6.612276_pt1 | contig 12974 bp, 12 predicted proteins | sample MGYA00520628_ERZ1034901 | MGnify/ENA primary metagenome ERZ1034901 (study PRJEB33766, sample SAMN09781783) | gut metagenome | biome: gut microbiome | host: Homo sapiens | place: Madagascar | study: EMG produced TPA metagenomics assembly of the PRJNA485056 data... | reverse complement strand
CTCTGGCTGTTCTGCTGATACAAAAAAAGCTTATATTGCACAGAATGAATCCGCACTCAAAGAATATGTATTTCCCGCTTATCAGAATCTGATTACTGCATTGGAAACATTAAAATCCAAAAGTGGCAGTTCCGGTGGGCTATGCCGCCTTCCGGACGGTAAAAATTATTACCAGCATCTGGTCAAATGTGAAACCGGCTCTGATCGTTCCATAGATGAATTGAAAGAACTGACCATGACACAGATCCAGTCGGATCTCATCGCCATGCAGACCGTTCTCACTTCGCCTGAATACGCTTCCAGAACAGATTCATCCAATTTAAGCGATACCACATTAGATGCATTCACCTTACAGGACTCAAACCCTGCTGCCATCCTAAACGATCTCCAACAGAAAACTGAACGATTCTTCCCATCCATCGAAGCTGTGAATACGCAGGTAAAATACGTTCAAGCTGACGTGGCTGAATATGTGAGTCCTGCATTCTACATGGTTCCCGCTATCGATAACACCGAAGGGCAGACCATTTACATCAACTCGCTCCATCTGCCGGACGATCTGACTCTATTTACGACACTGGCACACGAAGGATTTCCCGGTCATCTGTATCAGCATGTCTATTATGCATCCACAGATCCCGAACCGATACGCAGTCTCCTAGACTGTGGCGGCTATACCGAAGGTTGGGCAACTTACACAGAGATGATAAGCTATTACTTTTCCGGTTTGTCAAAAGACGAAGCATCCCTGCGCCAACACAATGCTTCCGTTCTGCTTGGTCTCTATGCTCTTGCGGATATCGGCATTCATTACGACGGCTGGAATCTCAAAGATACCATCTCATTCTTCCGTGATTACAGTATTCAGGATGCGGCGACCATCTCAAAGATCTACGACCTGATCACCGCAGATCCGGCAAACTATCTCAAGTATTATATTGGTTACGTTGAATTCATGGAACTAAAAAAAGAAGCAATGAAAAAATGGGGAGACGATTTCTCACAGATCCGCTTCCATAAAGCGGTATTAGATGCTGGTCCGATGCCGTTTTATCTCCTCAGAACAAATGTATTTGATAATTAAAATATATTTTTTATCTTTTCATGGTAAGTTTTCGTAATGTGTGCTATATTAATTATATATGATACTTTATTGTTGCACTATATAATGATGCCAGGGGCAAAAAGTCTAAATCCACATGAGCTTGCTCATAAGTGGATGAAAGACCTTGAGCCCCGCCCCAATATGAGCATAAAAGTGGGATGGTAATCCCACGATATGCGAATGATTGGGAGGATTGTGGGAGTGCAGAGCACGAAACAATCTGCAGGCATCATAATCAGGGCTTTCACCTCAACATCACAGGATATCATTAGCTTACATAAAAGCTAATATTCGAGACAGGCGAAGAAAGGAGTTATTATGGAAGAAATGGGTATGACTAACGAACAATACAAAGGTATGCTTCTCGACGAGCTGGAAGACTGGCAGGAAGTTCGAGAGCTAGCTTTGGAGACAAATAACGAAAAGATTTTGAAAAAAGCAGATCAACAGATTGCTAAAATTAATGAAAAAATAAAATTCTAAATTAAGGGACATCAAGGGGAGGGTGGACCTGCCGCCACTCCCCCGACATTTTTAATATAACATATCTTACCGTATATTGGAACTATACTTCTTCTTTACTCTATCCAATATTTCCACTCATTACATCCGTGAATCTCCGCGATCACTGACCAGCTGATATCCAACGCTTGCTACTCTTCTGGACAGACATCCTCTGCATTCCGCAGCCTCTTCACCCGTACAGATCTTATTGTCATACAGTTCATACTGCTTTCGGTTCTTCACCGGAGACAGATTCGGCATTACAACATTTGCTCCCGCCTGCAATCCTTTTTCACGTCCCAGCGGATCCATTGTTCCCAGTGCCGTTGTCGCAGGAAGCAATACTCCCGGAAGCAATATCCGGATAATGGATAATAATAGTAACGTCCGCTCTACACTTCCGGCTTTTTCTTCTGCATATCTGGTGTCGTGATGCGGAATAAATGGTCCGATTCCTACCATATGAGGCTCCAGTTCTTTTAAGAAAACCAGATCCTCTGCCAGATCTGAAATCTGTTGCCCCGGTGCACCTACCATAAATCCGGCGCCCACCTGATATCCAAGTTCTTTCAGATCATAAAGACATTGTTTGCGTTTCGATAATTTCATTTCTGCCGGATGAAGCTTCTGATACATTTCATCACTCGCTGTCTCATGCCGGAGCAGATATCTGTCCGCACCCGCTTCTTTCCACAGCCGGTATGTCTCTTTCGAATATTCTCCTACAGACAATGTGATCGCACACTCCGGATATGTCGCCCGTATCTCCCGGACAATCTCCGCCAGTTTTTCATCTGTATAGTACGGATCTTCACCCCCCTGCAGTACAAATGTCCGAAATCCCAGCTCATAGCCATTGGCGCAACAATCCAGTATCTCTTCCTTTGTCAGACGATAACGTTTTGCATTTCGGTTACCATTTCTAATTCCGCAATAATAACAGTTGTTCTTGCAATAGTTGGTAAATTCAATCAATCCACGAGTATAAACATCTGTGCCATAATATTTTTTTTGAAGCCGAACTGCTTCCTCCTTTAGCTGCTCTCTGGTCTGCACATCTGCCTCTGCCAGCCGGATCAATTCTACATATTCTTCCTTTGTCAATTCATGTGTGTTGATAAATTTTTCTGCAATATTCATATTATCTATTCTATACATCATTCAGAAAATGGTCAAACATCAATCACATTCTCATCACATTTTTTGGATAGACTAAATTCAAGTTTTAAAAATTATGTTTCTTATGAAAGGGGTTTTAAATATACGTAAAGAAAAATTATGGAGAGCATTATTCTGCGGAGGTATTGCGTCAGCAATGATCCTCACCGGATGCAGCCAGAGCTCCGGCAATTCACTGGAAGTCTCAGACACATCCGTATCTGGCACAGTTGAATCCATCGACGGCAATACCATTACACTTACTACTTCAAACGGTATGAGCGGGGGACCTGGCGGACAGATGGCGGGAAATGGACCTGGTGGTGATATGGGTACTCCGCCAGATGGAAATGGTGGCTCCGGCGATTCCAACTCAGGCGATTCCGGTTCACAGACACCACCTGAGAAACCAGATGATGCCAGTGATAACAACGGTAACAGCTCCGACAGCGACATGACCTGGGAACTGGTATTAAAGGATACTTCTGTATTGAAAGATTCAGATGACAAATCTGCCAAATTAAGCGATATCGAAGAAGGTGATACACTTACTGTAACGGTTGATGAAGACGGAGAGATTACCTCCGTTGTAATCGGTGGTACACAAGACGGTAATAATTCTCAGGGTATAACCGACTACAGTGCCCTGCAGGAATTTACCGAAGGCACAGAAGTATCAAATGAAACTTACAAGTCTACGAACTCCGATGAAAATGCAATTCATATTTATAATGGTGCTGAAGTAACATTAAATAAGATTAAAGCTTCCAGAGATTCTGATGACAGCACCGGCGGTGACAATTCCAGCTTCTATGGCGTAGGTGCCGATGTGCTGACTACCGATGGTACAGCCTATGTAAATGGCGGTACATTTACCACAGATGCCAATGGTGGTGCCGGACTCTTTGCCTACGGTGATGGTACGATCTACGCATCCGATGCCAAGATTAGCACATCAGCCGATACTTCCGGCGGTATCCATGCAGCCGGAGGCGGTACACTCTATGCCTGGAACCTGGATGTCACGACAAAGGGTAATTCCTCTGCTGCCATCCGAAGCGACCGTGGTGGCGGAACCATGGTAGTAGATGGCGGAAGTTATACCTCCACCGGCACCGGATCTCCTGCGGTATACTGTACTGCTGATATTTCCGTAAATGACGCTGATCTGACAGCTGAAGGTTCTGAGGGCATCTGTCTGGAAGGCAAGAACAGCCTGCGTCTGTACGACTGTGATCTGACAGGAAACATGTCCGATGATGACCAGAATGACTGCACCTGGAATGTAATCCTTTACCAGAGCATGTCCGGTGATTCCGAAGAAGGTGAAGGAACCTTCCAGATGACCGGCGGCAGCCTTAGCGCACAAAACGGTGGTATGTTCTACACAACAAATACAGAATCCACATTCTATCTTTCAGATGTAGATATTACCTCTGCTGACGATTCCGAGTTCTTCCTGCGCTGCACCGGCAATAACAATCAGCGTGGCTGGGGCGAAAGCGGTTCCAACGGTGCCGATTGCAATTTCACTGCTGCTTCCCAGAAAATGGAAGGCGATATCATCTACGACAGCATCAGTAACCTGGACTTCTACATGACTGACAACAGTACCTTAACTGGAGCCTTTGCAGACGACGAATCCTGCGCCGGCAATGGCGGAGACGGCACATGTAACGCTTACATCAGCTCTGACTCTACCTGGATTGTAACCGGAGACAGTACTCTGACTAGCCTTGCAAATAAAGGAACGATCAAAGATGCTGATGGTAATTCTGTTACCATCAAAGGCACAGATGGAACTGTCTATGTACAGGGCACCAGTTCTTACACAATTACCGTAGGAAGCTACAGCACATCCGCTGATATGTCAGGCGCTGTATCTGCTGATTCCTTTTCCGATCACGCTGTCGACAAGCCGGACCAGCTTCAGTAGTCAAAGGATGCCTGGAATGAAAGAGTATAGAAATATGACAGGACAAGATTTTATTTATGTTTTCGCAAGAACTTCTTAAGAAATTTTCTTTTTCTTTTAGATAAAGAACATATTTCTGTCATATTTCATCTATATACTATAAGACAGATAGTTGAAAGACCAACAACTATCTCCCTCATAAAGTTAACACTGTAGACCGATTACAGTGCACACTTTACTCTCATTCCTTTTAGATAACTATAACGACAAGAAACCCCTTCACAGCCAGCCACTGTGAAGGGGTTTTACGTTATATAATTAGAATCGATACAGATTCTTATATCTTCTCTTATCCTTTGCCGCCAGAATCCCTGTTAATCCCAGGAACAATGCGCCTGTCATAAGCACTATGATCCAGGTAAATGTCGGCGTGGAATTCTTATAGATCACACCGATCAACATCTGATATCCACTCATTACACCAATCCTTGTCACTTCCATCAGACCATGCACACGCCCTCTGTGGCTGGCTGGCATACGTCTGGTCAGATACGGACTCTCTGCCAGCATATTAGATACCTCGCCCCACGTCATCACGATCATTGCCACATAATAAAACGGTATATGACCGGCAAATACAAGAAAAATTCCATATCCAAAAAGCATCATCAGATATCCATACATAGTCTTAACAGGCTCTGAAAACCGCTGTAATAATTTGGTAAATATCGGTGTGAATATAACCACGATAATACAATTCACACTGGTGACTGTTCCATAGATCACTGCTCCGGTATCTCCATGCAGTCTTACCAGATCCATTGGCACCAGATAATTATACATCTGATACATTGCGCCGTATCCGCTGGCTGTCAGGATATATAACAGGATCAGCCTGTTTTCCCGCAGGATCGTCCACAGACTCTCTCCATGGCGGTCTGTCTGATAGACCGCTTTCTGGCTGACATCTTTTACAGGTGTAATATTCTGCACAAATAGAAAAATCAAGACTGATGAAATCCCAATGGATATTCCACTGAGCAGAAACGCCAGCCACAGATAATTACGGAACATAAATCCTGCAACTGCCGAAGCCATAACGCCTCCCAGATTGCCCATCAGATACTGTAACGAATACCCTCTTTCCCGATCCTCCGTCAGCGTAATGTCTGCCGTCAGCGAATTATATGAAGGATTCTCCATATTCTGACAGGTAGATGCAATAAACATCAGCACAATGGATTTACCGCTAAGTGGTATCAAGCCGCAGATAATATAACAGACCACCGATACAATATCCAGATAAACAATATTCATTTTCTTACTGAAACGGTCTGCCATTTTACCTCCGACCAAATTCGCCGGAATCGATAAAATACCCATAAGCGCTGTTACCCATGCGACCTGCACCGCATTCATGCCAAGCTTCTGACTCAGTATCATCGTCAGCATCGGCCGAACCATCGCGCCCATTGCCGTCACCAAACGGCCAAAACATAATATGTAATTCTCTCTTCTCAGACCTTTGTATTGTGATATGATATTGATATTCATGACATTTTCCTGATTAATTGAAATAAGTCTTCTTCACTTCTGGCAATCGACGTGCGTTCTGGAATATCCTCTGGCACTTCACGTCCTCTCCGCTCTAACCAGATAGCATTCCAACCTACGCCTGTTGCTCCTATGATATCCTTTTCATAAGAATCCCCTACATATACGATGTCCTCGGGATTCTGCGTACCCATCTTTTTACTGACATACTCAAATATTCCGCGTTCTGGTTTGTTGACGCCCACATCACCAGATACAAATATATACTCTGGATTCACCCATCGTTCCAAATTCAGTGTCTTTATCTTTCTCCACTGATGTGCTGACGGTCCATTGGTAATAACGCCAAGCTTCATCCGCTCACCACAGTATTCCAATATCTGCCGCATCTGATCCGATACCGTAATCTGAGTACCATAGTATACATAGCGTTCCTGATATCTTACCGCCTGTTCATCCGTAATCGGTAAATGAAACTCCTCCATGGCACGCTTAATACGGTAAATGTACATTTCTTCTTTTGTCATTTCACCCCGCCCCATGGCCTCAAAACTCTCATCACTATAATAGCGATTCGCCTTAAATAAATCTACCAACGATATGCCTTTTAATTCTCCAAATACATCCCTGCAGGCTCTGTCAAATATCTCCTGCTGATCATACAATGTGTCATCCACATCAAATAATATAGCTTTCATTATCCTTTTTCTCCTCTTACCAGCCGATACATCTGTAATGCTTTCCTGCATTTTTTATAATCCGGATAGTACCTCTCTACCTCCTGCCAGAATGCAGCCGAATGATTCATATGCCTCCGGTGTGCCAGTTCATGCACTACCACATAATCCATCAGTTCATCCGGAAGATATGCAAGCTGATAATTAAAATTCAGATTGCCTGCTGAACTGCAGCTTCCCCATCTGGTCTTCTGGTTACGGATCGATATCCTACCATAACTCACACCCATTACCTTACTGTAATACTCTACACTAAATGTAATCTTAGTTCGGATCATATCCTTTTCTCTGGCAGTCAGCGTCTCATATATCGGTGCGCCAGTCGACCGTCTCTCGGCACTTTTCAGTTTCACCATTGCCGACTTCTGCCCGATCCATTCCTTATGTTCTTCCAGGAATGCTCTCACATGGCTGTCCGGTATACGGTTCGGAACTCTCGCAACGATTCTGCCATCCTGCCGTATTTCCAATCCCATACTGCGTCTCGCCGAATACCGTATTTCAATATGTACTTCTTCTCCATCTATTATCATTACATAGTCTGTCATCAAAATGTCTCTTCTATCTCAGCCAATCGTACGCGAAATCCATCCAGGCACCAGGCATCAATCTCTTTATCATAGCTATAATAGCCACTTTTCTCCGGGCACTCCCGAAGCCACATCAATACAGTGCGACGAAATGGATCTACGATCCAGCACTCTCGTACTCCTGCTTTCTGATACTGTTCAAGTTTCGTGTTATAATCATAACTTGAATTGCTCACAGATACAACCTCTATTACCCAATCCGGTGCACCTTCACATCCTTTATCCGTCAAGATATCTTCTCTGCATATCATAGAAATATCTGGTTCCACAATCACAGAACCATCCTGAAATAATCGCACACCAAAAGGCGCACTATATACCTTACATTTTCCTTTATGCTTCCTGATATAATCTTTTATCAAATACATGAGCTCTGAGACAATCCACTGATGCATACGGCTTGGCTGTCCCATCATATATAATCTGCCATGAATCAGTTCCGCTCTGGTATGCTCCGATATACGTTCCCAATCTTCCTCTGTATATTCTCTTGCATAATATCGATAAGGCTCCTCCCGGATCATCATAGGTCTGTGTTCAATTGCATTATAAGCAAACGGCATTCGATCTCCTAATGAAATAGCCTGTTCCATTGCCAGTAATCCCTCATAGGAATACTCTTTCGTTTGTTCCAATAATATTGCCTTCACATCCTCTTGCTTTATACCGGTAAATTCTGCAATATCTTCATAAGACATCTTCTTTAATAATCTCTTTTCATTCAGTTCCTTAATATCCATACCGTTCCCTCCTTGTATCTATTTTATTTCTACACATTAATTATGTCAATACTTTTTACACTTATATTTTATAAGCAGTCAGTATTTATACATATGTATTAATTCATCTTTTTATTTTCGCAAGAACTTCTTAAGAAATTTCCCGATTCTTTTAGAGAAATAACATACTCCTGTCATATTTCTTCTCTATACTATAAGGCAGATAGTTGAAGAACAGTCAACTATCACCCTCATAGAAGTTGAACACTGTACCAGACCATACAGTGTTGCACTTTACTCTCATTCCTTTTAGATAACTATAGTAACCGAAAATCCCCCGCAGCCAGCCACTGCGAGGGATTTTTCATTTTCCAAATTTAAACTTTGTGAATAGAAAGTTTCTATTTCTTTCACAAACTGAACACACTTCTGTCACATTTTCTCATTATACTTAACGTCAGATAGTTGAGGACAGACAACTATCTAACCTCACAAAGTAGTACACTGTAGTCAGCATTTAACAGTGTTATGCTTTACTCTCATTCCTTTAGTAACTTTTTAAAAAACGAAACCCGTTAGCCCTATGGTTAGCGGGTTTTCGCTGTCCTGTTATATTTCTCCATCCCTGTTATACCCACTTTTTACCCACCTTTGTGTATATTTTCATCATATTTTACTATCCAAAACAAAAAAATGGGCAGTCATAATTAACCACCCATTACTTAAATTATTTTTCAATATGCATCTTTTTTAGCTGTTCAATTTGATTTCTTCTTTCATATATAACTGCTGTTACCTGAACCTTCATATTAATCTTATCTACCCAATAATACACAAGAAAATTTTTTACAACCATTTTCCGGATTTCCTCCGTTCGCCAAGGTTCTTCATCCACCAGTTGAAAACGTTCTGGAAAACTGGATAACTTCATAATGCTGTCTTCCATTTTATCCAAGAGAGTGTTCGATGCATCAGGTGCAAGTAATTCATATGAGATATAACCAAATATCTCTTCCAACTGCTCCTGCGCCTGTTTCGTAATCTTTACTTCGTAGATTTCGGACAATCCTATACCTTCTTTCTTAAATCTGCGAATACATCTTTTGCCAATCTTGAATCATCTGATTTTGCCTGCATAAGACCTCGTTCCATAATAGAATCAAATTGTGTATCTGTCATTTCATCTCTTGTAGTAATCGTTCTTGGAATGCTTACAGAAAACGGAACTCCATTATTTGCAATCACCTGTCTATATGTCATATCAATAAAAACAGAAACTGGAATCCCTAACTTTTCTAAAATAGCCTCTGCTGATTCTTTGATTTCCGGTTGTATTCTTGCTGTAACATTCGCTGTTTTAACTGCCATATCAAGCACCACCTTTCAAGAATATCGTACTACTTTGTATAGCTGTTTGCAATACAAAATAGTTCAATATTCTTATTTTATAACTTCTACTCTATCCAAGTTTCTGGTATACCTGATCAAGTTTATCCATATCGCATTTAGATTTATCATCTGTAACATGAGTATACAAATCTAACGTGATTGCAACTGAAGAATGTCCGAGCCATGTTTGCACAGTCTTAGCACCAATACCACTTTCAAAACATCTCGTAGCAAACGTATGGCGTAATGCATGCGGATAAAAATGTTTCATCGGACTTTTTCCTTTTTTTGCCCGATCTCTGTTAATATCTTCCTCAATCAATTGTAAATCCTTACGAAATTCTCCTACTCGTCGTGGTTTCCCTTTGGAATTTACAAAAATCAGATTCTCAAAACCTTTCAATGGACTCCACTTATTGGCATGAAATTTTAATTGTTTCATTAAAAATCTTTGCCTTTTTAGTGCATGATATACATCTAATTGCATTGGAATAATTCGTTTCCCAGTCTTTGTTTTAGGTTCCTGATTCTTAAATACATATTTACCTGTTTTTTTATCTCGCATGTATAATAAGGTTTTATTGACATTAATCTCACGTCGTTCAAAATCTACATCATCCCAAGTTAATGCCAGTATTTCTCCTGCTCGCATCCCTGTCCCAAGTGCAACTCTTACTAATGTTTCGCATGCTCTATTTTTTGCATACTTCAATACCTCTTTCTGTTCCTCTACCGTCAGTACTCTTTGATCCCTTGTTGTAGTTTCAGGCAGAATTACACCTCCGCAGGGATTTTTCATGATTATTCCATTCTCTACAGCCAATCGGAACATTCCATTTAAAATATTGTAAGTATCTGCAATTGTCTTAGTCGCATACCCATCATCAGCCATTTTATTTAGTACTCTCTGTAAAACGATTGGCTTAATATGTTCCATCTTCCGCTTCCCCAACTGCTTCTTAATATACTGGTTATAATAGTCCGTATATCGAATCAGTGTACTTTCTTTCACTGTATTACTTTTATAATCATCAATCCACGCTTCAAACCACTTATCAAGACTTATACTATCAAGCTTCCCTTTTAAGCCATGCTTCACCTCATAATACAGCTCATTCTTTTTTTCTACAGTTTCCTTAATCGTTTTTCCATATACAGAATATGGCACATTATCATATTTAAATCTTCCTTCATAGGTTCCATCCGCTCTCTGGCGAATACCTCTCGGCAGTTTTTTACTATTGCTTGACATTCTATTTTCCTCCATTTTTAAAGGGGATCTGCATTTCTACAGATCCCAAAAACTTACATTGCCAATGATTCGATATAGGCATCCATGACCTTCACAAGATATAACTTTCGCCTGCCGATCTTAATAATAGCGCCAGCTTCTCTCGCTACTTTATCCACAGAGTCTCCACCCAACGAATAACGTTCTTGCGCCATTTCTCTGTCTATAGTCACAATTTCATTGCTTTCATTTGTATTTTGTTTTCTTTTCCTCATGCTATATATCCTCCTTCTCAACAACCGTATATATTTTTTTACCATCTGAAGCCTTATCTTCAATCAATTTCAAATTGTAACGTTTACATATTTCAACGAGTTTTTCCTTTGAAAATGACAAATTCTTTGTAACAATATCTCCAATCAAGTCCTCACGAAAATCTCTGGCAAGCTTACTTTTGATCTCTTGCAGTTCCTCTTTGGAAACATTTTTTATAGCAAGCAATCGTTGCTTCAATTCTTGTATTCGCTCCTCACGATATGTCGATTTGAGAACAATCAAATCATCCGGAGTTTTTCCAATCCATGCAATCTGCGCTTTCGCCACTTCTTCTGGTTTTCCCATCGCTAATCTTAAAAATTTCAAATAAGTCAGATAGGAATTGCCAATTTTTTCCTTTGCAAATTCATTTATTGTTACAGCATAGTCGTTACCCAATATACGATATCCTGATTTTTCCTGGCTATAATATACCGTTTCCTCATCTGCAAGTACCACCATATTCCGTCCGAAATTGTCTTTTTCATCCCATAGTTGCATCAATAGAGAACCTTTTTGCCCTTTTATTCCATGAGAAAATTCCTCAATTTTGTCTATTTTTTTCTTCGCTTGCTCTATCCTTTTCTCATAATATCCAGCTCCACGAGGATAGATGTACAAACAACAACTTTCGGATGATTCACTTCTCACTCTTCCCATCATTTGTAAAAACGAGAATTTTGAGTCAGTTGCAATTACAATATTTCCTACTTCCGAATCATGGATCGATACTCCGTTATCCAGTACAGATGTTGTCAATAATACTTTTGGCACTACCGTATGGCGAATTGCCAGTTTTCGAATAACAGAATCCTTTGAATTTTCATCCATAATTTCTGCATTCAATATAAAAATCTCCTGCGCCTTTATTTTTCCTTCAGTTTGCAACATGTTTTTTAATGATTCTGCCCGGCTTTTATCATCCACAAAAATAATTGTCTTTGCTCCTGATTCTCCAATCTTTCTGCATAAACTTTGAACATCTTCCAAAAAGTAACACTTGAAACGCGAGTAATCTGCAAACTTTGAATAATCGTATATTTTTAGAATATTCTGCTCATCACTCACATTGCTCAAAATTCTTCCACACATTTCTAACGTATGTTCAATCAATGGCATAACCTCCTCCGGCGTTGCAGTTATAAAAATCATGCATTTTCCAAAACAAATTTTTATAAGTTCCTGTAGCAAAACATATGTTCCGTATGCGTTAAAATCTGAATCAGCGTAAAAATAGTGTGCTTCGTCACAGACAACCACATCAATTTCTTCTAATATTTGCTCGATACATTTTCTCTGTTTTAGCTGTTCTGCAAGGGCTTGATAAGTTAAAATCTGAACTTGTTGCTGCATAACGCCATATCGTTCATACTTCTCAGCCAGATCAAAAAGGTATTGATCTCTCAACAATCTGCGATTGCATAGAATCGCAATTTTCCTGTCACGCGCTATACAATACGGCAAAAATTCAGACAATATGAATGTGGTTTTCCCCATCCCTGTGGGTGCAATCAACATAATTTTCCTTCCATATAACCATTTTGAATATTCCGACATAAGAATTTCATCGGCAATATATCGTTTCGTCATTTTTGATCCTCCTTATTTTTCCACGCGCGCTTGGTTTTTTTTTCTTTTTTTGCTACACTTGCATTAAACCACGCAATATCAAAGTGCACAAATGGGAAAATTTCGGATTGAATTTTTCCCATTTGCAGGAGGAAATTCTATGAACAAACCAAATGCTGAATCTCAGG
>ERZ1034901.2103-NODE-2103-length-12979-cov-105.209301_pt1 | contig 12979 bp, 10 predicted proteins | sample MGYA00520628_ERZ1034901 | MGnify/ENA primary metagenome ERZ1034901 (study PRJEB33766, sample SAMN09781783) | gut metagenome | biome: gut microbiome | host: Homo sapiens | place: Madagascar | study: EMG produced TPA metagenomics assembly of the PRJNA485056 data... | reverse complement strand
ATTTTGGCAACGCAGATGCCGTGCCGCAGCTGCCGGAGCGGTGCTTAAGCCGTAAAGCGGGAATTGTGCGGTGTTGCCCTATATTCCTGATGGCGGCAATAAGCACAGACACGGAATAGAACAAATAGAAAACCAGCCGCCGGCTTCAGGGATTTTCCCCTGCCCGGCGGCTGGTTTTGGTCTATTTGCTTTATTCTGCCCGGATAAATATCAGCGGGTCAGCCCGCCTTTGCCGATAAACAGCAGGCGATCAGGCGATGACAAAGTGGTAGATCAGCGACACAGCAATGATGAGCGCACAGACCACTGCGGTGATGGGCGGTGCCCAATGGATGATACGCTCGGCCATTACATCGTCCTCGCTCTCTTCGTCATCGTCCGCATAACGGCCACGGCGGGGTTCTTCGTCATCGTCGCTTTCCTCTTCCTCATCATCGAACATGCGGGTATGCTCGTCCTCTTCATCCTCTTCATCGGCAAACAGATGGCCTTTGGGGACATAGCGGCGCACGCGGTCCATTTCGGCGTTGGTTGCTTCGTTGTCCTCGTCCTCTTCTTCCGGTTCCTGGGCCGGGGCGGGCGGGGTGAACTGTGCGGTGGGCTCCTGGCTGATGGCTGCCTGAGCCGCGGCGGCGGTGGCAGCGGCCTGGGCTGCTACGGGGTCAACGCCATTGGCCACGGCGTTGATTTCACGCTGCTGCTGTTCGGCGGTCTGCCGGGCTTCCTCCAGGATGCGGGTCAGGGTTGCCTTGATGTAAGCGCGGTCGCCGCCGCACTCGCTGCAGACGGAAACAGCTTCCTCGTTGGGGTGGAACGCGCCGCAGGCGCAGAACCAGCCGTTTTCGGTATCCTGCGGGACGCAGGTCAGCATCTTATTGTTGGTGCGGGTCTGAAGTGTGCGGGCAATAGAGCCAGGCAGCACACGGGGTGCCTGCAGGCGGACACGCTTATAATTACGCAGATCCACGCCGCGGCCGTTCAGGAAAGCACGGTCCTGCTCAATTTCCACGCTGGAAACCGGCGTATCGCTGACAAACACAGCGTCATCGGCACCAAACAGTTCGCCGGGCTGCACATTGAGCTGCTCATAATAGAAATCATCCTCGCACAGGATCTGACCAGAAGCATCTTTGCACTTGAAGTGGATGATAAAGCCGGTCAGCGGTTCTGTGCCAACATTCTTAAAGGTCAGGCAGACCGCAACTTCACCCGTGACATCCCCTTTCAGCAGCTCAACACGGACAAACTGGACCGGGCTGCCGGCAGTGTAATAATTGGCACGGGATTGCGCCATCAGGGAAAAATTTTGATCCATTGTGTTTCACCTTGCCTCAATTTTCATCAGACGGTTCGGAGGGCTGTTCCGGCGCGGCGGGCTGCTCTGCCGATGCAGGGGCTGCGGCAGGCGCGGGGGTATCCAGCCCAAAGGGTGCCAGGTTTTCGCCTTTCATCAGGGCGTCAAACTCTTCGCCGCTGATCTTTTCGCGTTCCATCAGCACACCGGCCACACGGTGCAGCTCAGTCATGTGCTCGGTCAAAATGCGGCGGGCCGTCTCGTAAGATTCATCCATGATATCACGGATCTCATTATCAATTTCGGACGCCGTATTTTCAGAATAGCCCTTGCCCTGGCCAAAGTCTCGGCCAAGGAAGGTTTCGCCAGGGTCGGTGCCATAAACCACCGGGCCCATGCGCTCCGAAAAACCATAGCGGGTCACCATGGCGCGGGCGGTATCCGTGGCACGCTGCAGGTCGTTGGAAGCACCGGTGGAGATATCATCCAGCACCAGCTGCTCCGCCACACGGCCGCCCAACAGGCAGACAATGTTCTCGTTCATGGCGGTCTTGGTCACATAGCTGGGGTCTTTTTCCGGCAGATACATGGTAAAGCCGCCTGCCGAACCACGCGGGATAATGCTGATCTGGTGCACGGGATCATGCGTTTTGCAGAAATAGCCGGTAATGGCATGGCCGGCCTCGTGGTAAGAGGTCAGGCGCTTTTCGGCATCGGTCACAACGCGGCTCTTCTTTTCGGGGCCAGCCACAACCTTGATGGAAGCTTCCTCGATTTCGGGTTCGGTGATGGCCTTTTTGCCCTTGCGCGCAGCCAGCAGGGCGGCTTCGTTGACAAGGTTTTCCAGGTCGGCACCGGAGAAGCCCGCGGTGGACTTGGCGATGGTTTTCAGGCTGACATCGGGGCCAAGGGGCTTGTTCTTGGTGTGAACGCGCAGAATCTCCTCGCGGCCCTTCACATCCGGCAGACCAACATAAACCTGACGGTCAAAACGGCCGGGACGCAGCAGAGCCTTATCCAGAATATCGGCGCGGTTGGTGGCAGCCATCACGATAACGCCGTCGTTGGCGTCAAAACCGTCCATCTCAACCAGCAGCTGGTTCAGGGTCTGCTCGCGCTCGTCATGCCCGCCGCCAAGGCCGGCACCACGCTGACGGCCCACGGCATCGATCTCATCAATAAAGATGATGGAGGGCATTGTCTTTTTGGCTTTTTCAAACAGATCGCGCACACGGGATGCGCCGACGCCGACATACATTTCCACAAAGTCGGAACCGGAGATGGCATAGAACGGAACGCCGGCCTCGCCTGCACAGGCACGGGCCAGCAGCGTTTTGCCGGTGCCCGGAGGGCCGACAAGCAGAACGCCGTGGGGAATGCGCGCCCCCAGGGAGTTGAACTTTTCCGGTGCTTTCAGGAACTGAACCACTTCCTGGAGTTCAGCCTTTTCTTCATCCGCACCGGCAACATCGGCAAAGGTTGCCTTGCGCTGGCCTTCCTGCTGGTCCTTGACCTTGGCACGGCCAACATTCATCAGGCCGCCGCCACCGGCACCGCCGCGGTACATGGACATGAAGAGCAGCACCACGCTGCCGATCATAAAGGCGTACAGGATGATCTCAAACCAGGGCACGTTGGTCTTAACGGCGACCATATCGTACTGCATGGGCGCATCCGGGTTGGCTGCATTATACTGGTCGATATAATCCTTGAGGTAGAATTGCAGGAAATAAGAAGGATACGGCAGCTTGTAGGTAATGACCGCTGCCCCGCCGTTCTTGGGGGCGTAAGCATCGGTGCCATCGCCGTAAATTTCTGCAAGCAGGCCGTTGGATGTTTCGCTGGACGTGCCGGATTCCGGCAGCGGATGTTCACCTTCTTTCACGCTCATCTCGATAACGCCGGTGTTCAGGTCCAGGTTAAAGTAGGTGACCTGATTGGATTCAAAGTACCCCATGGCTTCGGACAACATCATGGTGCTCTTGCTTGAGGCAAACAGGCTGGAATAGCTGGAGATCATCACGAGTGCTGCCACCATCAGGACAGCGGCAATGATAATGCCGCTGAAACGCGGTTTGTGCTGCAAAAAATCAACTCCCTGTCAAAATCCGCCAAAACGGCGGGCGATTGGTTATTCTGCCAAGACAGAATTTTATTTGGAATATACTTCCGGTTTTAACACGCCGACATACGGCAGGTTGCGGTACTTTTCGTCATAGTCAAGGCCATAGCCCACAACAAATTCATCGGGCACTTCAAAACCGCAGTAGTCCGGCTCAATATCCACCTTGCGGCGGCTGGGCTTGCTGAGGATGGTGCACAGGCGCACGCTGTTGGGGCGGCGCAATTTCAGCATGGGCACCAAGTGAGACAACGTGACGCCAGTATCCAGAATATCCTCCACGATCAGAACATCCTTGCCGGAAAGATCCTGATCCAGATCCTTGACGATCTTGACAAGGCCCGTAGAAGTGGTGTTGGCACCGCCATAGCTGGAAACCACCATAAAGTCAATGCTGCAGGGTTCCGTGATGGCGCGCATCAAATCGGCCATGAACACCACGGAGCCTTTCAGGATAGACACCAGCAACAAATCTTTGCCCACGTAATCGCGGCTGATCTGTGCCCCCAATTCAGCCACCTTGGCCTGCAGCTGCTCTTCCGAAATCAAAACCTTGGCGATATCATTGTTCATATCATGCATGATCTGTTCCTCCAATATTATGATCTTGTTCCTGCTCCGGGGCCGCAGGCTGGCGGCTTTGCCGAATCAACAGGATCTGCTTTGTCCCATCATCCGGGGACAAACCGTCCGCAAAGCCTGCCCCCCACAGCCAAAGCACCTGGCTACCACAGGCCAGCAGCGGCATCAGCGTCCGTTCAGCCACAGGAACTTTTGCCTCATTCAGATATTTTTTGAGCGTTTTGCCAACGTGACGTCCCGCCGGGCGGAACGTATCGCCGGGTTGGCGGGTCCTCACAAAAATATTCTTATTTATTTTAGCATAATCTGCACAATAGGTGTAGTCTTTTTTCAAAAATGATGGATTTTTCAAAAAAACTTCATAATTTAGTTGTTGAATCTCCAGCTCATAGCCCCCTGGCAGGCAGTAAACGCCGGTTTTTAGCTGCTGGTGCGGCGCGGGAATGGCTTCCGGCTGCATTTTTAGCACTGAGCGGCAGTACAAAATGCCGTTTGCCGCGGTCCAGCAGGCATCCGGCGTCAGCTGTACCGCACCGCTGCCCTGCCGAACAATGGCCGCAAGAGCCTGCACATATTTTTCTTCAGGGTCACGCGCGCGGGCTGCCAGCATGCGCAGGGCAGCAGCCAGCACCGGGGCATCCGCCACGGCAAGAATCGGGATGCTGTACCCGCCCCCGCAGGCAGCCTGCGCCAGCAGTTTTTCGGCCAGGTTTTCCAGCCAGATGTTCAGCTCCTGTAGCTGGTTGCACAGCCGCCCCACGGCCCGCTCTGCCGCCGGATTGATGGTTTGCAGCGCCGGAACAGCATAATGGCGGATACGGTTGCGGGCATAGGCATCGCTGAAATTGCTTTCGTCCTGAACATAGTGTTGCCCAAGGGCGGCGCAGTATGCCGTGGTATCGCTCCTTGTCAGGCACAAAAATGGACGGCGGTACACGCCCCGTACCGCCGGAATACCCGCCATGCCGTGCAGGCCGGTACCGCGCGCCATGCGGAACAACACCGTTTCCGCCTGGTCAGATAACGTATGCGCTGTGGCAATGCAGGCATGCTGCTGTGCGGCCAGCGCATCAAACCAGGTATAGCGCAGGCTGCGCGCCCAGTTCTCGCTGGGGTTTGGGGGAATCTGCACCCCGCTGGCAGCGGCATCGTACAAAAAGAACGGCACATGATGCGTGCGGCAGAACTCCGCCACAAAGCGGGCATCCGCATGGGCAGCTTCGCCCCGGATTCCGTGGTCCACATGGGCCGCCATGACGGTGATGCCAAGTTCCGCTTTGCAGCGCAGCAGAAAACAGAGCAGCGCCATCGAATCCGCCCCGCCGGAGCAGGCAACGATGACACGGTCCCCCAACCGAAACAAACCCTGCCGGCGGCAATAGGCCAGCAAGGTTTGTTCCATCGTGTTTACTGGGTTTTGCAATGAATTGTCTGCGTCAGTACTGTTCATGGATCTCGTCCAGATTGCTGAACCGGGTATGGGCACCATCCCAGCCAAGGCGGACCACACTGGTTTCGCCATGGCGGTTTTTGGCCACGATACATTCGGCTTCGTTTTCGTTCGCCTGTTCGGTTTCGCCGTTCTGGGAATTGTAATAGGCAGCGCGGTACAGGAAGAGCACCACGTCCGCATCCTGTTCGATAGAGCCGGAATCACGCAGGTCTGAAAGCTGGGGGCGGTGGTCCGAGCGACCCGCTGTTTTTTCGGCAGCACGGGAAAGCTGGGACAGCGCAATGACAGGAACGTTCAGTTCCTTGGCCATAATTTTCAGGTTCCGGGTGATATCGCTGATTTCCTGCACGCGGCTTTCGGTGCGCTTGGCGGACTGCATCAACTGCAAATAGTCGATGATGACCAGACCGATCTTATCCCGCTTGGGGTCCTGGTTGATCTGGCGGATTTTTGCCTTGATTTCCGGCACCGAAATACCGGAGGAATCATCCATGTAAATGGGAACGTTATACAACAGTGACGTTGCATTGGCAAAGTCGTTCCAGTCGGAGTTGTTCAGGCGGCCGGTGCGGAATGCCTGGCTGTCAATGCCTGCGGTGCTGGAAAGGATGCGGTCGGTCAGCTGTTCGCAGGTCATTTCCAAGCTGAAAATGACGGTCGGTATCTTTTGCAGGCGGGCCACATTGGTAGCAATGTTCAGCGCAAAACTGGTTTTGCCCATACCGGGGCGGGCCGCCAGAATAATCAGGTCCGAACGGCCAAGGCCGGTCAGGATATTATCCAGATAGTTGAAGCCTGTGGGGATACCGGCAAATTTATCGCGGTCCGCACCGGACAGCTTTTGCATGGTATCAATAACTTCCAGGATAGACTCCTGAATGGTTTTAACGCCGGAGCGGTCCTGGCCGTTGCGGATATCGTACAGCTTTTGCTCGGCGCTTTCCAGCAGCAGGTCAGAATCGGATTCTTCGCTGGACTGCTGCAGGATATCGCGGGCTGCTTCGATCAGACGGCGGGTTTGATATTTTTCCTTGACGATCTTGATGTAAGAATCGACATTGGAAATCGCCGGGACGGTTTCCGCAATGCGGGTAATGTACACCTTGGCATCATCTGCGCCCTTGAACACACCGTTCTGAGCCAGAGAGTCCACCAGAGTGATAACATCCACCGCTTCGCTTTCGCTGAACAGGCGGCGCATTTCCTCATAGACGGCCCGGTTCTGTTCCGAGTAGAACATATCGGGGTCCATCTCGGTGATCAGGCGGTTCAGGATGGTTTCATCCATCAGCGCTGCGCCAAGCACGCTTTGTTCCGCCTGCATGTTATACGGCAGCTGAATGCCCAGGCTGGACAAGCTTAATTCATTGTTTGCCATTCAGGCACCTCCCTGCCGTTTTTGTTTTGTTGGAATGTAATTACAAGACCCCCTGCCAATTACAGCGGAGCCTCCTCGACCTTGACCTTGAACGCGGCCACAACACCCACATGCAGGCGGACTTTGGCATCATAACTGCCGAACTCCTTGATGCTGGCGGGCATTTCGATTTTTTTCTTGTCGATTTCGGTGCCGGTCAGCTTGTACAACTGTTCGGCAACTTCCTTTGCGGTCACTTTGCCGTGCAGTTTGCCGGAAGCGCCCCCCTTGACCTTGACGGAAACGATCTGGCCCTTGATCTTGGCAGCCAGTTCTTCAGCAGCCGCCTTAGCTTCGGCTTCATGGTGGGCTTTGGCTTCGCTCTTGGTGCGGGCGGTGTTCACAGCGTCAGCATCGGCCACTGCGGCCAGACCGCGCGGGAACAGGAAGTTGCGGGCGTAACCGTCCGACACTTCATGGATTTCATCCTTTTTACCAATGCTCTTGACATCCTGTTTGAGAATAACTTTCATCGTGGTGGTTCCCCTCTCTATGTAGTAATTGATATAATTTTCTGCCATTGGCAGGGATTCGCTGATAATTTAATTTGTTAAACTGCACCCACCAGTTCTTCCTGGCATTCCTGGTTGGCGCGGTATTCGTCGATCTGCGCGCGGATGCGGGCTTCGGCTTCCTTTACGGTACAATCACGCAGCTGGGCACCGGCCATCGTCAGGTGGCCGCCGCCGCCCAAGGGCTCCAGAATGACCTGTACGTTCAGCGCACCCATGCTGCGGGCGGAGATGTTGACACCGCCGTTTTTGGCGATTGCCACAAAGCTGGCATCCACGCCGTTGATGGTCAGCAGGTCATTGGCTGCCATGGGCAGAACCACGCTCATGGCGGGGTCAAGCTCATCCGAAGTGGCGATAGCGCAGCCTTTGTAGAGGTAAGCGCCCTCCACAATGGCGGCGCGGGCTTCGTATTCTTCTTTGGAAATATTGAACAGGCGCTTGGTCGCGGCGGTTTCGGCCCCGCGGCTGCGCAGCCAGGCGGCAGCCTCAAAGGTGCGCACACCGACATGCAGGGCAAAACTGCGGGTATCCAGCATGATGCCAGACAGCAGCGCCTGGGCTTCCAACTGAGTGATGTTGTTTTGGGCGGGCATGAACTGCAGCAGTTCACACACCAGCTCGCTGGCGCTGGAAGCAAAGGGTTCATGATACAAAAGGATCGGGTTATCAATATGCCCTACCGCCATGCGGTGATGGTCGATAACAACCACGCGGCTGCATTTTTCGTAAATTTTTTGGTCTTCCAGCAGGCGCTTTTGGTATGTATCGGTTACAATCAGCAGGGTTTTGGGGGTAATGAGCTTATAGGTTTCTTCCGGCTCAATAAAGTTGTGGTCCTCCCCTGCTTTGTTGAACACATCCAGCAGCTGGCCCGCCAGCGTCGCCTTGCTGCGCACCGCGATGACCGAAGGTACATCGCACATTTTGCACATGCGCAGCAAACCGATGGCGGAGCCGATGGCATCCAAATCGCTCTGGCGGTGGCCCATGATAATGACGCTGTCGCTCTGGCGGATCTGGTCAGCCAGGGCGTTGGCAATGATGCGGCTGCGCACATGGCTGCGCTTTTCGACACCATGGGAAATGCCGCCGAAGAACTCAAAGCCATCGACTGTTTTCACGGCAGCCTGGTCGCCGCCGCGGCCCAAGGCAATATCAATGCTTTCGCGGGCCATCTCCTGGCATTCCTGCATCGTAGCGCCGCCATGGCCTACGCCGATGGAAAGGGTGAGCATTCCGCCGGGGTGCAGCGCACGCACTTTATCCAGAATATCAAAGCGTTCTTCCATCATCCAGCGGATATCCCGCTCTTCCACCACCGCAATATAGCGGCTGTTGGACACCTTGCGCAGGAAACCGGTCGTGCGGCCGATGTATTCTTCCAGCAGGGTGTTGATGGCCTCCAGCTCGTGCGCCTGCTCGGAGTCCTTCATATCGTTGAACAGCTCGTCATAGCTGTCCACCCCAATAATCAGGTAAGCCGGGCGGCTGGCAGTGTATTCATCCAGCGTGTTTTTGTAGAACGTATCGTTGACCAAAAACAGCAATGTGCCCGTTTTGCTGCTGCGGCTGGTTGTGGCATAGGCCGTATAGCGGTTTTCGCCAATGGTCAGGTCCTGGCCGTGGGCGCGGGCACAGACGGAAAGGTCAATGCCGGTCATCAGGCGGTCCGGTGCAGCCAGCAGGGCATCCTGCCCCGCCAGGATCTGCTCCCGGAAGGCCGGATTATACCACACCACGGAGCCTTCGGTAATCAGGGCAGTGGGGATGGAAAAATCCGCCAGCGAATACTGGGTCTTGCTGCCCTCAAAGTTGGTCCCGCACAGCATATCGGCCACAAAGCGCCGCAGCCGGCGGATGCCAAGCACCGCCACCACCAACGCAAACACTACAAGCAGCGCCGGTGCCAGCAGCCAGCGCGGGTTACTGAACGCCAGCGGCACAGCCAGAGCGATGCACGCAACGAGCAGCAAAAAGATAATGACAAAGATATCACGTCTCAGCTTGTTTTTCATCATCGTTCCTCGGTGCCTGCAATGTGGGGCAGGCGGTCACGGTTAGATATGGTTTGGATCAAACTTCCATCAGAATGGGCAGAATCATGGGGCTGCGCTTGGTTTTGCGGTAGATATAGCTGGAAAGCGCCTCCCGCACGCGGGATTTCACGCTGGCCCAGTCGTGCATGTTATCCGCCATACTGCGGTCAAGGGCCATTTCAACCTGCACGCGGGCACCGTCCATCAGCTCCTCGCTTTCCCGCACATAGACAAAGCCGCGGGAAACCAGGTCCGGGCCGGAAAGCAGTTGGCCGGTGCTGCCATCCACGGCTGCGGTAACGATGATGATACCGTCCTCCGACAGGTGGTGGCGGTCACGCAGGACCACATTGCCCACATCGCCCACGCCATAGCCATCCACCATCACGGCACCGGCGGGCACAGTGCCCTCCACTGCCATGCCATCGCGGGAAAGGCGGATGTTCTGGCCATTTTCAGCAATATAAATATTCTGCTTGGGGATATAGCCCAGGTGCTCCGCCGTTTCGGCGTGGCGCTTGAGCTGCTTGAACTCGCCGTGAACCGGCAGGAAATACTGTGGGTGGGCAAGGGTCAGCATCAGCTTCTGCTCTTCCTGGCAGGCGTGGCCGGAAACATGGGTATCGTACATGTTTTCGTAAATGACCTCTGCGCCAAGGGCCAGCAGGCCGTTGACCACCTTGGTCACGGTCTTTTCGTTGCCGGGGATGGGGCGGGCCGAGATAATAATAAAGTCGGTGGGGCCGACCTTGACGGTACGGTGGCTGGCCTGCGCCATGCGGGACAGGGCGGACAGCGGTTCGCCCTGGCTGCCGGTGGTGATGAGGACAACCTTTTCCGGCGGGTATTTGTTGATCTCCTCGATATCGATCAGCACATTATCCGGCGCATGCAGATACCCCAGCTCCCGCGCCATTTCGGTGTTGGAAACCATGCTGCGGCCATTGACGGCCACCTTGCGGCCATACTCAATGGCCAGGTCAATGATCTGCTGGATGCGGTAGATGTTGGAAGCAAAGGTTGCCACGATAATGCGGCGGTTTTTGGCGCGGGCAAACAGGCTGCGCACCCCTTCGGCCACAGTCTGCTCGGTTGCCGTAAAGCCGGGGCGCTCCGCGTTGGTAGAATCCGCCAGCAAAGCCAGCACGCCGCGGCGGCCATACTCCGCAATGGTGGAAAGGTCGGTAACGGCATCGCCGGAAAGCGGCGTGTAGTCGATCTTGAAGTCGCCGGTATGCAGCACGATGCCTGCCGGGCAGTCAATGGCAAACGCCAGAGAATCCGGGATGGAGTGGTTGACATGGATGGGCTCCACCGTAAAGCAGCCAAGGCGCACTTTCTGGCGGGGACGGATCTCATGGAACTCTGCACTGGAGGCAAGACCGTGCTCCTCCAGCTTGTTTTTGATCAGGCCGATGGTCAAACGTGCAGTGTAAATGGGCACGTTGAACTTTTTGAGCAGATACGGCAGGCTGCCGATATGGTCTTCGTGGCCATGAGTAATGAACAGGCCCTTGATGCGGTCCTTATTTTCCAATACATAGGTGAAATCCGGAATGACAAGATCCACGCCGAACATATCGGAATCCGGGAACACCAGGCCGCAGTCCACCAGGATCATATCGCCCTGGCATTCATACAGGGTGATGTTTTTGCCAACTTCGCCCAGGCCGCCCAGCGGGCAGATGTGCATGGGAACAGCCGGGGTGGAAGCATCATAATAATGCTGCTTATAGCTGCGGCGCTGCGGGCTGCGGGGGCGCTGCACCGGGGCCGGGGCTGCTGCATTCACCGCATTGCTCGCTGCAGCCTGCTGGGGCTGCGGGGCACGGCGGCGCTGCGGCTTGCGGTGCTGGGGCTGTGGTTTTTCCGCCGCTGCCTGCGGGGCGCTGGCCGCGGGGGCAGGCGCACCGGGTTTGCGGTTCTGGTTATTATTATTTGCGCGCGGGGCACGGCGGGTGTAATTGCTGCGGCCCTGCTGGCGGGGGCGTTTTTCGTTGTTGTGATCTTCCATTGCATAACCTCCATATTGTATTCGGCCAGGGTTGGTGGTTACACACACGGTAAGCACCGTACCCCGGACGTGATGTTTTGTCGCATGTAAAATTTGTACGGCACTGTGCCGATTTACTGAATCAAGGTTTGGACGCGAAGAGTTCAGCCGAAAGGCTGCAACCGGGTCCTGAATCAAACTACGACATTGCAATTAAATCTATTATAAGGCGCGGCGGGGGCATTGTCAAATAGTATGCCGGATGCATTTATGGACAAATTCCACAAAAGCTTGCAGGGCTGGGCAAAATCGCGTATAATTATTTTTATAGTAAAGCGGCAGGGTTCCGGGCATTGCGGCTGGCCGATAAGGTACAGCAGAAAGCAAAGAAAAGGATGCCATTTTCCGGCACGCCCTGATTCCAGTATTGCCGCAGCAAAACGAGGGTAACATGAAACACATCGAAATTTATACCGACGGTGCCTGCAGCGGCAACCCCGGCCCCGGCGGTTGGGGCGCGATCCTGCGCTTCCGCACCGGGGAAAAGGTGTACGAGAAAGAGATTTCCGGCGGCGAGGCCGGAACCACCAACAACCGCATGGAGCTGACCGGCCTGCTGGAAGCCCTGCGCCAGCTGAAAGAGCCCTGTGACATTGACCTGTACAGCGACAGCCAGTATGTGATCAACGGGCTGGAAAAGGGCTGGGCCAAGGGCTGGCGCAAGCGCGGCTGGAAAAAGGCAGACAAATCCCCCGCCTTGAACCCCGACCTTTGGGCACCGCTGCTGGAAGAAAGTGAGAAGCATGTGATCCACTACCATTGGCTGAAAGGCCACGCAGGCCACCCCGAAAACGAGCGTTGCGACCGCTTGGCCGTGGAGCAAAGCAAAAAATACGGCGGAAAGCAGGCCTGACGCACTGCGCACCGCTGATACAGGAGGATATTATGGACGGAGCACTGGGTTTTAATACATTTGAAAAGCAGGATAAAGTTCTTGTTGGGCTGAACGGCGGTATGGACGCCGCTGTAACCGTGCGCATTTTGCAGGAGCAGGGCTTTGCCGTACAGGCCGCACTGGTGCATTTTGCCGGGATGGCCGACGACGCCGTGGAGACCGCGCAGAACGCCGCCAAAGCGCTGGATGTACCCCTGCACGTGATTGAAGCAGCGGATACTGCTGCGGACGAACTGCTGAAGTTCCAGCTGCTGATGCAGACGGCTGATAAGCTCGACTGCCGTTTTATCTCCACCGGCCATTATGCCCGCGTGGAGCAAGACGCCGATGAGTGCCGCCTGTGCGCCCCAGAGCACGCAGAGTGCGACCAGACCGCCCTGCTGGAAGTTCTGCCACAGGAAATTCTGGCACGCCTGATCCTGCCGCTGGGTGAATTCGACAAGGAATCCGTGCAGGAAATTGCGCAGGATATCGGCTGCGCGGAATAAATTGCCGCAAACGAACGCAGATGTTTGGATAGAAATGCAGAGCTGTGGATTCCAATGGTTCAGAGATTATGGGCAATACCGCATAATTCTAAGTGCCGATACGGCGAGCGAGGTGCGGCAGATG